>Ga0100403_1004340_pt1 | contig 10104 bp, 9 predicted proteins | sample CryGeymet201501t_FD_83663 | JGI IMG/M metagenome (GOLD analysis project Ga0100403, IMG submission 83663) | Groundwater microbial communities from Crystal Geyser aquifers in Utah, USA - Crystal Geyser metaG 2015-01t | ecosystem: Environmental > Aquatic > Deep subsurface > Groundwater | place: USA...
TGATGCACTATATATCCAAAAAAGAGTTTATCCGATGAATGATTTTTTCCTAGATCCTGAGAACTACGTTAAGCCTGATCTTGGGATTTTTAAGGTATCTAATGTAATTTGGCGAGAAATTTTAAATTAATTTATATGTACAAAAGAAAACCATTTAAAAATTATAAATATTATTTGCCACTATTTTTTGCGCTCACTTTTTTTGGTGTTATATACTTTATTATGATTTCGGTTGGTGGGGGTAAGTCTTGTGTTGGTGTTTTAGCTGAGCCCAAGGAAGAGTGCTTAAGCACCTATCTTGATCCTAGTCTTAACAGTCAACTAATACTAGACAAAAATATTGCCAAGATTGCACATAATAATCCTCAGGTTTTAGCAGTGGATAATGCAAATGATACTAATATAAATATAGGATATTCTAGTACGGTTAATAATATTTTTTTTGAAGTTGGAAAGAAAGAGTATGTTGTGTTTATTAAGCTAGGTGAGATGGTAACATTTACTAACAATACAGACCAAACAGTAGCGGTAGAGGGAGAGAGCAAAAATTGGGGAGCAACAGTTGAGACAGGTGAAAGTTATAGCCAGATTTTTGAGAAGACAGGTGATTTTAGATTCAATGTTAATGGTAACCCAATAGGCTTGGTGAAGGTTAAAGAATTTAAGTAGTACTGCAATTCTGTTTCCTAATTCGTCGTGACTGCGAGTCGAGCTCAGCTCGACGTGGCAGTCTTGATTAGATTGCCGCAGTCGTTTTCACTCCTTCGCAATGACGAGAAAGCTCGATACCCGATACTCGATACTCGATACTCGATACAAAATACGATATACTTATGAGTTATGGGGCAAGAAAATTTTCTCGATTCTTTAATACCAAAAGGTGATACTTTTGGTCATATAATAAAATCAAGACTTCATTACTCCTTTTTTTCCAAAAAAATTCATAAGGAGTTAAGACGTTTTGTCCTAAATCTTGTTTTATATCTTCAAAAAAAAATTCAAGATATGCCTTTTCTTTTTGTTCTTTTTTTTAAATCACTATATCTTTTTGAAGAAAAAATTAGGTTTGAGCTTACCAGAAGGTTAATTTGGTCAAGAGGTCAATTTGGTAATCGATTTGCACATCTTAGCCTTTTTGTTTTTGTAATAAGTATTTTTTTACTAGGTACTGTATTTAAAGGTGGTGTGACAGTAGCCCCAACCCATAGTAACAACGTTTTATTAAGTGCCGCTAATGTATTGCAAGATGCAAAGGTGGTTCGAACTAGTGTTGCAGCAATTAGGCCTTCGAATAAGGTTACTGAGTATACAGTACAAGAAGGCGATACACTTTCAACAATTGGTCAAAAATTTGGGATAAGTTCAGACTCCCTAAGATACTCAAACAGCGTGGTTGATACAAATAGTCTTAAGATTGGCACTAAATTGAACATACCGCCAATTGAAGGTGCGGTATATTCGGTTAAGACAGGAGACACGTTATCTAGCATTGCAGGTCGCTTTGAAGTAGCTCAGCAGGCAATTGTAGACTTCAACTATTTATTGCCACCTTTTGAACTTGGCGTAGGTGATACCCTTATTATCCCTGATGCTGCTATTCCTGCACCAGTTTCACAAAACTCTAGCTTTGCCGGAAACGTTAGTAATATAGTTCAGAGTTTTACAACAAGGGTTACTGGTGGGACAGTTGGTAGTGGTCAATTTATCGTGCCAGCATCGGTGCTTACCATTTCACAATATTTTAGTTGGTATCACAGCGCAATAGACATTCAGTCAGTTGGACAGGTTGATTTTGGTCTTAGAGCTAGTGACTCAGGAACAGTTGAACAGGTGGCTTTTGGTTGGAACTCTGGATATGGAAATAGGGTAGTTATTAACCATGGTAATGGTTTCAAGACAACCTATAATCACCTTGAATCAATAAATGTTACCCCAGGACAAAGCGTTGATCGTGGAGAATGGATAGGAATAATGGGTAATACAGGTAGGTCAACAGGCAGGCATTTGCATTTTGAAATTCTTCGAAACGGAGCACTTGTAAATCCATTAGATTACCTTTAGATTTAACTAAGTAGATTATCGTAAACAAGCTTAATAAATTTTCTTAAGTTTTACTTATGAATTTTGCAAGAGTTAATTCGATAGCAGTTGTTGGTCTTACTCCAAGCTTAGTAGATGTAGAGGTTAATATTGAAGAACAAGCATTGCCTAAGTTTGAGATTGTAGGTTTGCCAGGCAAAGCAGTAGAAGAATCAAAAGAGCGTGTTCGTTCAGCCATTAAATCCGCCGGTTTTAAATATCCAAATAAAAAAATTGTTGTAAATCTTGCTCCAGCAGACGTAACAAAAGAAGGTCCTATTTATGACCTTCCTATTGCACTTGGAATATTGTGTGCAACAAACCAGATAAAAAATGACAAATTAGATAAGCATATTTTCTTGGGTGAGCTATCACTTAGTGGCGAGATTCGTGGGGTAAGGGGGGTACTTCCTGCAGGGATTTTTTCAAGACAGAATGGATATATAGTAGTTGCACCAACCGACAACAAGCAAGAGCTAGAGATAGTTGAGGGATTAAGTTATTTAGCAAGTAATGGTTTATATAGTCTAGTTTCTACCCTTAAGAGCGAATCTTTAGAATATAGAATATCATCGGGGCAAAACCAAAACATAGATGAATTTAAAGAAGAGTATATAGATTTTAAGTTTATTAAAGGCCAGGAGCTAGCTAAGCGTGCCATAGAAATTGCAGCAGCAGGAGGGCACAATATACTTTTAGATGGGCCACCAGGCTGTGGCAAAAGCTTGCTTGCTAAGGCTTTCCCTACAATTCTTCCTGATTTATCACACGAAGAGCAATTAGAAGTATCAAGTATACATTCAATAGTAGGTCTTAATCAGCAAGGGATATTAAGTAAAAGGCCAGTTCGCTCTCCTCATCATTCAATCAGTAAAGCAGGACTAGTTGGGGGAGGTACAAAAATTAAACCAGGAGAGATATCGCTAGCTCATCGGGGTGTTTTATATCTTGATGAGTTTCCTGAGTTTCCACGTTCAGTTCTTGAGAGTTTACGCCAGCCAATGGAAGACGGCGTAGTTACAATTAGTAGAGTAATGGGCAACATCTCATTTCCGGCTAAATTTATGCTTGTTGCAAGTCAAAATCCATGCCCTTGTGGGTATTATGGCACAAACATTAAAGAGTGTAAGTGCACTCTAACGAATGTAAATAGATATAGGTCAAAAGTTTCTGGGCCACTTATTGATAGAATAGACATTTTTATAAGTTTAGATCCTGTAAAAATAGAAAAATTACTTAGTGCAGAAGAAGATGAGGGCATTGATTCTTCGAAGGATGTAAGGGAACGGGTCAAGTTAGCAAGAGATATTCAGTCGTTAAGGTTTGAAGGTCAAGGTACAATTACGAATTCTGAGATTCCAGTTTCTAAGGTTAAGCAGTACTGCGAAATTGAAAGTGATACAAGGCAGTTATTAACTGATGCTGGTAATAATTATGGATTATCTGCAAGGGCTATTAACAGGGTGTTAAAGGTTGCTAGAACAATTGCTGATCTTGCAGGTTCTCACAATATTAAATCTGAACATGTTGCAGAGGCTTTGCAGTATCGAAAGGTTGAGAGTTGATGGTGGATACAATATCAATTGGTCAAAAAGGAGAGCAAGTTGCTCTTGATTATCTAGCAAGTCAGGATCATAAGATTATTGCAAAAAACTATAGATACAAAAAAGTAGGGGAGATAGATCTTGTTACAAGATTTAAAAATACAATTCATTTTATAGAGGTGAAAACTAGAAAAAATAGTAATTATGGGTATCCACACGAGGCTGTAATTTATTCCAAGCTAAAAAAAATTATTCGAACAGCTGAAATTTTTAGGGATCAAAATAATCTTCAGAACATTAATTACCAATTTGACATAGTTTCGATTACTCTTGATGATAATAAAATTGAGTATTATGAGAATATAACTTTGTAATATTAGAGGGGGGAAAGGGATTTCTCTCTATGTTCGAAATGACATAGATAAACATTTTAAAAATAGTGGATATATCTTAACGCTAGTATTTGTCATCTCGACCGAAGTGGAGAGATCCCTTTTTAGAAAAAAAATTTTTCTCTATGTTCGGAATGACAAGAGAGGAGGGGCTAGTTATGAAAATTTTAAAAAAAGACTTCAAGAATTACTTGCTTTTAAATGAATTAAATAAGTTAAGTGACATACCAAAATATATCTATATTGAAGGGAGCTTTGACATATTAAACATGCAGAGTCTTGCGGTTATAGGCTCAAGACGTATTAGCACATATGGTATAAAAGTGATAAAAGAGTTGGTGCCAGATGTATCTCGTAAAAATATTGTCATAGTTTCAGGTGTTGCTGAAGGATGTGATTATTTGGCACAGAAAACAAGTATCGAAAGTGGTGGGACAACAATTGGTATTTTGGGTGGAGGTTTAAATTTAATAAAAAATCATAAATATGCAAAGTTTATGAGACAAATTATTGAAGATAAAAAAGGTGCGATAATTTCGGAGTTTGAACCAAGCGAGCCTCCTGCAAAGTGGACTTTTATTAAGCGAAACAGAATTATTGCAAGTCTTGGTCAAAAATTACTTGTTATCGAAGCTGCCCAAAAATCAGGAACAATGCATACTGTAAACTTTGCTCTTGAGATGGGTAAGGATATATTATCGGTTCCTGGCAATATTTATAATAACAACTCAGAAGGCACTAATAAACTAATTAAGGATGGAGCCATTGTTGTAACAAGTTCTGCTGACATTCTTGGTGAATATTTTGAGGTAAATGATTATGTTCCGTCAATTAACCCTGAGATTTTAAAAAGACACGAAAAGCTTTTAGAATTTATTCGAAATGAGAAAACAATAAATGAGGTTAGTAAAGAGTTAAATATACCTATTGGTCAGCTTTTATCTGTACTAACAACACTTGAAATGCAAGGAATAATTAGTAGGATTGGAGATAAGTGGGTGAGGGGAAGGTAGGGAGGTTAGTATCTGGTATCGAGTATCTAGCCTGCCTGCGCAGGCAGGTATCGAGAAATCCTATACCACGTCATTCTGGCCCCGACGTGTCGGGGGAAGAATCTCAAATAGGTAGATCCTTCGTTACACTCAGGATGACGAGTTAAGAAAGCTCAAACAACGAAATTAATCAGTTTGTTAGGGATAAAAATCACCTTTTTAGGCTCACTTGTCATATGTTTTTTAATTTTTTCACTGTCTAATGCCATTGTTGTAACTTCTTTTTCGCTTGAGTCTCTTGTAACTTCTATTGTGTCTCGAAGTTTGCCATTTATCTGGATTGGAAAAGTAATGTTGTTGCTTATTGTTAGTTTGTCATCATATTTCGGCCAGTCTGACAAATGGATAGATTCCTTACTATTAGTAAGTTGCTCATAAAGTTCTTCTGTCATAAAAGGTGCAAAAGGGGCAAGTAACTTTAAATAACTTACTGCGTCTTCTTTTGATAGTTTATAGCTTTCATCTTTTTCTAGTAGATTTAAAAATTCCATACATGCAGCAATTGCTGTATTGTATTTTAATTTTGGTATGTCACTTGTGCCTTTTTTGATCGTCCAGTGTAATTTAGGTATTAGCTCTTTACTTGTTGTAGTGCTAATTTTGGTTTGGATGGCTTCCCAGACACGGTTTAAAAATCTATGTACACCAAGTAATCCATTGTCCCTAAAATCACCACCTTGACTTAGTGGCCCCATGAACATAAGGTAAGTGCGAAGTGTATCTGCACCAAAACGTTCAATGTAAGTGTCAGGATTAATAACGTTTCCTTTGCTTTTACTCATTTTTGCACCGTCTTTAATAATCAATCCATGTGCTCTAAGACTTATAAATGGTTCATCAAAATCAATGTAACCAAAATCTTTTAGAGCTTTTGTTACAAATCTAGAATAAAGTAAATGAAGTACGGCATGCTCTGCACCCCCAATGTATTTATCAACTGGTAACCATTTTTTTATTATGTCTTTATCCCAGGGCTCATCAGTTTTGTTTATCGAAGGACCTGGTCCTGAGCTTGCTTGCCCCGATTTATCGGTGGTCGAAGGATATCTTAAATAATACCAGCTCGAATCTAAAAAGGTATCACTTACATCGGTATCACGCTTAGCCGGTTTGTCACACTTAGGACACGTTGTGTTAACAAACTCTTCGTTCCTAGCAAGGGGTGATAACCCATCATCTGTTGGTAGGTAATCATCGGTATCTGGTAACACAATCGGGAGGTCCTTTTCAGGAACTGCAACAGGTCCACAATCCTCACAGTGTATAATAGGAATAGGTGGACCCCAGTAGCGCTGTCTTGAGATGCACCAATCACGAAGTTTGTAATTAACTTTTTTTACTCCAAGCTCACCTTTAAATTCGCCGTGTTCTTTAATTTTTATATTAAATTTTGTAGCAAACTCTCTGTCTCTTTCATCGGTAAACGGAACGCCCATAACAGCACCTGTTCCATAGCCCATTAGTACGTAATCTGCAATCCAAATTGGAATTTGTTCATTGTTTGTGGGATTAATACAAGTTAATCCTGTGTTAACCCCAGTTTTTTCTTTGTTTATTAATCTTTCTTGTTCAGATTTGAGTTTTACACTCTCGATATACTGTTTTATTTTTTCAGTTATCGAAGAAAGGGATCCCTCCGCGTTGGTCGGGATGACAGTAGAGTCATTTTGATTTGCGTTACTGAGTAATTTTCCAACCAAGGGGTGTTCTGGTGAAATAACCATAAAGGTTACCCCTTCTATTGTGTCTGGTCTTGTTGTGTATGCCTTGATGCTTCCCTCAATATTGCTCATCTCAAAGTCAATCTCAACTCCTTCACTTTTGCCAATCCAGTTTTTTTGGATTGTTTTAATTTTTTCTTCCCAATCTACTTTATCAAGATCGTTAATTAGTTCATCAACATAGTTTGTAATCTTAAAGAACCATTGTTTCATACTTTTTTTAATCACTTGGGTTTTGCAACGTTCACACTCTCCTTGTTCAACTTGCTCATCAGAAACAACTGTTTTACAACTAGGACACCAATTAACGTATGCTTTTTTCTGGTAAGCCAACCCGTTTTCGAACATTTTTATAAATAGCCACTGTGTCCATTTGTAGTAATCTGGGTCATATGTTTCTAATTTGTGATCCCACGCAAACGAACATCCTATTAATCTTAGTTGTCTGTAGTAATTTTTTTCTGTTTTTTTAGACATTTGTTTAGGATGAGTATTGTTTTTGATTGCATAATTTTCGGAATGTATACCAAATCCATCAAGCCCGATTGGTTCAAAAACGTTTTTGCCTTGCATTCTCATGAATCTCCCAAAAACGTCGCTTCCTGTAAATGCGTACATGTTGCCAACGTGTAAACCTTCGGCAGATGGGTAAGGAAACATCATTAAGTTGTAATATGGGTCTTTTGCGTTATTAAGGTCTGGTTCAAAGATTTTTTCATCAATCCATTTCTTGGACCATTTTTGCTCAGTTTGTTTAATGTTTCTTTCCATACTGAGTATTTTAGTAAAATACTTATACATTGTCATCTACTATACTTTTTAATACAATTTATAGGTGAAGAAAAATTTGCCCATATTTTTATTTTTTATAATCCTTAATGTATTTGTTGTGCCTAATGTTTATGCTCAGCCTGTGATTTTTAATACCGCAATTGCAGAGCATGTTGATCTTGTTCTTGATGAAGGGCAAGAGGTTAGAACAGGGATGATAGTTGTTTTTACCAATGATGGGTATAAGCTTTCATCTTTTGAGTATGATAAAGAAATGATTGGTGTAATTGATCTTGAACCAGAAGTAGAGGTAGAGGTAGAGGTATTTGAAGACGAGAAGTTTTATCCAGTAGTTCAAAGTGGAATAACAAGTGTTTTAGTAAATACTGATAATGGCCAAATATCTGTAGGAGATTTTGTTACAACTTCAAATAAAATAGGAATAGGAATGAAAGCAGAAGGTACTGGCTCTGTTCTGGGGCAGGCAATAGGGGCTACAAATGATCAAGTAACAGAGCCGCAACTTATTAAGGTATCTATAGATTTTAATGGAAATCTTGATGTGAGTCAGTTAGAACTAAAAACTGGAGAAACTTTTCTTGATACACTAGAGGCTTATTCTGTTGAGTTCTTAAATATAGGAACTAAGCAAGCTTACGCCGAGCCAAACAAAGCTTTTAGATATATTCTTGCAATTGCAGTTTCTTTTATTTTTGTTTTATTTGGGTTTGTTGTGTTTGGTCGAATAGCACTAAGGGGTATCGAAGCGCTAGGTCGAAACCCTTTAGCACGAAGCTCAATCTTGATGGGCGTATTTATAAATTCTGGGCTAGCGCTTGCTGTTATTTTGGTCGGGCTGTTTCTTGCTTTTCTTATTATTACTCTTTAGAATTTAGATTATGTTAGATCTGTCCTCTCCAATATTTGCTTTTAATATATCCCTTTTTATATTCAATTTTGTTTTGTTACAAGTTGTAATTTACAAGGTCACAAAACTTAAAACTCAAAAACAAGAGCTTGATAAGAGTCCTAAAGAAGCTTTGGATCTTGCAACAAAACAAGCACAAGAAATAATAAGTATGGCTACTGATAAGGCTAAAGAGATCATTAGCACTACAAGTATGACAAGTGATAAGATTGAGCAAGAATTTAGTAAATCGGTTGATAGCTTAGTTAATGAGAGCAAGGAAGAAGTAAAACAGATATTAAGTCATATTAAGGTTGAGAATCAAGATGTGTTAAATAAAATTGATACAGATCTTGAGAGTACCTTACAACAGATTTCTGAAAGTATTAAGGTTAGTAGTGAAAAAGAAGTTTTGGATTATTTTGATACGCTTAAAAAACAAGTTGCAGAGTCAAAAGTGCAGGTTTCTTCAAAGTTAGAACAAAAGTACGAAGAGTCATTAATTGAGATTGCAGAGTATAGAAAAACGCAGATTGCTAGTATTGATAATAAGGTTAAAAGTTTAGTACAAGAGATTGTAAAAGAGGTTTTGCCTAGGGTTTTAAGCTATGAAGTTCAAGAAGAACTTTTAGTTAGTGCTATAAAGCAGGCGAAGAAGGATAGGGTTATTTAAGTATGATGTATATTGTATAGCGTATATTGTATCCGTCATTGCGAGCCCCGTCTGACGGGGCGTGGCAATCTAACATTTTAAAATGCAAAATTTTATTATTACAAAAAATCAATCAATAGAGTTTGTTGAGAAGCTTGATAAGTTATTGCTCAAAAGTTACACAACCAAAAAGAGCTTAGAAGTGTTAGATGAGGTATTTACCGAAGATGAACTAGAATATTTTAAATATTATGCTAAAAATGCTTCTTTGGTACTATCTAGTAAAGACTCGGTTAATAAGGTAGCAGAGTCACTTAAAAATTGTATCCAAGAAATGATAACTATTGAGCTTGAGCTTTCTTTTGTTCCAACAGTTAAGACACTTAGTAATATTAGTGAGTTAGTTGGTGAGAATACGTTGTTAGATATTACGGTAAATCCGCAAATTGTAGGTGGTGCAATAATAAAGCAAAGCGGTGTAGTTACAGATTATAGCTTAGCAAAGCAAGTTAATTATGAAAGATTTTAAAGAATATATAAGTGAATTTGGTGAATATGGTGAGGTAACTATGATTAATATTCCTATTGTTGAGATTGTAGGACTCCCTAGTGTTCGAAACAATGAGATAGTAATGTTTGAAAATGGTGAGCAAGGGAAAGTTATTTTTGTTGATGAGGCCAAGGTAAATGTGCTACTTATGTCTCATATTGGTGTTTCGGTTGGTGATCAAGTCGCAAGAACAGGCAAGATGCCATCTATTAAACTATCAAAAGACTTATTAGGAAAAACTGTTAATGCGATGGGGATAGATGTTGGCCAAAAAGATTTAGTCGGAAATGCTACTGAGTCTCTTATAGATGTTACACCTGCCTCTATGAGTATGAGATTTACTGCACATACTCAGTTTTTAAGTGGCGTTAGTGTTGTAGATTTACTTATTCCTTTAGGTCACGGTCAAAGAGAGCTTGTTGTTGGAGATAGAAAA
>Ga0100403_1004341_pt1 | contig 10103 bp, 11 predicted proteins | sample CryGeymet201501t_FD_83663 | JGI IMG/M metagenome (GOLD analysis project Ga0100403, IMG submission 83663) | Groundwater microbial communities from Crystal Geyser aquifers in Utah, USA - Crystal Geyser metaG 2015-01t | ecosystem: Environmental > Aquatic > Deep subsurface > Groundwater | place...
ATCAAACACTATAAAACAGTAAAACCAAAAGAGCATACCGGGCAAGTACTTGGGTTCTTGAAGAAAACTATTTAGTTGTTCTTAATGATTCGTAGTAAGTTTGGAGCGACTTTGCATTTTGACGATGATTGTCGGTCCATTCTACAGCCTCACTATCTAAGACTTGTGTCCAAGATTCAAACAAAGCAACAGAAAATTTTTCTCTAAAAGAATCTGGGATATAAACGAATGAAAGAGCAAAATCTTGTTGTTTAGTCCCAGCTTCAGTCAGGATGTGAGACACACCTGGCTTCCAAGGTGAAACTTTATTTGTAACCCCTGCTGGGGCGATAAAGACATCATTATATTGAAGAACAGCTAAAACTTGATCTGTAACTGCTTTTCCTTGATGTTCATATTTAGGTTGTGAGTTTGTTATTTTACCCAATACAGATAATATTTTTTGTTTATAGTATTCTCCTGTAGAATAAGTTTCAATTTTACTTGGATCACGATATACAGGAATAAATCCTATTCCAAAAAATTCTGCAACGATTTTCATAGAGTGATCTGAAACTACAAAACCATTTCCTCCCAAAAAAAACTCTCGTAAAACTGGCAACATCCTCTGCAAAGGAGGATGATCTGATAGGACTAGGGTTGGTTTTTCTTTACTTAACATCTATAGAACCAATTATAGTCCTATAGTAATATGATGTCAAGATTATGTCTATATATAGCTTATTTAGAGATTATAGTAATCTTCTTAGTTTATTCAGCATGTGTGCTATCAATAAATTCATTGTGTTCAGCTTCATCTTCATTTTCACCACTATGTTGTGCCTCATCATGAGCCCCATCAGTATGCTCATGTGGGACAATGGATAAAGAAAGATACATGACAACTGCCCCAATTAACAACATCCCTACAGCTTTTTTCTTATCAACATCATGATGTGCTTTTGGGAGGAAATCACTAGCACCTAAATAAATAAACATTCCTGCTGCCACGGCTAATAAATATCCTGGTAATGGAGTGTTTGATCCGAAATAATATATTAAAATTGCTCCCAAGACTGTAAATGATGCTGAAAATAAATTAATCAAAATAATTCTCTTCTTTGAATATCCTTTTTTAAGTAAAATTCCGAAGTCACCAATCTCATGAGGAACTTCGTGTAAAAATGTAGAGACAGCAGTAATTAAACCTAAACCTGGATTGACTAAGTAAGCAGCTGCAATTGCCACTCCATCGATAAAATTATGAATGGTATCCCCAACAATGAGTAAAGGGACTGATCCTTCAGAATGTTGGTGACTCCCATCGTGATGATCGCAACTATTATTATCATGGTGGTGTAAATCACACGCAAACATTTCAAAAAGATATGATCCAAGAAAAGCGACTAGCATCACTATAAAAGCTGCCTCTCCGATTAAATGAAATGATTCTGGAATTAAACCTAAAAACGATACAGTAATTAAAACCCCAGAGGCAAAAGGGATTGAATATTTAGATAGTGCTTGACTAAACTTTTGTAAAGATAAGAAAATTATTCCTCCACTTAAAGCAATAACACTGCCGAGTAAGGACAATGAAATAATATTTATTAAATTAGTGTTCATAGTAATTCTTTCTGACAATTGTCACATTTACCAAAAAATTCCAGAACGTGTTCTGTGACATTAAATTTATATTTTTGTTTAATAATTTGCTCTACCTCAGTTAAACACTCGCCATGATATCCTTTGATATCTCCACAACTTTGACAGATTAAATGGTGGTGGTGATCTCCAGTTAACTCATAACGAAGCATACCTTCACGAAAATCAACTTGTTTAAGTATTTTTAAACCCATAAACACTTCTATAATTCGGTAAATAGTTGCCAAATCTATTTTAATTCCTTGTTTTTTTAAATCATCAAAAATTATCGTCGCAGACAAAGGCTGATCATTTTTATCCATTAGGTTTAAAACTGCCAAACGACTTTTAGTTGCTTTAATACCTTTTTGCTTAAGTAATTGTTTAAAATCCATCCCTAGATTATATGCAAATCATTTGCAATTAGCAAGAGGCTGATTATAATTGACTAAACTAATGAATAATACAAAATATTATATATAGAGCTATAATATAGATAAATATAGATATTAATTGATGAAAATTTACTATGAAACAAAAGAAGAAAGTAAAAAAAGCACCAGCAAAAACTCCAAAATTACCTGATAACTTTCTAAGACAACTAGGGCAATTCAAGCAGGTAGCCAATACAAACAACTTTAGGGCAACTAAAATCCACATGCCCCGTAGACCAAAATAATCTCTAAGACAACTCCTTTTTTACGAGAGGAATGACTTCCTCCCCAATTAGTTTAATGGAATTCATCAACTGGTGGTGAGATAAACCAGCATTATCAAGTTGAAAAGTGAATCTTGAGATACCTCCTAGAGCTTTACTATGTCTAACGATCTTCTGAGCTACTTCTTCAGGATCGCCAATCACTATTGACCCGCTTGGCTCAATTTGAGCCTCAAAGTGTCTTCTGGTGACAGGTGGCCAGCCTCTTTCTTTACCAATTTTTGTAAAGTTCTTTGCATAACCTTCATAGTAGTCCTCGATGGCTTTGTCTTTACTTTCACTTACATATCCTAATGAATGTAAACCTACCTTGAGTTTTTCTGGAGAATGCCCAGCTTCTTTACCAGCTCGGCGGTATAAATCAACTAACGGTCTAAACCGGGCTGTCGCTCCGCCAATCACCGCAATCATTAATGGTAAACCAAGCACTCCTGCTCTGACAAATGAAGCTGGTGTTCCTCCTACTCCTAACCAAATAGGTAATTGCTTCTGCACTGGTCGAGGATAAATATGTTGATTAACCAAGGCTGGTCGGTATTTTCCTCGCCAAGTAATTTTTTGTTTATCTCTAATTTCCAGTAATAGTTCTAATTTTTCAGCAAATAATTCATCATAGTCTTCTAACTTAAAACCAAATAAAGGAAACGATTCTGTAAATGAGCCACGCCCTGCCACAATTTCTGCTCTACCCTTGGAAATTAAATCTAAAGTAGCAAAGTTTTGAAAAACTCTGACTGGATCAGATACGCTCAATACTGTTACTGCACTGGTCAATCTTATATTTTTTGTTCTAGCAGCTGCCGCGGCTAAAATAAGCGTGGGGGCTGAGTCAAGAAACTCTTCTCTGTAGTGCTCCCCAATGCCAAAGACATCCAAACCCACCTGATCAGAATATTCAATTCTCTCTAATAATTCTGCGATTGGGTCCTTACTTGATTCTTTTGCAGCGAAGCTGTCGACACCTATTTCCATACTATTTTAATTTCTTAATTTTATTTCTTTATATATTCAACAACCAGCAGATCATCTTCTAAGATAGACATATCTAAACTATTTGCTTGTTCAACACCATTTAGAATAAATCTCAAAGTTCCATTATAATCAGTACAAAATGTTTGCTTGGTCCCAGTAATCAAACACTCTTTGGTTAAACTAAATGGCAAAGTTTCAAAAAAATCATTCCAGGTAACCCCTTCTCTTCTAACACTTATTAAACTTGGATCGTTAGCTTCAATAAAAACATCGGCTGACTGATTATGATACATCGGTAAATTGAATATTCTTTTGGTCCCGAGTGTATATATTTCGAAATTAGCCGTAAATTCATTAAACTGAGTTCTCTGAGATGAAGAGGTTGCACTATTCTCTGAAGTTTCACTGTCAGGCACTATTGTTTCTGTCACAGGAATGTCTTGGAAACAAGCAGAAAACAAAATTGAAGAAGTTAATATTATTATAAAGTATAGTTTTGTTCTCATTAAATTTAGTATACAAAATTCTAATAAGGATATCACAACAATATTTTTAGAAAAAGACTAAACACCGATAAAAGTAAATTATTATTTAAACTACACATGAGTTAAAATACTCCTATGCATTTTTTCAGAAAAAGATTAACAAAGATGTTCCCCACCTTTGGAAACAAGAACATTCTTCTTTATTACATCATCACAGCTTTTTCATCAGCCTGGTTTATTATTGCCAACTGGTTATTTTTTGTTCTACGCTTTATTTCTCCATATAACATGGCAGTTCTTGAAGCAGTCTCATTTGGGATTGGTCTACTGCTGGAAGTTCCTTCGGGGGCAATCGCAGACTTAATTGGTAAGAAGAAAACAGTCCAGCTTGGTCTAGCCTTGCAAACAATTGGCATGGTAATGATTACACTATCAGCCCTATCAATCTGGTTTCTGATACTAGGAAATATTACCATCATCGCTGCTTTTGCATTCATTTCCGGATCATTAGAAGCGCTGGCTTATGACACCCTCGTAGAAGATGGGAATGAGGATAAGTATGACAAGGTAGCAAGTAAGATCGGTGTTATCTTCCCGATTATTTTTGTCATCGGGGCATTGGGCGGTGGGATTTTGTGGAAAATTAGTCAATACTTACCCTTTATCATGAGTAGCATTTCCTTCTTTATTGCATTTATGATTAGTTTTAAATTAACCGAGCCGAAAGTAGATACTTACCAATTCTCATTCAAACAATTTATCAAACAAAACAAAGAAGGGTTTAAACAATTAACTGGGATAAATCTCTTGCACTATCTACCTGTTTTTATTGCTGTTGCTGCCAGCTACTATATGTGGAATACCGGTATCATCAGGATCTTAATGGGCGAAGAATTCGGCTATAACGGGGAAACACTCAGCTATTTAGTTGGTTTTACCATGATAGTTAGCTCAATCGTTCTCCATTACTTTGATAAAATAAAAGACTTTCTAGGCAATAGAAGAGGATTGATCCTGATCTGCATAGGCACACTCATAGCTTGGCTATTAGCAGCCATAACCAACAATATTCTTGTTGGAGCAGTTGTTTTCTTGTTACTAGCCGTAAGCGGCCAATTACATACCCCCTGGGTTTCCAGTATTTTAAATAAACATGTCCCTTCAAATTTAAGAGCGACATCTATTTCAACAATGCAATTTTTTGTCCAAATCCCCTATGTAGTGGTAGTAATTTTCTACGGCTCACTAGTAAATCAAAAACTAACGTATCTTTTCTATTTTGGAGTATCGGTTGTTCTGGCAATGTCTTTACTAGGATCTTACCTATTGGTAAAAAATAGACATAAATAATTTTTGGAATACTAATCTAAATCGATTTAGACATTATCTCCTATACACCATTGTTATAAGCCACTATTACTGTTATAATTACACCTTAAACTAAAATAGGTTTAACAAAAAGAAATATATGAATAATTTCAATAACAATAGATCAGGTGGATCAAGAGGCGGACAACGATCAGATCGTAGAGGTGGTAGAAGTAATTTTGGATCTAGAGATTCAAGACCAAGCGAAATGCATGACGCAGTATGTTCAGAGTGTGGGAATAATTGTAAAATTCCTTTCTTCCCAAGATCAGGCAAACCAGTCTTCTGTAGTGAATGTTTTGAAAAACAAAACTCTCAGGGTGGAAATAGAAACTCTGATGATAGAAGATCTAGTTTCTCAGACAGAAGAGACTCTAATGATCGTAGACCTAGCTATTCAGACAGATCCAACAGAAATGATTCTAGATCAAGAAGTGAGAGACCCTCAGTCAACTACAAAGAACAATTTGAGATTGTTAACTCAAAATTAGACAAAGTTCTTAAATTGGTAGAAAAGATGGACCGTAATTCTACTACAAGGGCTGCAAAAGAACCTAAAGCAGATAGAGCTGGTAAAGTTAAAACTGTTGCTGAAATCATTGCTCAGTCAATTGAAGAATAAATTCTAAAAGTAACTTTTAAATTATAGAAATTAAAGACCCCAAACGGGGTCTTTTTTAAACAAGTCAATATTTATAAGAAGAACTTAATAATATTTATTAATTGTTCTAATCTATCCAAATCTGGAAAATCAGTGTTATCTGCAATTTCAAGCGCATCATCACAAGTGTAATAAAAAGAATCTGCAATATCTTGGGACTTTCTAGGATAATAAAGAACAATTAATAGAAGATTTAAAACTAAGCTTGAGTCTTTTATTGACCCTTGATCAATTAATTGTTGAGCTAAATCAATATATTGACCAGTAAAACCCCTGAGTATTTCATCTTTACCACCTTCTGAATCTGCAAAACTATTTCTTATATCAATCATTTCACTAGATTCTACCAAACCTAGTTTCTCGATAATTCTTAACAAAGATTCAGTAAGAGCTAATTCTAAGTTTTTTTCACTTTTAGATTGTTCGTATGCCAAAATGGCTAAGTTATTTTCCTCTTTACTAACACTAAACATATAAATTTTAGTATAACAGAGTGCTAACTGTGATATATAAGGTATAATCAACACTTCATGCTACTTGATGCTACTAACCTTTCCAAAGCCATTGGTGCCAAATATCTTTTTAAAGATATCTCTTTTTCTATAATGCCTGGTGAGAAAGTTGCTTTAATTGGTCGTAATGGTCATGGTAAAACTACTTTGCTAAAAATATTAAGTGGTGAAGATCATGATTTTGAAGGGAGTATTAATATCCCCAAAGGTACTAATATTACTCTAACCAAACAAGAACATATCCAACACGCAGAGCAAACTCCCCTAGAATACATTATTGATAGTATTCCTAATTATCATCAATACAAAAAAATCCTAGAAGATTTTGAGAGTGGTAAAAATACCAATGTTAACCGATATCTTGAAATTTTAGAAAAATTTACCGAGCACAAATTCTTTAATTTAGAAGATGCGGTACTTAGTACTCTTGCTGACTTTAATATCGCAAATGAGCTATCAGTGCAGCCCTTAGCCCATCTTTCTGGTGGACAAAAGAGGTATGTCGAGATGACTAGAATGATGTTCTCACAAGCTGATCTATTGTTAATTGATGAGCCTACTAACCATCTAGACTATTTAGGTAAAGAGAGATTTATTGCTTGGATGCGTGGTCTTAAACAAACTGTGATTGTTGTCACTCATGATAGAGACGTTTTGAAATATGTAAACAAAATCATCGAGATAAAAGATAAAAAACTTGAGTCATATAAAGGCAACTACGACCACTATATTCAACTAAACTCTTCAAATACACTTAGTTCTGTCAAAAACTACACCAATCAATTAAATAAACTCAAGGAAGCCAAGAAAAAAATGGAATGGGGCTTAAGAATGCGAGCCAAAAGCAAAGCATGGAAAATCCGTTATGACCACTGGCTTCGTGATTATGAAAAGATTAAAGCCGAAACAGTTAAACCATCATTTTGGATTGACCAAGACTCAGTTGAAAACTTAGATAAGAAGGTGGTAGATACCTACGACAAGTTTAAAGAGAAAAACATTAAGATTAATATGGTTTCAAAAAGAGAACGAGGGATAGAGAGACTGTTAGTCAGAGACCTCTCACTTGGTTATGAGAATCCTGTTTTTTCAGAAGTTAATTTTTCACTAAGAGATAATGATCGTGTCTATATTAAAGGAAAAAATGGGGCTGGTAAAAGTACTTTAGTTAAGACAATTCTATCTTTAGCAGATGATCAGGAACCTGTGGCAAATATTCTCAAGGGGAAGATTACTCTCTCTAATGACTTAAGAATTGGTGAGTATCAGCAAGAAATAGATAAAAAGTATCTAAACTTACCACTCTCTGAAGCAATTAGAATTAGTTATCAAGAAAAAAATATTCCAACAACTGATCAACAAATCATGAGCCTACTCTCTCAATATTTGTTTAACCCTGTTCAAGACGCTAATCAGAAAATAAAGGACCTCTCTGGTGGACAAAAGGCTCGTTTTCAAATCATTAAAATGCTCATTAATGAACCTAATCTACTGATTTTAGATGAGCCAACTAATCACCTAGACTTACCCTCAATCGAAGAGCTAGAAAATTCTCTAATAGACTTTGATGGAGCCGTGCTCTATATCTCTCACGACACCTACTTCATTGATAAAATGGGTGGCTTTGTAGCAGAGATATAAAAATAAGTTAAATAAAAAGCTCTTAATTTGAAAAAAATACTCAAACTGTTAGAATGATAACTCATGAAATTATCAGAAATTATCAACCCAACCTCTTTACAGACAATTTGGCTGAATAATACAATCCAAGATTATTTGATTGCACTAGGGCTATTTTCTACCCTTTGGCTCACCTTCAATCTCTTTCAACGATTGATCATCAGCCGAATAGATAAGTTAGCTCTTAATAGTAAGACCGACTTTGACGACTTTTTGATCAGTTTGATCAGATCAATTAATGTTTGGTTTTACTTTTATCTAGCACTATACACAGCGAGTAAGCTACTAAACTTACCTAATTTTGAAAAATGGTTAGATGCTATTCTCATAATTTGGATTGTAGTTGAGTCTAGTTCTAAAATTCAACTAATTGTTAAACATTTAGCTAATAACTATCTTAATGATGACAAAAATAAAGTCCCTGTCCAAATATTACAAAAAATTATAGTCGGATTAATTTGGGCAATCGGAGGGTTGATGATACTTTCCAGCTTGGGAATAAATGTCACATCTTTAGTGGCTGGGCTAGGGATCGGAGGAATTGCTGTCGCTTTAGCCTTACAAAATATTCTTGGCGATCTATTTAGTTCTTTTGCCATCTATTTTGATAAACCATTTCAAATTGGTGACTTTATCACCATTGATAAGAAACAGGGTGTAGTTGAAAAGATAGGCATTAAAACAACTCGCATTCGAGCACTTCAGGGTGAAGAAATAGTCATCGCTAATAATGACCTAACTAACGCCCGAATTCATAATTATAAAAAAATGGAATCAAGACGAGTAGACTTCACGGTGGGAGTTAGCTACGATACCCCGCTAGAAAAATTAAAAAAAATCCCTAAACTAATAGAAGAGATTATTACTAAGACTGACTTAGCCAAATTTGACCGTGCTCATTTGTCAAAATTAGGAGATTACAGCCTTAACTTTGAAGTTATCTACTATATAGATTCACCTGACTACCTTGCTCATATGGATGCAAAACATCACATCTATATGCAACTAATTGAACAACTGAGAAAAGAAAAGATTGAGTTAGCCTTTCCCACTCAAACTATTTTTGTTAAAAGGTAGAATTTACTCTAATTAAAATAAAAATACTTTTTGCATAAATCAGTTCTGATGAAAATATTAATTAACTTAATCTTTATCTGACTTAACTAATATAATACAATTTACTTATACTATGAATAAATCTTTTGGACAGCATATCCGTGAAGAAAGAAAACTAATGTCACTCACAGCAGAAACGCTTGCTCAAAGCTGTGGAGTTTCACGAAGTTTTATAACACTAATAGAAAATGGGTCACGAATGCCAGGAAAAAAATTGCTTAAAAAAATAGCCTCTTCATTAAATATGTCTAACTCTAAAATAATAGACTGGTATTTAGAAGATTTAAACCAACAAATTAGAAAATATTTTGAATAGTAAATTGCTCATGATAATCTCTTAATTTATATTTTTAGATGTTTAAATTTAAGTAAGAAGTTATTAATCCTACTAGATAGTGAATGCTTTAGTAGTACAATTACTTATATATGGGAAAAAATAGAAATTTACTATTATCAAAGCCTGCTCTAATCTCAGGTATTAACATTATTGTAATGACTTTTATTTCAATCATTACTTTTGCTTCTCTACAGGTTAATACACTTTCAATTATTGCTATATTCAGTATCATAATATTAGATATAGTTGTTGCTTTTGGACTATATAGATTGCTAAAGCCAGTAAATAATAAATTGGCAACATTAATGGCCACTTTAAGAATAATTTATGCTGGAATATTTTTGTTTGCACTCATCCAAATAGGTAATTTGGATAACTTCTATTTCATTTGGGATAGGGGTTTAGTAATATTTGGCTTCCATTTGCTAATATTAGGTATATTACTTTTAAAAGCTAAATTTATTCCAAAATATCTAGCTTATTTAGTTTTACTTTCATCTCTTGGATATATTATTGATGGAATGGGTAAGTTTATTGGCTACAAAACAGAAATAACTATATTCACATTTTTTGGAGAAATAATTCTAGGTTTTTGGTTAGTGATAAAAGGAAGAAAGACGTTATTAGAAAA
>Ga0100403_1004344_pt1 | contig 10097 bp, 20 predicted proteins | sample CryGeymet201501t_FD_83663 | JGI IMG/M metagenome (GOLD analysis project Ga0100403, IMG submission 83663) | Groundwater microbial communities from Crystal Geyser aquifers in Utah, USA - Crystal Geyser metaG 2015-01t | ecosystem: Environmental > Aquatic > Deep subsurface > Groundwater | place...
ATCTTCAGCTATAGATAAACTATTGGCACTATTAAAACTTCCATAATATGGCTCGCGTTACAAACTCTCATAATAAACCCAAACGGATTAAGAAAATGAGGGAAATAAAAACTAAGGACGCTCAAAAAGAACTCATGGAGATACATGGCAAAATCGTGTATGTCTACGGCATTCCAGACCTTCCTGAGCACGACAGGGAAGAAATGCTCGACCGGTTGTTCACACAAAAAAGAGAATTATTGGCAATAATAAGAAAAAATGAAAACTAACATCATTAATTTAATACCATTTCTCAATAAGCCATTTCGCAGACTGCAAAAGAGCACAGGATTTTAGAAAAGAGAATAAATAATAATGAAAACACTATGAAAAGATGTTTGACGACCGTCATTTTGGGCGCACTTATATTGTTCCCAGCACAATGTGGTGCGTCGAAAGTCGGCATCGTTTCCGACATCCACGCCGGAAAACAAAAAAAGAGAACAGCTGGGACAAGCGTGATATATCCCAAGAAAGCTGTCCGGTATTTTGAGCGAGCTGTCAAGAAAATGCAGTCCAAGGGAGTGGATTTAATCATAAGCCTTGGCGACACTACTAATAAGGGAAAAAAGAAATATTATAAACAGCTCAAAAAAATAGAAAAGAAGTATGGGATTAAGGTTTTGTGGGTAAAGGGGAATCACGACGATAGAGATTTTTCTATTCTTGGGCCGGAAAACTATGTCTACGAATTAAATGGAATACGCTTCGTTGTCATTAACACCTCAGACTGCCCGAAGAGAAAGAGAATAGCGGGGTGCATGAAGGACGCGCCGCCTAAGGGTGATATTTATCTTCAGCATCACGCCCCGCTAATCAAAGGCACCTGCGATTGGAGAGACGACTTCAAAAATGGCAAGAGCGATGTTATCTGGTCGGGTCATTGGCATAAAGAGATTACTTGCGGGAACATAAAAATATTCCCGGCGCTAACCGAACACAAACAGCTCCAATATAGAATAATCACAATAAATTAAAAAATATGCGAAAACAAGTATCTATGCAGGACTTCACCATAGAGGTCGAGGGTGAACTGACCTATATCAGCTGGAAAAAACTTGAAAAGGTGATGGGCAAGCGGATGTATAAGCAGTTTCTAAAGTTCATAAACGGACAAACCTGCGTTCAGCAGGGCGCTTATCCATGGGACATTAAGAACTTTCTGCGCCATCCAAGCAAGAGGTTTTTTGATTAATTATATGAGTTCAATATTTGACAAATTAAAACGCAAAATCTTCGGGAATAAACATGACGATGTAAACGATAGGGATTATGTAAACCTGCCCAATAACCTTGACGATATAGTCAACCAACTCCAAGATGAAGACAGGAATGATGCTGTTCAGCGGGCGCAGAAACCGTCTCCCACATTTCTTGAAGGAGCACCGATGTCTAAAAACATCAGAGACTCATATGGACAAATTGGAGCTTCGACTGGATTAGCTAAAACAATGCCTATGGGGTATAGCCACGTTGATTTCTTTGAGAATCTAGATAAAGAATGGAAGAAGTGCAACTGTATAAAACTAAACGAATCATTGGCGGTAGAGCTTACTCGTTTCGGCTACGGCGCCCAATATTGGCTTCAATGCAAATGTGGCCAGCAATTCACTTATTACCCAATGGCCGTGTGGAACGAAAAGATTGGACAATATTGCATAACCGAAAAACAAATACCCATAGACAATGTTACTTGCCCAGCCTGCAAGGCGAAGAAGCATTCCGGCGACGCTAACATAGACGAATTACGAAAAGAAATAAGCGAGCAAATCGACGAGATAAAACACAAGAATGGTGAATAGCTTGTATAAAGCAAAATCCAGCATGCTATTGACTTATTTTTTATAATATGATATACTTATAGCATAAGCATTAGAAAAGAGGTAATAAGGATTTACAACATAGAAGAAACAATTAAAAAAGCGGGCAAAGGAAAAAAGACCCTGCGAATGGTCTATGCACGGAGCACCAAGCCAGGAGCACGTGAAGTCGAACCCTATGAAATAAGGGGTGGTGATTTCTTTGGCTTCGATACTGAGAAGGAAGAAATTAGGCGCTTCAAGATTGACCAGATTCAGAACATTGAAGAAACGGACAATTCGTTTGACCCCCGCTGGGACATTAAAGTCGAATAATATGGGAAGACCCAAGATTTATACTGCCGAAGAGCTGAGAGAACATAGAAAAGCTCACAGTCAGGAATGGATAAAAAGAAACCCTGAAAAAATCAAGGCCGCTAAGAGAAGATATTGGCTTAAACATTGCCCTAAAAGATTTTGCATTTATTGCGGAGCCGAAATTACCGGCACAAAACAAAAAAAAATGTGCAAAAGACAAGAATGTCAAAAAAGAAGCTGGAATAAGTCGCAAAAACGATACCGCGATAAATATCCTGAAAAAATCAGAGAATCCCACAAATTGGTCATGAGAAGAGAATGGGCAAAGATAAGGGCCAAACGACCGCTGAAACGTTGTTGTTATTGCGACGATATTATTGGGGACGGCAAGAGTTATCGAAAAAAAGTATGCGAAGCGTGTCGCCCTCGGATATTTAGAGATGCTAATAAGAGATATTATGCGCAGAACAGAGAAAAGGAATCAAAAAGAAAAGCAATCTGGTTCCAAGAGAACAAAAAAGCCATTCATTTGCGCCAACGGGCGAGGGCGTTAGTGTCACAATTGGAGAAAATCAAAGAATAACGAGATACGGGATATGTTGGCGTTAATCAAGACAATGCAAGAGAACAAGAAATTTAAAAGAAATTTAATGGAGAAATACTTTTCTGCACACATCGATGAATTGCTGCAAGGCAAGGGGAGATACATGCCGATACATAAAGTGCTGCGAGAAATCAACACCGAGCCCGTTTTTTATAAAAATGGAGATGCGTTTTTATTCATCAAGATTAAGTCAAAGACTAAAGAAAAAGATAACTCCTTTGTAAGTCTAACAAGAGAGTGGGGCATTATGTCTGATTATATAGGGCGGATGAGAATGACCGAGAGATTTCTATTCTTAAGCGAAGCGATAGACCGGCGCGATACAATCATAAAATACAAGACAAGGCAAGGATATAAACCAATTTTTTAAAAACATTATGCCAAAAGCAAGTGAAAAGAAATTGAGACTCGGCTCGCAAGAAGAATTTACGCTCTACAAAAGCATTAATCTTTTTGAAAGGGAAAAAGAGTTTAAGCAGTTTCTTTATGCACTCTTGACCAAAGAGCATATTCTTCTGAACGGTCCCGCCGGAACAGCAAAATCACTTTTTGCAAGAAACGCCTTTGCGCTCATTGACGGGAATTCGAGACTCTTCAGCATCCACATGACAAAATTCATGTCTGAGGAGCTTCTTTTTGGGCCGATAAATATCAAAAAATTAAGAGAAGATTCAATTGTCGAATACAACACCGATGGCAGCGCTCTGGAAGCAGATTTTCTCTATCTCGATGAATTCTTCGATGCCTCCGACCCCCTCTTGCGCTCGTTACTTGAAGTGCTTAATGAAAGGGAATGGCGCCGAGGGCATCAGTTTAAGAGGTGCCCATTACACACTGCGATTGTTACCTCAAACTACAAACGTGAAAATGAAATTACAGAAGCAGTGCTCGACCGATTTATCTTCAAGGCGGATGTCAGCCCAATTAAGTCGACCAAAGCTCGTAAAGCAATGCTTTTGACTGACAATGTTATCCCCAAGACAGCAATAGACTTTGACTTGCTAAAAAGGGCCGCCGGAATCATCGACAGCGGAAAGATAGAAATCCCCCAGAAAATCAGCGATACTTACGAGATGCTCCACAAGGAGTTTAAAAAGAATACTAAGAAATATGTATCTGACAGAACGCTGAAAAAAGCGATTAAGGTTATCCGCGCCTCGGCCTATATGAATAATAGGGATAAAGCTACAGTTCACGACCTCAAAGAAGTGCGCTATGTTTTCTGTACTCTCAATAATACTACTGAAGAAAGTATATTTGACGCGGCTTTTGAGAAACTAATCGCGAAAGACGAGGCTGAAGCGGAAATCACCGCTTCTCTCGAAAACATCGCCAATGTCATCGCCCAATTCCCTCAAGACATATCTGCGATGCCAGAGCCTGACTTTTTAACCAAAATGCAGGAGCTTAATGAACATTTAGGACTGCTATCAAATATCGCCCCTCCTACCGACAGTCTCAATCAGCAAAGAAACAAGTTGGTCATCAAAGTCAAGGAGCTCTTGATTAACAACCGCAATAAATTCTTGGCCAATAAATAGAATATGAGAATAACGGATTATGACATCGATGATGATGCCCAAAAAGAAATCGAGAAGATAACTCTGCAAACTGGCGGATTCAACGACAAGATGGTCGCCACTGACTTTTCAAAGGATATGTACGCGCTATTTGCAGACAACCCGCAGGTCGTGAAAGGAACCTGGAGTATTTTTTCATCCCTCAGAAAAATGTTCGTCAAATGGAAAATCGCCAATCTCTCTGAATCCATAGACTTTTACCTCGACATTAAAAAGTTTATGCACGAATTCTCGCAAGGCGAATTTTATAGGCAGTTAAAACAGTTGCCTCCGCTAGAAGCCCTTGACACGTTTCTCGGGTTATTTAAAAAGCCGCCCTCCCCGCAACAATGCCAAACACCTGGGCAGCAAGGACAGGGTCAAGGAGACAAACAGCAGGACAAAAAAGACGGGGAACAAAAGGGCGACAAAGATAGCCAGCAGGACATCTACAACAAGGATAATTTACCCGTTGATTTGGATAGGACGCGAGGCCAGCTAAAAAAAATAAACAAAGTCGCAAGGGCTGGTCTTTACAGCGATGAACAAATGCGCGACTTGGCCCAAAGGCTAATACGGGGAGCCGGCAACGAAATTAGAGACCTCCAAATTGACAACACGAATATCGACATCATCACAAGTATCGCCGATAAACTTGGCAACAGAAACCTCACCATCTTTGAAATCGCCAGAACCAAGGAGATTATAGACTCATACAAAGTCGGGAGTACTTACCACCGTAGCGATTTCCCTGATAACGAATTGGATATCAGCAAGATAAAAAAAATAACTGACTACTATAAAATCCTGCCTACGCAACTGGCGCTCGATGATGACGTGTTTTATATGCGGCTTGCGAACAATGATTTGCTGATTAAAGAGTATCTGCGCAAGAAGCGACGTAAACAGGCGTTGTATCTCCTAATAGATGTTTCGGGCTCAATGGCGGGAGTGCGCTCAGCCTATGCGTCAGGCACCGCGCTGTCGCTGGTGAGACAAGCGCTCGCCAACGAAGCCATATATTTCTTGAGATTTTTTGACGCTTCCCCCTCTCAACTTTATCGGGTGCAAAACCATGAAGAAGCGGCAAAAATATCGGAGTTGCTTATTAAAGAGCCCTTTTCCGGCGGCGGGACCAATATAACTGGGGCAGTGTTGACAGCCGTGAAAGACATTAAAAACAACAAAGTCAAATTTGATAAAGTCGAAATAATGCTTATTTCTGACGGGGAAGACTATGTGGGGTTTAGTAAATCAGACCTTGGAGAAATTAAACTGCACTCAACAATTATCGCCGGAGGAAACAATTCATTGCAAAGGGTAAGTGAAACCTACACACTGCTCCACCCCGGTCAAATTCAAAAGCAGTTTGCACTCGACAATTTTGACTTTTCAAATTGACATTCGCAAACAATATAATTATTGACAAAAATTAAATAATTTGATAAAATATATTCATGAAAGCGTGGTTAATACTTTTGTAGGTTATCATTATACTCCATATTATAAACGGACAAAGACATAAATATTAATGCTTAAATATGCTGCAACCAGACATTGAAAATATGTCAATAGAAGACATTCGGGCGCTTATTTCAGAGTCTATTAAACACGGGAAGGGACTAATTTCGTACAGAAAACACCTGCTCATTTTGAAGAATATCGAAAAGAAGCTTAAAATGCTCGCCGAATATCGAAAAGGGCTCGTGCAAGAAGTTGACAGTGAATTTATGAAGCTAAGTGAGAGCGCAACGATAATTCGAGATAAAGTCAAAGAGGCGATGGAAGAAGACGAATCAATTCCTAAAACTGAAACAGGCGGAAAGTCCGTAACTCTGCCCGATGTGGGCACAATCTCTCTCAGCAAAAAAATTGAAAGAGTAGTTATTGAAGATACTGAGAAAGTAATGAAGACGCTGGGAAAAGAATACACGAAAATATTTATTACGCTCGATAAAATAAAGGCCGTCCATTTCGCGATGGATAATCCTGACAAGAAAATCCCAGGGATAAAGGTCGAAAAGAACAGGGAATTAAGAATAACTTTCAAAAAATAATGAGTATTTTTTTGAGAAGTGCCTTGTGGATACTAAATAAAGCCCGTATTTTAAGTTCTAAGGCGGACGAATTAAGCGCCAGCGATAGACAGTTTTCAGCGGGTTTTATGATGCTATTTTCAAGTATGCTGATAATTATTTCGTCATTTATTTTTATACCAGTAAAAATAGCGGTGACAATTTTTAAGTATTATTACAAAGACAATGACCGAACAAAATAAGGACGCGGTGACGTTTTTTAAAAACTGTTGCCCTAAGTGCGAATCTGAGAATTTAAACCTTATTACCATGGAGGATGAGGAGAAAAAGTTGCGTTGCGTAGAATGTGAGAATATATTTGAAATCGCAGATGCCAAAAAGAAACAAGTTGGGAACGCTAAAGAAATCTAAATGACGGTTAAAAAAGAAATATTAACATTCACAATCAGAATCACCAATGTTGATAAGCGCAACATTAGTTTTGACATGTTCTGTACTAGAGAATTCGGTTTATTTGAAGAGATGAATATTAAAATAGAAGACATGTCTATGCCCCACGGGCATTTCCAAGCCTTTGCGCTGAGGCTCGTTGCCCATGTTTACATGGAGACGGTTATTTACAGAAAGCTGAACAAATCACAAACGAAGATTCTTTCAAATATCCCAGTCGCTGTTTTTGATAATTTCGACCCTCAAAAATCACAACCAATAAACATCGCGAATAAATTGAAAAAATAAATCAAGTCCAATTAAAACAATATCTACTTCTTATTCTAATGGCGGGGGACAATTTGTCCAATAAATCACCGAATGAAAAAAAACATCAAAAAGGTGGCTAAAAGGGTCAAAAGGCTCGTAAGCGAGGTGGGCACTTGGGACTTAATCGCCTCAGGAGCTTGTAGTTGCAAAGACAACTGCAACAAGGTTTTTATAATGGCTCAACCAAAAGACAAAGAGACGATTGAACTTGCTATAGACTGGGAGCTTTCTACCAAAAAACCTAAGCCAGAAGACAAAACTGTAAGCGTACTGGTTTCGCGGCAGTGGATTACTGACAATCTTTTGCGCTCGGGAGAACCTCCAACGAAGCTGGCCGAATTCGAATATGCACTGGACATATATTTCGCCGAAATGCAAAAGGAAAAAGGAGTTAAGAACGCTAAAATGCCGGACGAAGTGGGTGTTCAATCACTAAAAGATTGGGTGAGGAAAAAAGTCAATGAAGAATACGCAAGAAAATAACAATTAATTTTAAAACAATGATGGATGAGTATGGAGCAGATAGTTCATTGCTGTTTTTTGGAGCAGTGATGATAATAATAGGTATTTTGATATTATCAAGCAGTTTCTAACTAATATGAAGAAAAATGGCGAATCTCTAAGAGTTCACAATCCGGCATATAGACAAGATTATTATCTTTACAGCGGAACATACATGCTTCGCAGTGGCAAGATGCACACATACTACTATTTTTCGAAAATCAAGAAACCGGGTGCACACAAGGAATTGCCCAAAGGATATGAAATTGCTATTAGCCCAAGAAGTCAGATGTTTTTTCTCAAGCGCAAGGATTCGTCCCATAAACAACATGTTAAAGTATTTGAAATATAATGCGACTCAGAGTAGAAATGATTCCCAAAAGCGCGTGGAGCGCGAATTTAAGAAGTTTGCTGACCCAATCCCAGTGGGACAAAGTCAGAAAAAAAAGCTACGCGCTGGCAAATTATCAATGCGATATTTGTGGAGTAAGTCAAAAAAAACTCAGTTGCCACGAAGTTTGGGAATACGACGATGATACGGGAGTCCAAAAACTGGTCAAATTGGAAGCTCTCTGCAACAAATGTCATCTGTGCAAGCACATCGGGTTTGCCTTTACAATGCATTACGAAGGGAATATAAGTCTGGCGCCGATTATCGAGCATTTCCTGAAAGTTAACGGAATAGCACGCGAAGAATTCAACATGTATTTACTGAAAGAAATTAACATTTGGGCGGAGCGCTCAAAAAAAGAGTGGACGCTTGATGTCGGCTATTTATACGAATTCACAGCGAAAAACAACATTTCAATTGAAAAACAATATCGCACTTGACAAAAAATATGCAATCTGCTAAAATGGATATAATAATTAATTAGACTGCAATATGCAAAAAGGATTAGAAAGCATGCTGCAGAGCGTTGAGGCTTATGCCAAAAGGAAAAACGAAGAATATTTGAGCATCAGAACTATTGCCAAGAACGGCTGGTTGATAGGCGCGAAATACGCTTCGATAAAAAAACTGGTCGATACTGGTAAGATAAAATCGTTCAGCCTTAACCTCGGCAGTAAAAGCCGCCAACCAATCAAGAAAATTCACTATAAGGATTTAGAAAATTATTTAATTAGAAGCTATAAAGAATAAGCAAATGACTGAGAAAATAGATTTAACTAAGCCGCCCAAAGATTTAGACCAGGAGTTAGAAATGCTGCCCAATCTCATCGCCTTTGTTGAAACACAGTTGGAGGGAGCAGAGGTTGAAATAGACATGGCTAAGGCCGCTAAAGACAGGGCTCTGTCTGAATGTCTGTTAAAATATCAATCTCTCCCCTACAACCAACAAAAGGGTATGTATAAGCGGGTGATGGCTGAAGAGGGCGAGAAAATAGCTAAAATTAAAAAGAAGGTTATAAAGAGCAAAGTTGAGTTTAATCGTTTAAAAAATCGCTTCCAGAGCGTAAGGAAAATAGCTTCCATGCGCATGGAAGAGATGCGCAATTTAAAATGACAGAAGATTTAAACAAGATGGCCGAAGAAATCACCAAAGAAGAGGGAAAAAAGAAAAATCTAAGCATCGCTCAGGTGAAAGAGGTTTTAAAAATTACCCTGCGAAAAATGAAGGAGATGACCTTCGACCAAGTTGCTAAACTATTAAAGCGGTCAAAATAATATGCTAACCAAAAAAGAACCGAACATGCTTAATGAAAAAATAGTAATGCTCAATGAAGAATTAGACAAGACCCTTGTTAAACAGCATCCGTCCAGCGGATTTGACTATCTCGAAGGGTACACCGTCATCAACACAGCCAATAAGATTTTCGGGTATTTTGGATGGTCGTCAATAGTTCAAACTGAACTAATGAGAGAATATAAACTCCCCCCGTCTGATAAAGGGACAACCCGGGGGATAGTAATGGTCCCTGTGACAGTGGAAATTTACGATGGGAATACTATTATCAGCAAATCGGATGTTGGAACCTGTGTCTGGAACGGCGAAGACCAAATTGAGACAGCTATTAAGGGAGCTGCGACAGACGGACTTAAAAGGGCATTTCGCCAGTTTGGCAAGCGGTTCGGGAACGACCTGTATGAGAAAGACGAGACAGCTCCGACAGTAGGAGTCGCGCCTGGATTTCAAAAGCAACAGAACATAGCTAATGAATTCCAAATGGACGCGACTCAAAAACCGCCCCTTTGCGAGAAATGCGGAGCGCCGATGACTCTCAGAAAAAGTTCTCGTGGTCCGTTCTGGGGATGTTCAAATTATCCTAACTGCAAAAGCATTGTGAATATAGACGAGGTTGACAGGTTCGGAAACCGCTTGGATGGGTCAGGTCCTAAAAACTCACCGCCCCAACCGCAAGCGCCTCAACCAGACATTCCCCAAATAACACCAACGCCTCAAGAGGAACCAGTCGATATCGAGGACGTTCCTTTCTAATAATTAAAAGAAACTAAAATGAAAGAGAAGATAAAAAACTGGGA
>Ga0100403_1004346_pt1 | contig 10093 bp, 12 predicted proteins | sample CryGeymet201501t_FD_83663 | JGI IMG/M metagenome (GOLD analysis project Ga0100403, IMG submission 83663) | Groundwater microbial communities from Crystal Geyser aquifers in Utah, USA - Crystal Geyser metaG 2015-01t | ecosystem: Environmental > Aquatic > Deep subsurface > Groundwater | place...
CGCCGCGGCAAGCATCGGGGCACCACGCTCGCTCGGATCGCTCGCAGCGACCAGGGCTACCTGCGCTGGATGGTGAAGGCGGACGACATTCACTCGAGCGTCAAGGCGCTCGTCACGACGACGCTGAAGGAGGCGAGGTGAAAACAACGAAGATCATCCGGCTGCAGGCCGAGAACGTGAAGCGGCTCCGCGCGGTCGAGATCAGGCCCGACGGTGCGCTCGTACCGATCCGGGGCAAGAACGGCGCCGGCAAGAGCAGCGTCCTCGATGCGATTTGGATGGCGCTCGGGGGGCGCAAGGCGATTCCGCGCAAACCAGTCCGCGAGGGCGCGGAGGAAGCGTCGATCACGGTCGAGCTCGAGGATCTCGTCATCGAGCGGCGCATCAAGCCTGGCGGACAGTCCACGCTCGTCGTCTCGTCGCGAGACGGTGCGCGCTTCGCCTCGCCGCAGGCGATGCTCGACCGCCTCGTCGGTGGGCTGAGCTTCGACCCGCTCGCCTTCGCACGGATGAAGCCAGCGGAGCAGTGCGACGTGCTGCGCAAGATCGTGGGGCTCGACACCGGCGCCATCGAGGCGAAGCGCGCCGAGCTCTACGACGCGCGGACCGTCCTCAACCGCGAGGTGAAGCGCCTCGACGGTGAGATCTCTGGCGTGGCCCGCGACCCCGACGCGCCCGAGTCTGAGGTCAGCGTCGCAGCACTCACCGAGGAGATGCGCGCGGCCGAAGCGGCGCATCGCGAGCGCGACCGGGCGGCCCACGATGTGGAGCTCCGCGCCGCCGACCTTCGCCAGGCCGAGGACCACGCCGAAGGGCTGCGCGGCGAGATCAAGGATCTCGAGGGGCAGATCGCGAAGCTGCGCCAGCGTCTCGACGATGGCGAAAAGAAGGTGCTCCCGTCGCGACGCGCCGCACTCGAGAACGCACGCACCCACGCGGCGGATCTCCCGACCCCGGACCGAGACGCGATCCGCGAGCGCCTCGCCAGCGCGGAGACGCTCAACGCCGCGGTCCGGGCCAACGCTCGGCGCGACGAACTCGAGGCGAAGCGCGCGGCGGCTGAGGCGAAGTCCAAGGAAGCCACGGACGCGATCACGAAGCTCGACGAGGAGAAGGCAGCGGCCATCGCCGGGGCCAGCTACCCGCTCGAGGGGCTCACGGTCGACGACGAGGGCGTGCTCCTCGCCGGGCTGCCGCTCGAGCAGGCCAGCTCGGCGGAGCAGCTGCGCGCGTCGGTCGCAATCGGGCTCGCGCTCAACCCCGAGCTCCGCGTGCTCCTGGTGCGCGACGGGTCGCTCCTCGACGCCGACTCGATGCGCATGCTGTCCGAGGCCGCGATCGCGGCGGACGCGCAGGTCTGGATCGAGGTCGTCGGCACGGGTGGGGTCGGCATCGTGATCGAGGACGGGGCGGTCGGTGGTGCGAAGGCCGCGAAGGCCGCGAAGGCCGCGAAGGCCGCGAAGGCCGCGCAATGACCGCGACGCTGCTGACCGATCTCTCGGACGACGACTATCACGCGGACCCGTGCGCGACGCCGTCGCTCTCGAGCTCGATCGCGAACGTGCTCGTCGATCGCACCCCACTCCGTGCCTGGACGCTGCACCCGAAGCTCGGCGGGGAGAAGCGCGAGCCCACCGCGGCGCTCGACAAGGGATCGCTCACCCACAAGCTCCTGCTCGGCAGGGGCGCCGATGTCGCGATCATCGCCTTCGACGACTTCCGGAAGAAGGCGGCGCAAGAGGAGCGCGACGCGGCTCGAGCCGCTGGGCAGATCCCGGTCCTCGAGGCGGTCTACGAAGAGGCGCTCGCCGTGGCCGAACACCTCCGCAAGAGGATCGCCGAGATGGGCATCGAGTTCCGCGGCGTGAGCGAGGCGACGATCCTTTGGCAGGACGGTGTCGAGGGCGGCGTCATCGACTGCCGCGCCCGGCTCGACCACCTCATCGAGTCCGAGGGAGTGATCTACGATCTCAAGACGACGCGGGACCTGGACGCTGGGGTCGCCGAGAAGGCAGTCGCGAACTACGGCTACGACACGCAGCACGCGGCGTACACGCGCGCGTTCGAGGCGCTTCAACCCGAGCTCGAGGGGCGGGTTCGGTACGAGTTGATTTTCGTCGAGCCCACGCTGCACGGCGATGTGATGCTCGCGGCGCTCGACGGCGCATTCCGTGAGCGCGGTCGGCGCCGGTGGACTGCGGCGTGCGAGTCGTGGGGACGCTGCCTCCGTGAGAATCGGTGGCCCGGCCACGGCGCCCGGCGCGTGACGTTGAGCATGCCGGGATGGCTACTCCACCAAGAAGGGATGGCGTGATGGCGAGAACGTTCGTTGATTCGGTCGCGGTGCGGAAACATGTCCCGCTGCTCCTTGGGCTCGTTGGGCCATCAGGAGGTGGCAAGACCTTCTCCGCACTACGCCTCGCCACCGGCATCCAGCGGCTCACCGGCGGCGACATCGTCTTCGTCGACACCGAGTCAAGCCGCGCGCTTCACTACGCGGACAACTTCAAATTTCGGCACGTGCCGTTCGGCGCCCCGTTCGGGCCGCTCGATTACGTCGAGGTGATCGATTTCTGCGTCGAACGGGGCGCCTCGGTCGTGATCATCGACTCGATTTCGCACGAATGGGAAGGCCCGGGCGGCGTGCTCGAGGCGCACGACCGCGAGTGCGAGCGGCTGATGAAGGCGTGGAAGACGACGAACCGCGACAAGGTGCAGCTCGCGGCATGGGTGAAGCCCAAGCAGGAGCATCGGCGAATGATCAACACGATGCTCCAGCTCCCATGCCACTTCATCTTCTGCTTTCGCGCGAAGAAGAAGCTGAAGGTGATCCGGGGGCAGGATCCGGTCGAGCTCGGCTGGATGCCGATCACCAGCGGGGACCTGATCTACGAGTTCGCGGCGAACATCCTGCTGCCGCCCGGCGCTTGCGGTGTTCCGGAGTGGGCGCCCCCGGAGATCGGGGAGCGCGAGATGGTGAAGCGGCCGGGGTGGGCTACGGACATCCTCCGCACCGGGCGGCAGCTCGACGAGTCAGTCGGCCAGGAGTTGGCGACGTGGGCGGCCGGCACGACGGCGCGGCCCTACGACGAGGTGCTCGCCGACATGAGGGTCGCGGCGACGCCGGGACAGCTCGGCGCGCTCCGGAGCGAGGCGCGGCTCCTCTGGGGCGGGCTCACCGAATCACAAAAGAAGGTGCTCGGCGACGAGGTCAAGGTCGCGACCGAGCGAGTCGCCGCGACCGAGGCGCCAGAGGCTGAGGGCTGAGATGAAGCCTTGCGCCAAGCGCCTGCGCGACTTCGGGGCGCGCGCCGACGTCGCCGCGCTCCCCGAGATCGAGCGCCTGCGGCTCGCGGCAGCGGAACTGGGGCTCCAGTCGGTGCGGTGCCCGCTCTGCCACGGTCCCGGGTGCACGACCTGCGCCTACGAAGGCGTCGTCTTCACGATTCGAGAGGAGAACTAGAATGAGCCAGCCTGAACTCCGCACCGTACCGCTCGCGTCGCTCCACCCCAGCCCGAGCAATCCGCGCAAGACCGTCCGTGAGATCGACGAGCTCGCCGCGTCGATCGCGGAGAAGGGCGTCCTGCAACCGCTGCTGTGCCGCAAAAGGCCCGGCGGCGGGAACGGCGCGCTCGAGGTCGTCGCGGGGGAGCGACGCCGCCGCGCGTGCGAGATCGCCGGCGTCGACGAGGTCCCGGTGATGATCGGCGAGTTCACCGATGTCGAGGTCCTCGAGATCCAGATCGCCGAGAACGACCAGCGCGAGGACGTGCACCCGCTTGAGGAGGCGGACGGGTTCGCCGCGCTCCGCGACAGGCACGGCCGAAGCGTCGACGACATCGCCGCGCGGATCGGCCGGCCGGTCGAGTACGTGCACCGGCGGCTCGTGCTGACCCAGCTCGGGGAGGTGGCGCGCCGGCTCCTCGAGAAGGATGAGATCACGATCGGCGTCGCGGAGGTCCTCGCGCGCATCCCGAACCCGAAGCTGCAGGACAAGGCTGCGAAGGACTTTGGCGGCCGCGGCGAGACGGTGCGCAGCGCTCGCGCGACGGTGCGGCTCCGCTACATGCTCCGGCTCGCCGACGCGCCGTGGACGATCGACGACGCCGATCTCCTCGCCGCGGCCGGTCCCTGCACGAATTGCCCGAAGCGGACCGGAGCGCAGGCCTACCTCTTCCCGGAGATCGAGAAGGACGACCTCTGCACCGACCTCGCGTGTTGGGACACGAAGAAGGCGGCGGCCTGGAAGGTTCGATCGGCGGCGGCGACGGCGGCCGGCAGGGACGTGCTTCCGGCGGTCAAGGCGAAGGAGCTCTGGCCGGACCCGTGGTCCACCGTGAAGAACTCGTTCCTCGATCTCGACAGCCGGCCCGACTGGCAGACGTCGACGCCGGTACGCTCGATCCTCGGCACGCGCGTCGAGGCCGTCCCCGTCACCCTCGCGAAGAACCCCCACACCGGCGACATCGTCGAGCTCGTGCGCCGCACCGACGTCCATAGGGCGCTCCTCGATGAGCCGCGGAAGAGCGACCCGCCGAGCCTCACGGGGAAGCGCTCCGCCGGGGAGCTGTCCTCGACCGAAAAGCGCGAGCGGACGAGGCGCCACAACGAGAAGCTCGTGTCGCAAGCCAAGGCGAAGGCTCACGAGGCGGCCATCGTCGAGCTCGTCGAGCGCATCCACTCGCGCGCCCTCTCGGTCGACGTCGACGCGGTCCTGCGCTGGCTCGCCGACGTGGAGCTCGCCCGAAGCTACGACCCGACCGCCCTCGCGAAGACCCGCGGCATCGAGGTGGTGAAGAAAGAGAAGTGGGGCCCCACCAAGAGTCCGGCGCTCGAGACGTTCGTCGCCGGTGCCGGTCGGCACCAGCTGATCGCGTTCCTGCTCGAGGTGGTGGTGCGGAGCGAGCTCACCACGTACGGCCTCTTCGCGGCGACAAGCAACCCATCGCCCGGGCAGCAAATCCTCGAGCTCTTCGGCGTCGACTGGTTGGCGCTCGAGAAGACAGCGCTGGAGGAGCTGCGCGCGGCCGAGGAGGCGAAGATCGCGAAGAAGAAGATCGCGAAGAAGGCGGCGCCCAAGAAAGCGAAGAAGACGGCGAAGCGCGCGCCAAAGAAGGAGACGGTCAAGGGCGTCTGCCGCGAGTGCGGCTGCACCGAGGATGCTGCGTGTCCCGAGGGCTGCGCGTGGGCCGACGGCACCCAGACGCTCTGCACGGCGTGCGCGGGGGCGGCATGAGCGCGGCGATCGACGGCGCACCCGAGATCCGGCGCGGCGATGTGCCCGACCCGGGCGCTGCGCGCGCGTTGGCCGTCAATATCCTCGGGCATCACGCCGTGGCGTGCCTGGCGGCCGCGGGGATCGATCTCGTCGACGCGGACCTCGTCGAGGGGCTGGACCAGGAGAAAGCGCGGCTACGGCGCGTGCGCGACGCCCTTGAAGGGGAACTACGCGAGGAGATCGCGGTGAGCCGCCGGATCGCGGCCGATCTGGCGGACGTCGCCGGCGACCCCAACCTCATCGCCCGCGTCGCCGCGGCGTGCCCCGATGCCCAGGTGACCGACGCGGCCGGCGCTGCGTTCGCGGTCGGCGAGATGCGCCGCGAGCTCGACCGCGTCGAGGCGCGCGTGAAGGTGCTCGAGGAGCGCCAGGAGCGGGCCGTCGACGTGCTGCGAGGGGGCGCGTGATCTTCGGTCCCCGCGACGACCACGGGACGCGTGCCTGCTACTGCGCGGGGTGTCGCTGCTCCGACTGCCGGGCCGCGAACACCGAGCGCTACCGCCAGCGCCGGCGCGCGATCGCGGAGCTCGTCGCAGAGGTCGAGCCGTCGGGCCCGCCCATCCCGAGCACACTGCAGCGCGGCGGCCACACCGCCCACGTGCTCCTGTGCCCCGGCGCGAACGGCGCACGGTGCGTGAGGGGCGGGACGTGGCTCAAGGGCCGCCGGGTGTGCATGCCGTGCGTCGAGCGGGCGACGATCTGGGATGGTCTGGTCAGCGCGGCCGCGGTGAAGCGCCACCTGCTCAAGCTCCGGCGCCGCGGCGTCGGCTACAAGGCGGTGGCCGACGCCTGCGATGTGGCAAACATGGTGCTCTCGGATGTCCTCGCCGGCCGGAAGAAGCGGATCCGCGCGAGCACCGAGCGTGCTGTCCTCGAGGTCGACGCGAACGCGATCGCGGACCATGCACTGGTCGACGCCGCGCCGACGCGCGCGCTCTTCGAGGAGCTGCGCGAGCGCGGCTTCACTCTGCGCCACCTCGACGAGCTGCTCGGCGGCGCGGGCGTGCCTCGCTACCGCGGCGAGCGCGAGCACGTGCTCGCGAAGACGGCGCTGCAGGTCGAGCAACTCTGGCGCCAGGTGCAGCGCGGCGAGATCGCTCCGGAGCGAGCCTTCGTCGATGTCACGGCGGAGGTGGCCTCGCTTCGCGCGCTCCTCGACGCCGGCGTCACGGCGAAGTGGCTCTCGGCGCGGACCGGAGTCCACCTGCAGGCCTCGTCGCTGCGAAACCGCATGCGTCCGGAGCGCGCCGCCAAGATCACGGCGTTCCTCGCGGAGGTCGAGCAGATCCGTCGCGAGGGCTGGGGCAGCCCCGACGAATGGTGGCAGCGGGACGGCGGACTCGTTGGCCTGTCGAAGGGCTTCGGCCACGCTGGCGGCTACCTCATGCGGAGCGGCGCGAGCCCCGGGTCGAAGCCTCGAAAGACACGAGCGAAGAAGCCGGCGCCGAGGCGGACGCTCGCCGAGCTCCTCGAGGAGACGCGGTTGTGAGCGATCGGGTCCCGCTCGAGCGTGCGCGCCGTGTCGCCGAGCTGGAGAGCGAGGCCGCCGCCTTGGGTGCCCGGCTCCAGGTGTGCGACGCCATCCTAGCGGCGAGCGACGCCGACCACCTGCGCGAAGTCGACCGCCTACACGCTCGGGTCGCCGAATTGGAGGCCGAGATCGAGCGCCTCGATCTGGCCGAGCGGGTGATCGCTGTGCTTCGTGGCCGCTCAGCCCCGAGCGCTGAGCACTCGTGGCGCGAGTGGCACAGGATGCTGGTCGAGTGGGACGCAGGTGAGACGTGAGCGCCACGCTCAAGCTGCTCGACGTCGCGCCGACCATCCTGCCGCGGTGGTGGACCGTCGTCGAATGCGATCTCCCAGGGCTCGATGTCCCCGCCCTGCGCTACACACGGTTCCGACCGAGGTCACCGAGCATGCACGTGCTGGTCACGCTCGACGACGCGCAGGACGGCGCAGGAATCTGGCTCCACTCGAGCACGAGCGTCGTAACAAAGCGCGGGCCTGGCCTCCCGTCGTGGGTCGATCTCAAAAGTGTGCACTGCATCGTGCACGGCAATCGACCCGTCGTGCAGCTCCTGCCGCCGCGTGCGCACTGGCTCTCGATCACGGAGTGCCTGCACCTATTCGAGCGACTCGACGCGCCGACCGTGCCGGAGTCGCTGTGGCGCCGTGGAGGTGCGCCGTGACTGAGCGACCCATCCTTTTTTCAGCCGGCATGATCCGCGCGATCCTCGCTGGCGCGAAGACGCTGACAAGGCGCGTGTCGCCGTCTCAGGGCATCCCGGTCGTCGAGGATGACCGGGTCTACATCGCACGCGGCGGCGGTACGCCGGAGATCTACGCGGAACCCGGCGACACGCTGTGGGTACGCGAGGCGTGGCGCACGCCGCAGAGCTTCGACGCGATGAACGCGGGCGAGATGGCGCGGAGCTGCGCAGACGCAGGCTACTCGCGGACGTGGGCGCCGATCCAGTACGAGGCCGACGACGCCCGCTGCAACTGGAATCACCGCGACGGCGCGGATGAGCCGCCCGGCCGCTACCGGCACGCGCGGTACATGCCGCGCTGGGCCTCGCGGATCACGCTGCGCGTGCTGGAGGTGCGCGTCGAGCGGCTCCAGGCGATCACCGAGGCGGACGCGCGCGCGGAGGGGGTCGTGCCGCTACAGATGGACGCGGGATCGTTCCTGCCGGCGTTCGAGGGACTCTGGGACTCGATCAACAGCAAGCGCGAGGGCTGCGCGTGGGAGGATGATCCGCTCGTGTGGGTCGTGCGCTTCGAGGCGCGCCGTGGCTGACCCCGCGACGACGCTCCTGCTCTCGCGCGAGGACGCCGCTGGACTCCTGGGCGTGTCTCGGCGCACCTTCGATCGGCACGTGTCGCCCCACCTTCCGCGCGTCCAGATCGGGACGCTCATCCGCTACCACCGAGAGGACCTCGACGCATGGCTCGAAAGGAAGAAGGTTGGACCCTTCGCCGCGACGCCCGAACCGGGATCTACACGGTCCGCTTCCGCGTCGCCGGTCGTCGTGCTCACCGGTCGACGCGCACGCGCGATCGAGCAGAGGCTCAGAGACGCGCAGCCGCGATCGTCGAAGAAGCGCTGAACGGGCGACCCAGGCGGAGCGTGGCGGCTCTCGTCGGCGTCGACACCCTGCGGCTCTGCTCGGCGTGGCTCGCGGCGATGTACGACGAGAAGCGCATCAGCACCGTGGAGACATGGGAGATCTACGTGCGCGCTCACTTCGTCCCGCACTTCCGCGATGCCTCCGAGCTCGTAAGCGAGCGGCGCCTCGCGGCGTACGTCACCGCCCGGTTGCACAAGGCGACGGCAGCCTCCGTGGCGAAGGAGTGCAGCGCGTTGCAGTCCCTCTTGCGGTGGTGCGCGCGCCTCGACGTCGGCTACCTCACCGAGGCGCCGATCGTGCCCCGCCCCGCGAAGGGTGTCGCCGGCACACGCGCGCTCGAGAAGGTGCGCGTCGACCTCACCCCCGAGCGGGCGGGGAAGATCATCGCGGCGTTGCCGGTGACGGTGCGCGCAAAGGAGCGCGGCGGTCCGGCGCGCCCGTGCCGCGCGTTCTTCCGCGTGCTCTGGGAGACCGGGTTGCGGGCCGGCGGACTGTGGCGGCTCGAGGCGCCCGGCGACTATCACCGCGGCGCGGACGAGCTCGTGATTCGCGACGCCGTGGACAAGGCCGCGTACGGGCGCATCCTCCCGCTCACCGCTGCGGCTCGCGCCGCCCTCGACGAGGTGTGCCCCAAGCGCGGCCCGATCTTCGGCGAGCCGATCGACTACCGCCGGCAGCTGGCGCGCGCGGCGAGGGCCGCCGGTGTCCCAGGACACCTCGCGGGGCACGTGAGCCCGCACGACTTCCGGCACGGTCGCACGACGGATCTACTCGACGGCGGCGCCTCGTTGACGGGCGTCGCGTACCTGATGGGGCATCGGCAGATCACGACGACGAACCGCTACGCGCACGCCCAGATCGAGGCGGCGCGCGCGGCGCTTTCGGGACACCGAGTGGGACACGGCGCCGGTGAACCCCGGCGCGACCAGGAGACCAGAAACGCGCAAGCCCCTGCAATCGCAGGGGCTTCGGTAGTGGGTCATCCCGGACTCGAACCGGGAGCCAATGGATTAAGAGGCGAGAGCGTGGAGCGTGGAGCCGCTGTCTTCCGGCTACTTCGCGGATCGGCTCTGGCCCCCGAAGGCCTCACGGAGCCCCTTTCGGGACACCGTGTCCCGATCGGTGAGGCCGCGCTTCGGTACGTCGTGGCGTACCGATCCGGCGATCCCTTTGTGCTCGAACGCGGGCTCGATCTCGCCGAGCGCGTCGCGGAGTTCCTCGAGGGATGCGCCGCGCTCGAGGCCGATCGCGAGGCCGATGTCGGGTGATCAGGGAGGCCGCGCGTCTACGGACCCGTCTTCGACGAACTAATCGACGGCCGCCCCTTGACCCCCGGGCGGTTCGGTATTACCTATATCTCACACAGCGACGGACACCACGTCGGCCCCCCTGACCCACCCCGGCGCGAGCCGGCCACCCTGGAGAGACCATGACCACGTACATCACCGGCACCCCCATCGGCATCGCGGCGGCTCCGACTCACGACGATCGCTCGATCCTCGTCGAGGCGGTCCACGCCGAGCGCCAGTCCATCCTCCGGTCGACTCAGGTCTGCCGCGAGGTCCACCGCCGCCGCGGGACGCGCGCCCCGGTCGTGGGCGAGGTCGTCTCGGTCTGGATCGACGGCTCGACCCCCTACGCGATGGCGCCTCGGGCGTAGCCCCGCCCGCCTCTTACCGATCC
>Ga0100403_1004347_pt1 | contig 10089 bp, 8 predicted proteins | sample CryGeymet201501t_FD_83663 | JGI IMG/M metagenome (GOLD analysis project Ga0100403, IMG submission 83663) | Groundwater microbial communities from Crystal Geyser aquifers in Utah, USA - Crystal Geyser metaG 2015-01t | ecosystem: Environmental > Aquatic > Deep subsurface > Groundwater | place: USA...
CGAGGAAGAAGAAGGTGGTAACCAACGAGTTCGAAATTCAACCACTGGTAACGGAGGCGCTGGTGGTGGCTCTGGTATTGGCGGAACGGTATTGACTGGCGGCGCAAGTGCGCGAAGTAATACCCTTAATTTGGTAAATACCAACTTAACTCGTGTCCGTTAATTAACATAGGGAGCCTTTGGCTCCCTCTGCTCAGGTTTTGAATCAGGTTTTGAACAAGTTCAAAACCTGAGCGAGAGGGTATGTGCAAATACAAACTACAAACTCAAAGCTTAATTGGCTTACTCATCCTATTTCCAAGCGTGGTCTTGGCTAATTCGACGATAATCACAAATGATGTTTCGGTTAGTGCCAACAACCAAAATGGAGAGAGTTCAGTATCTATACAGAGCTACAGCAATATAAATGACCAAGAAGAATCCTACTCATATAGCACCTCTACTCGCGGTTCAATCCAGAAAAGTGTCTCGACTGACATCTTTTCAATTAGTGCCGAAACTATTATTGGTACCGAAGAATCGACTGAAACACTTTCAGAATTAAACTCTTTGGCTACTAGCTCTTTTAGTTTTGTCGGTACTAACGCCAGCACCACAGCTAGCACTACTGATTGGTGGATAAGCTGGTTGAACCAACTTTTGAAGTATGTGGAAAAATTTATATAACAACCAAATATACACAATGTTCAAGGCAGTAACCTTCATCCTGCTTTTGAGTTTATGGCTAAGTGTGTTCCCAGCAGAGCTTATTCACGCTGAAGAATCAACCGACAATCCGACTGAGTCTCCCCAAACTGTAATCGAAACTGGTGACGCTACAACCGGAAACAGCACCATCAACGAGATAAATACTAACACCACTAATGTGGGTACGGAAGTGGAGGAAGAGGAACCAGCTACCGCTTCCAGTACTGAAGAGGAAGTTGAAACCGAGATCGAAACTGGGACCACCACTGAAAACGGCACCACTACCGAAGATACAACTCTGCTAGCAGAAAACGGCACCACGACTGCTTCCAGCACAACCACTACTACCGCCACTACGACTATTGAAATAAATAACGAAAATGTAGCCACCACCACCAACCAAGCCACTAGCACAGCGGTCACTGGTGAGAATACAGTTTCTGGTGGTGACGGTGGTACCAACCTGATAGTCTCCGGCCACGCCATTGCCTACGCTGACATTTTGAATGTACTTAATACCAATATCACCAATTCAGATGGTCTGGTCTCCTTTATTAATGAAGTCTTGGGCTACCAAAACTTTGATTTACGTAGCGATTTTGAAACCATCTTTAACGATTTCGAAACCGCCCTTAGCACAATTGGGTGTAGCCTGTCGGTCTGTGGTGACAATTCAATTTATTATTCGGTAAACAATAACAATACCGCCATTATTGAAAACAACGTTTCTGTCACGGCCAATACCGGCAACAATACTGCTTCTGGCAGTTCGGCCGGCATCCAAACCGGCAACGCTCATGCTTCCGCCAATATAGTGAACGTAGCCAACACCAACATTACTGACTCCAATTACATGTTGCTGGTGTTTAATAACTTTGCCTCATACGCCGGCGATATTGTGTTACCCAACAGTTCATTTTTTAACAAACTTTTTGGACATGGCGGGAGCATGGGTAATATTCAAGTAGAAAACCATAACTCGGCGGAAGTTAATAACAATGTGGTTGTGAATGCTAATACTGGCAATAACAGCACTAGTAACGGCGGGACCATCATAACCGGCAACGCCAACGCCCAAAGTAACATCGACAATCTAATAAACACCAACATCTTTGCGGGCAGTTCTTTCAGCATGTTGATTCGGGTTCACGGAGAGTGGGATGGCGAAATATTTGGACTACCCGATAATGTCGGTTGGATTGAAACATCAGACGGTATCAGACTCTTTAGCACGGCGGCTACCGGTGGCAACGGCCTAGCTACCCAAGCTAACTATGTTCATAATCAAAATCAAGCTTCTATTAAAAACAACGTACAGGTATACGCCCTGACCGGTGAAAACGAGATTAACGCTAAAGACGAAGCCACTATTGTGACCGGCAATGCCAGCGCCGATGCTACCATTCTCAATATTGCCAACACCAACGTCATAGGTAGTAACTGGGCTAATTTGGTGTTTAACATTTATGGTAACTGGAATGGTAATTTAAGCTTTGGTCAAAGTGATTTATGGCTAGGAATGAGAGCCGAATCACCTGACAATCCAATCATGCCCGACTCTGCAATTGCCTATACCTTCACTGTCTTTAATCGTGGTGACAGCACCGCCCATGACGTGGAGCTAAAGAGTTTGTTTGACGCTGGCACGCTTAGTTTTGCCACTCTCGATAACACCCTCAGTAATTCCGCTAGCCACCAAACTTGGAGCTTGGGTAATATTGCCGCCGGCGAAACTAAAGAAATTACCTACCAGGCTGCAGCGGGAGCTGGCCTACCTAAAAATGTCGTATCCGTTATTCCCCTTCAAGCTTCAGTCAGCAGCTATGAACCAGACGCTAACATCGATGATAATGAAGACGAGGTGATTGTCTATGTTGGTCGTGAGCGTGGCAGCCACAATCCCATCAACGCCACTTTTAATTCAAAATTTGAAATTGTTAAAACCGCTGATAAAAAAGTAATCAATCCTGGCGACACCGTCAATTACACTATCAGAATCATTAACCACGGCGGACCGATGTTTGATGGCACTCTCTTTGACTCTCTGTATGACAGTAATCAAAATGCCATTGTGGAGCAGAATTGGCCGCTCGGTGACGTAGAAACTAATGAAGAGATTGTAGTCGAATACAGTCTGGAGTTTGATCTTGATACCGAGCCTGGCGTTTATACAAATGTCGCCCAAGTCCTTGGCTACACCGGCAGCCGCCAAGCAAAATACCAAACTGAATACGATTCACCGGTGGCTTCTCATAAAATAGAAGTGAGCGAAATCAATGGCGAGGTCTTGGGTGTTTCAACATCAGTTACTAACTGTCCTCGTTATCTTTCTACCTATATGCGCAGCGGAGCGGATAATGACCCCGAGGAAGTGGAACGCTTACAAATATTCCTAAATAATTTTGGTGAAGTGGGTATCGCGGTGACTAGCGAATTTGATTTGCCGACCGAAATTGCAGTACGTAACTTCCAGCAGAAATACGAGACGGATATTCTGGGGCCGTGGGGACTTAATAACGACTCCGGCTATGTTTACTACACTACTCAGAAGAAAATCAACGAAATGGCTTGTGAAAACCAAGTTGCCTTCCCGCTATCGCCCCAACAAGAGCAAGAAATTGCCTACTTCAAACAAGGCAACCGTTTGGCTTTGGCCGATTCATCACGCCCAAGTATTCCTAACCTGCCCCAACCAGTGGTACCGCCAGCAACTTTAATAGCGGGCCTTAAAAACCACACTCAGGTTGAAAACAAAATAATATCTGAGACTGCTCCCGAAACGGATTTAATGACCACCACCCCAAAACAAACAAAGCTGCGGGCCACCCTATTCACCAAAATTAAAAATTGGCTTCGCTATACTAGTGTTAGTTTCGTCATGAGTTTAAAATAAAATAGACCCTTTTTGATGGCTCTAATCCATGGTAATATCGGATTCTATGGCGGAAAAGAAAATAAATCCCGTTAGACGGAATGTACAATTCCCTATTTAGTTATGGCTGATGACAAAAACCAAAATAAAATACCGTCTAACGGGACTAATACCCTTGGGATTTTTCTCAAACCCTACGAACCGAAAGATCACGAAAAGCGTATTTATGCACTTTGGGAAGAGTCTGGTTATTTCAATCCGGATAATTTACCGGGCGATCGTACTGAGCCTTTTACAATTGTCATGCCGCCACCTAATGCCAATGGGTCTCTCCATGCTGGTCACGGCCTTGTCTTCGCCATCGAGGACACGATGATGCGCTTTGAGCGGATGCGGGGGAAGAAAGCTCTTTGGCTACCGGGCGCTGACCATGCTGGCTTCGAAACCCAAGTTGTTTATGAAAAAAAATTAGAAAAGGAAGGTCGTTCACGTTTCGGCATGGATCCTAAGGATCTGTACCAAGAAATTATGGACTTTACCATGAGCAATAAATCCTTCATGGAAAACCAAATCCGTGAGTTAGGCGCCTCTTGCGATTGGTCACGCTCCCTTTTTACCCTTGACGAGCGAGTGATAAAAATTGTCTACGATACTTTCAAGCAACTAGAAACTGACGGTCTTTTATACCGTGGTGCCCGCATCGTAAACTGGTGCCCAAAACACCAAACCTCGCTATCAAACCTAGAAACTAATCACGACGAACGAACTGGAAAATTTTATTATTTCCAATATGGTCCGTTTGTAATTGGTACGGCTCGGCCGGAGACCAAGTTTGGTGATAAGTACGTGGTGATGCACCCTGACGATGAACGGTACCAAGAATACGAACACGGTCAAAAGATTGAGCTCGAGTGGATAAACGGCCCGATTACCGCCACCGTTATTAAAGATGAAGCTGGTGACCCAGAAATGGGTTCTGGAGTGATGACCATTACCCCGTGGCATTCGGGTGTCGATTTTGATATTGCCAAACGACACAATCTTGATTACGAACAAATTATTGACTGGCGCGGTAAATTGCTACCAATCGCTGGTGAGTTTGCTGGTATGAATATCAAAGACGCTCGTGAGCAGATTGTCGAGAAATTAGATCAAAAAGGTCTTTTGGTAAAAATTGACGAAAAATATTCTCATTCCGTTCCGTGTTGTTATAAATGTGAACGTGAAATTGAACCACAAATTCGTGAACAGTGGTTTGTATCTATGGAACCACTGGCCGAAAAGGCCTTAGCCGCGGTTGAGACTGGCGAGGTAGCTTTCGTGACCGAGCGAGACGAAAGAGTTTTTCGTCATTGGATGGAAAATATCGAAGATTGGAATATATCGAGGCAGATTATTTGGGGTATTCCGATTCCAGCTAAAATTTGTACAACTTGTGGCCACGGTATGGTGGATATTGAAGATAAAGTAACTGAGTGTAGTAAGTGTGGGGGCAAGGTTGAACCCGATCACGATACGTTTGACACTTGGTTTTCTTCGGGCCAGTGGCCACTGGCTACTACCGGCTACCCAGACAATGATGATTTTAAAAACTACTACCCCACTAGTGTTATGGAAACCGGAAAGGATATTATCTTTTTCTGGGTGGCCCGCATGATTATGCTCGGTCTCTACCGTACCGGAGAGGTGCCGTTTAAGAAAGTTTACCTTCACGGCATGGTGCGCGATAAGCACGGCAAGAAAATGAGTAAGAGTAAAGGTAACGTAATTGCGCCGAGCGAAATTCAAGAGCGCTTCGGTACTGACGCGCTGCGGATGGGATTGCTGGTAAATAATGCTCCGGGGAGTGATATGAACCTTGATCCAGACAAAGTAAATGCTTACAAAAAATTTGCTAATAAACTCTGGAATATCACTCGCTTTGTGTTTGATAACACTACTGATTACACCCCAGGAGTGGAACACACTCCTGAAGATGTTGTTTTTGAAAAAAAATATCTCTACCCGGCTATCGCCGAGATTACCGCTCAAATGGAGAAAGGCCGTTACGATTTAGCGGCTGAGAACGTATATCATTTCGTCTGGGATCATTTTGCTAGTCAGGTTATAGAGGAGTCCAAACCACTGTTGGAACAAAGTGGAGCGATTCGTGCCTCTAGACAACGTCTTCTGCATCACTACCTCATTACTTCCCTCAAACTTCTCCACCCCTTCATGCCCTTTGTGACTGAGACCATCTGGCAGGAATTACCACCGGAAATGAAAGACGCGGATATGTTGATGGTAGCCAGCTGGCCTAGCTAGTAGTTATCTATTTTTATTGACCAGAAGTAAATTCGGGACTATATTTTAGTTTGGTCCAGACTATGGAGGCATGAGTGAAAAATATACATGAGTTTGACTTTGATCCGCCTCACGGAAAGAATGTACAAGGTGTCATTTTTGACGGAACGCAAATATCCTTTTGGCTGGAATCTGGTCAGCCGGTAACAGTCACCGGTTCAGTTCGTTTCTTATCTGCCAATATTGGAGATGACGAGGATATACCAGTCTCTATCCGTGGTATTTTTTACGGGGATTATGCTGTAGACGATTTTATATATCCGGTAGAAATACATTTTGAAGACACAACTGGGGTTATATACGAACGTCCGAGAAGAATCCCGGAATGTTGCTTCGCAATTGACGTCTGTTCAAGCTTTCTTATGCTTGAAGATCCTACCGGTCAAGAGTTTCCTCTCATCCGGGAACCAGATACAGACTGGAAACCAGTGGAAGCCAAGGCGGTCGGTCGCATCGGACATTTGTTGTTCAAGTACTAAAGTGCAGGGATCAGATATACAAGGCCAGCATCTCCGGATGTTGGCCTTAGATTTACCTAAATTTATGCCATTCCCAGCACTTTTTTATTACCCTAAGCTGGTACAATAGGCCCATGGGTTCACTTGATCCTTTACAATTTTCCATCGCTTTTGTAGGCGGGCTTATCCCTGCCCTTTTTTGGGTTTGGTTTTGGTTAAAGGAAGACCGTTTACGCCCAGAGCCGCTGTGGCTTATTTTTATAACTTTTATGGCTGGTATGGCGGTGGTGCCAGTGACTCTCCCTCTGCAAAAACTAGCTTGTGATGTCTATCAGGCCGGTGTTTGCCAGCCGGCGGGCGATAACCTTATTATTATTTGGGTCATTTTGGAAGAGCTACTTAAATACGCGGCCGCTTTGGTAGTGGTCTTTTGGCATAAAGCGGTAGATGAACCAATCGATTTAATTGTCTACATGATTATTATCGCTCTCGGTTTTTCCTCACTAGAAAACACTCTCTTTATATTTAATCTGCTTGATGACGGACAGTGGAGCAGCTCTCTACTGACTGGCAATTTCCGTTTCATCGGCGCCACTTTGCTACATGTCTTAGCTTCGGCCACCGTCGGTGTGTTCTTAGCTTTTGCTTTTTACAAATCAGCTTTAAAGAAAATCTGGTACGGCATGGTGGGCTTATTCATTGCTATTGTATTGCACGGTATATTTAACTTCTTTATAATGAAAGGAAGTGGAGGAGAGGCCATTCTCGGTGTCTTTCTATTCGTTTGGATAGGCATAATTATGCTCTTCCTCATCTTTGAAAAAGTAAAGATTTTAGAAGTTAAACATCGCCTCCGAAGAAAATAAGTATGAATCCTACCCTAACATGGCCACAATGTTATACTATGGAAACAAAAGTAATCATTATGTCGAAATTTTATTCAAATTTAATCACATTCGGCACACAAGCTTCGCTTGAAGTGGCAATGTAAGGGTAGGATGAAAAGACCATCATTTTTAGAACGACTGACCGGTTCAGTAAATCTGGACGAGTATGATGACGGGCTCCTTGATGAGGACGTAGCCTTTGCTGACGAAAACGACACCGATGAAGCGGCTGAAGAAGGTGAAGGGGCTTATGACGAACATGATGATAGAAACGCTCAGGAAGGCGAATTACCGGTAGATATGTACCAAACTGGAGATAGTATCGTTATTCGCGCCCTAGTGGCTGGGGTAAGCCCTGAAGACCTCGATATCGCCATCACCCGAGATATGGTAACCATCAAAGGTCATCGCCAGGAAGATCAAGAGGCTCCTGACGAAGACTACTATCATCGTGAACTTTTCTGGGGAACTTTTTCCCGCACTCTACTCCTTCCAGAAGAAGTCTTGATAGACGAAGCGGAAGCCAAAGAGCAACATGGTCTGCTACAAATTATTCTACCGAAAGTGGACAAAGACCGAAGTACCAAGTTGAAAGTAAAAACAAACTCCACTAAGTAATATTAAAATTTTGAGATGATTTTGCGGCGGCCTCATTCTGAGGCCGCCGTTTGGTTGTACATCAAGCAGGAATTGGCATGACATCTTCGTCGAATACGATCACATCTTTCCCGCCAGCCGAATTCAGAAGGTGAACTTTGTGGAAACCACCTTCGAAAGAATCAGGCAGAGGATAGGCAATATCATCAACCCTTATCTCGCGACCAGTTGGTTTCCCTTCTTTGTCATATGTTGGAACCATAGGATTTCTCCACGCTGCTCTACTAATTTTAATATACCTTCTTTTGGAGGCGGGTCGCAAGAAGCGGGGTGTGTAGAGCCTTTTTTTGGGGGAGGCTCGGTCACGACTCGTCGGCCAAAGGTGCCCCAGCTTCGTCTTTCGAGCTCGCACGTAAAGCGAGCAGGTCAATGGCGGGCTCGACACGAGTTTCTAAACTCACTACGTTCGTTAAGAACTCGTCGTCAAGGCTCGCTTGTTTTTATTTTATGAATAAAGAAAAACATAGCTCCGCCTTTCGAGCCCGCATGTGACTGACTCAAGTCAGTCACTCCCCAAGCAGACGAAAGCCCACTTGCGGGGGCTTTCTTTGTGCTTGGGGGCGGGCTCGGTCACTCTCGTGGGTATCTTTTCGTCCTTCGGACTCTAAAATACCTCACTCCATTGACCTCCATTCGCCACGGTCCTCGGCTGCCGCCTGCGGACTTCGTCGCGGCTCTGTTCGAGCCCGCCCCCGAGTTACAAATAGTAACAGCCCAAACACTTGCGTGTTTGGGCTGGCTATTTGTGCTTGGGGGCGGGCTCGAACCGCCGACCCCTTCCTCTTCAGGGAAATGCTCTACCAACTGAGCTACCCAAGCAAATCTTTATACTTACTCACTAAAGCAAACAAGTGTCAGCTATTCTACCTGTTTTCAGGTATTTTTCAACGTTTACTCTAAAGGTTCAAATTGACCAGTGGGGGCAGACTCTCCCCCGTTGCTAAAGCTATTCATAAACAGATTAAACTGCTTCCAACCAGGGATTTCTTGTATGCCGGCATTAAACTGATCGTAGGAAGAACCGAGTAGGGTAAAGTACGGCTCAAGAATATAGAAGTAGATAGCAAAAGGTAAACCAAACAATAGTAGATACCAAACGACCCGCAGCCAGAAAGACCACCGAGCATTTCGATACAACCGTTTTAAATATTTATTATTTTCTTCTAAGAGCTTATTATTCTCCTCGAGCATCTCTTTCATTTCACTTTGTTCCGTATGTGGTTGCATGACCATTATTTTATCATCAAAATTCCCGAAATATGCTACAGTAATCCTCATATTAAGGCTGCCTTAGTTCAATGGATAGAACGAGAGTTTCCTAAACTCTAGATCTAGGTTCGATTCCTAGAGGTGGCACCAACTAGCGAGACCTATCGAGAGGGGTTAATACCTCACTAATCTCGATGAGTCTAGCGAAACAATAAAACCACTCATTCGGGTGGTTTTATTGTTTAAAGTAATTTCAACATTTCTTCAATAGATTGTTTTAGTTCGGAATCAGTGTATTTCCTATTCCTTCCTCGACCCACTGCTTCATCACCATGATGAATAATATTCCTTACGAAAGTCATTATTGTTTCAATATAAGACCTCTTTGAATTCACGTCTATCCATTGTGGTAATTGTGTAACACCAGCTTTAGTGGAAATCACTCTATCTAAGCTTGTTGGTGTACCATCAACATATCGAGGTTGAGGTTTTCCATCTGCATCCCAACGCTCTGGTGAGTAAGTGCGCTGAAGTGATAAATAAAGTTCCGTATGAAATTCCTCGGAAACAATACCAAACGCCTTATAGTTTACCTCTGCAAAAGTGGCTCGACCTAGTTTTGATGTATGGTGCAAATTTTCGCTATTAAGATTACCTCCATCTGAATATAGTTTTGATATAGACACATCCTCACTGTCTATTCCTGACTTAACGATATACGGGGAGTGAGTTGCAAGAATAAACTGAATATCAGCACCAAATATTTTTTGTAAAAATGGTACATATCCTACTTGCCACTCAGGATGAAGGCTTAGTTCTGGTTCATCAATAAAAACAACGTCACCGGTCTTAATGAAAGGTACCCCTTTCTTTGCACACTGTTTCTAAAGTATTATCATTTAGAAACAAACTATGGCAAAACAAGGATATAAAATCGCAAAGGAAATCAAAGACGAGATTATTAATAAGTTGAAGC
>Ga0100403_1004350_pt1 | contig 10087 bp, 12 predicted proteins | sample CryGeymet201501t_FD_83663 | JGI IMG/M metagenome (GOLD analysis project Ga0100403, IMG submission 83663) | Groundwater microbial communities from Crystal Geyser aquifers in Utah, USA - Crystal Geyser metaG 2015-01t | ecosystem: Environmental > Aquatic > Deep subsurface > Groundwater | place...
AATTCAAAATCAGCGCAATTGTCTATTTTCCCAACACCCTGCCCTACAGTATTAATATCAGTCAGTGTATTGCCTGAAACAGTGCTGTCAGAACGATTGCCAGACGCCTCTATAAGTCCCCAATAAGATACAAGGCCTGTGGGTAGCGTTAAATGATTTTTTACGTCCATGATTTCTAAAAAAAAATAATACAAAAAACATTTGTATTATTTTAATAATTTCATCTAATTTATTTCAATTTTAGCGTTTAAATTCTTAAGAGGTATCTTTATACCTTTTTCACATTTAAAACGCGTAGAGAGGCTCGTAGAGCCTCCAGAGCGATCCTAGAGAGGCACTTGTACTATACCAAGACCCGCGATAATCTTGGTATACGAACCTGACCACGTAAAAGCAATTTTTTGCAATGTAATTTCATTCCAAAATTCCTTTACTCCTTCATTTTTATTGCAAATATCATGCATCAAGATAAGGCCACCTGGACGTACAAGATGCATGTATTTTTCAAAGTCCTCCTTTACACCGGCGTAGGTATGATCCCCATCTATAAATAGTATATCATACGGATGTTCAATTGATGCTTTTTTAACAGTTTCATCATCATGCGTATTTCCTAGAATAAATTGCCAATATTGCTGAAGATCTTCGGGAACTCTTGAGGAAGTATCACTTTTATCAATACTGACTAATTTACCAAATTTATTCTCCTGTAACGCGGAGAGTATGGTTCTTGTACTCTGCGCCGCCCTAACACCTATCTCAAGAACTTTTTCAGGCTTACTATCACACACAATCCCATATAGAGTTAGCACGTAGGGCTTCATGGCGCGATTCATTTCCTTAAGATTGAGTATATATGGGTTCATATTATGGTAGAAGCTCTTTTGGAACCTCAAGAATTAGTTTAACTAAATCATCCTTTTCCTTAATATCATTATATATTCTATTTTTACGCATAAGTTTTCTTGTGTAATCCGCTTCCTTCATATAGCCATAATGCAATGTAGGTGAATTTGAGTTAAATTTTGTTTCTCTGGGTAGTGTCACGTAATTACTTGGACACGCGTAACCAGCGTAATGAGGAACGTACGTGATTCCCTGTTGCCACTTCATGGCTCGTACATGATGGATACACTTCCATTTACCATCACTTCTAAAATGGTAAGGATCACCCCATAGATACAAAAGTCTGAACCAAAATGTAAGTTTCTGTTTATCATTCCAAAATACCTCTAATTGATCTTTTAAATTTTTTGGATACACCTCATCATCATCCGGGAATAAAACGATGTCGGGTTTAATATCATCCAACATCCTCATCGCGTTATCTCTTTGACCGCCTTGCGACCAACCTCGGTCACCATTTGAAGTGTAAATTATTTTTTTTACACTACTTCTCTTGTGTATGGCATCCAAAACCATTGGAGTCGGATCGTTCGCGTTAACGTATATTTCATCAGTATACTTCTCCAAGTCATCAAGAAGAATATCTATATAATCTTCATTATCGTGAACCATAACCAATCCAACAATTTTGAGATTACTCGCTAAAGACATAATTGTGCTTACGGATTATAAATTCCGTATTATACAATCTCCTCAACTTTTTTAACAAAGCCGCGTACATGGCACGTCCATGATGCTCGTGTATTTCAAGTGATATTTGTTTTATATTTTTAAAATATATATCATCAAGATTGATGAGTATATCAAATTCCGCTCCTTCGCAATCAAGCTTTAGTACATCGCACGCGTCTATGGAATATTCTTTAAATATACTCTCCAATGATACCACGTCAACCATGCAAGATTCATACATTTTAGTACTTGCGTTATTTTTATCAAGGCTGTAACAGCCTGAATTAGTCCTGTGCTTATACAACATTCTTTTTGAAGGAACTCCAACTGCTTTGTTTACGCAAAGAACGCGTGAACCAACATTATTGATTATAATATTATCTCTTAACATTGAAAAATTTTCCAAGTCAGGTTCAAAGGCTATAACGAAAGAACCTTTCTTCGCAGCCAAGATAGCAGTGCTGCCTATATGAGCGCCTATATCAATAACCATCCTCGCATCATTAGGAATCATATAGCCATATTTAATATCTTCATTGATTATTTGGCTATCATACATACCTCCGCGAACTAAAAATGTGAGATCACCGAATTGTTTACGTTCCATATATCACCTATCTCTATGATTGAATATAAAAGTCGGCAATCCTGTTAAATGTACAGAATCACACTCGCCTGCGGTAATTTTTTTTATAAGTTCAAAATCCCACGTTATCTTTCTTTCAGGTCTCGCTTTAAAATATCCATATTTATCAAATAATATTTTATTATACATGAATTGACCTAAATCACAATTATCTGCCTCAAATTTACATGGAATAATTTTTTTATACTCTTTATTGCGCACACCGCGAAATATCATATCAGAGCCTATGAGTGTCGCGTTATTATACTTATTTTTTATATTTACGAGTGATTCTAAATGATTATCTTCCCAATAATTGTCATCATCAAAAAAACACACCCATTCATCCGTTACATTGCGTAAATGTTCCTTAATATAAGAAAATGACACCATAGTGCCTATATTTCTCGCAAAGCAACCGAAATAATGCGTCCGTACGCCAATATCGATCCAGTGTCTACGAGGATCCTCACACAATGGTATGAGCTCTTTACGTATTTCATCATTATTATCATTAACAATGATATGCTCCCATCTCGTATACGTCTGCCGATTAATGCAATTAATTATATTTTTGAGTCCTTCAATGCGCCAAGCAGCCGTAATAATTGTTACTATCATATACATTTTTCAGCAACTAAAATAATTGGTCGTCTACGAGAAATTGTTTCAGGAACATTATCTATAACAAGTAATTTATATCCAAGAAATCTACAAAAAAGATGCTTTAGGATTGGTTTAGTAAATGCAACTTTATGGGATTCTTCCAATATAGTCTTCGCGTATGTCTCTCCATCAGGAACGATTATTGCTATACGTCCACCCCTTCTTATAGTCCTATCCCATTCCTTTAACACTTTTTTTGTGTCAGCAATATGTTCAAGGACATGCGAAGCCATAATACCGTCAAGCTCATTATCCTTAAAAAACCATAGATCATCACATCTATGTACTATATCAACACAATCAAACGGATAGGTGTCTATACCAATACATTTGCTATGAATCTTCTCCAATCCGCAGCCGAGATCAGCAACCTTCCCTTCCACTAAATATGTGGCCAGCAATTCTCTTTCAGGACGTTTTATGTTAACTTGCGCATTACTTTGTTTACCTGTGGAAACACCCCAATATTCCATTCTCTTCATGTGCTCAGCAGAATCATACGGATGATTGATGGATAGGGGGATGTTCGTTTCATAGTCAATGGTTGGGTATGGCTTATCAATACCCTGATGAACCCTTTCCTTAGAATACGTTTTATAATTAGTAAATCCATCTACATATCCCTTATTATCAGCCATATAACCTATATGGGATGCGTATAAATGAGTCGCCATACCAAATTTTTTCTTTAATTTAAATTTCATGGTATCGGCAAAAGTATGAGATTCCCAATGCAGAAGCCTGCCAAACGGACGCTCGCCAGTAGATGCTATAGCACTCCTTCTTGCTATACGAAAAACCGATGGCATGGTCTTATGGTTCTCTATAATATCATCATCCCATTCATCCCATTCAAGACGAGACGTGCGCTCTATACGCATACACACCGATCCGTAATCAGGCTCATGCTTTTCCATTATATGTACAAGTCTTTCAAGCCAGCACGGACGCAATAGTGGGGGGATGCAATCATCTTGCGTGGTAATAAAAAAATCATCCGAAGGTCGCCGATCCTCCCATGATTGCATAAAATCAAAACCCGCATTCAATGCTTTTGGCTGACCTACATTTTCAGGAAGATATAACACATCAAACACCTTCCCAATAACTTTCATATTCTTAAGATATTCCACCGTACCGTCCGTTGAAGCATTGTCAACAACTGTTAATCTATAAGGGTACATCGTTCTATCACATATCGCGTCAATAGTTTTCTTTAAAAAATTAATCCTCTCATAGGTAATGAGAAGTATATTGATTGGTAAAAGCCTATCCATATAACTAGTAATCAAATGAATTAACTATACTCACCCACTTTAAAGGAACATTTGTCATGGGGTCAATTTCAGGATATGGTCTATGTCTCCATTCATTCATCCTGGCTTCAGAATTACTGAATTTCCTTTCCTCTCTATTCCTATAACCTTTATTCTCAACCATGTATCCTCTATGATCAACAAATAGAGTATTCGACCAAAAACACCGTTTGTTTATAGAGTACATTTTTTTGACAAATTCAAGATCATCCCAATACCTATTACCGAGTCCACCCATAAGAATGTAGTCTGATTTTTTCTGTATTCTGCAATAAGCGGATAACGCCTTCCTCGCGGGAATGACTCTTTCACCAATAGATGGCGGAGGTAGATTGGGAATATGTTGAATACGGCACCCTATTGCTCCGTCATTCCGTATTCTATTAAATTCATCCACCAATCTCTCAATCCAGTCAATATCATAAAAATGAGGAACTATAATATCATCTTGCATCATAATAAAATATTCCGTTTGGACGCTCTGAACTCCAATGTCATAAGCTGCGCATATAGACGCAAGGTGATCTAATGTAATTATATGGTTAACAACATCTCTATTCTTATAATCATTCAACAATTCTGCAGTTTCATCATTTGAATGATTATCAACAACTATTAGCCTAAACTTACTTTGAGTTCTTTTATATAACTCATCAATAGTTGTCTTTAAAAATGTTCCTCTATTATATGTAAGTAATAAAATATCAATCATACAGATTTGGAAAACATTTTTAACGCATCATAGAGTACTGGCTGTAAAAAATTATAATAAATTGAGTTTCTGTTATGGACTCTCCATACATGCCTAAATTGTTTATCAGCTTTATTGCTGTGAATCTGCCCGTGAATTGATTTTGCTAACTTTAAAAAATCTTCATCATTTTGATGATTATAGTGAACATTATTAAATGAGGTGAATGGATAGCTTAGGACATTTGATTTATCGGCAAAATCAAAAAGCGATGGAAGGTCATCATTGAGAACAATGAGATTTTTGGTCATAGATGCTTCAAGGAGCACATTACTGCATACCTCCGCCTTTGTTGGAAAAATAAATAGATTGGAAAGATGCATTAATTCAGAAGCAACTTGATTGGGCACTTCACTTTGTATTTGGTATGTATCATCAGCTAGGAGGCTCGTAAATACAAAATCATCCTCAGTAAGACCATATGCATGAGCTAACTTTTGTTTATTAACAAGTTCATCAACTCGGCGCCTCCCGTTAGCATTGCAAATAATTAGTGAAACTTTATTCCCCATTTCTTTCAATAATCCAAAAACTTTAATCACACTGTTGATTCCTTTCGCGTCCATCCGCGTTGAGCACATGGGATAAGTTTGTATAATATCCTTTTCCCAAAGATGAAACTTATTAACTACCATGCTTGTAACAGGGTGGTAATTAAATAAATATGATGGATCTTTTTCGTTGAATACTACACGAACTTTACTAGGCTCAACACTTATCATTTTAGCGAATCTACCAATATCAGATTCATTAAGATACACGTATAGAGCATTATCCATGCTAAAATCAATTTGCTTACCAACACCTGATCTGGCAAAGTGTAGCCAGGGTATTGGAACACCACATTCTCTTATAGCTTCTCTATAAGTGATGCAGTCATCAATATAAAGATCGTGACTTATAGCTATATCAAAATCGCTTGTAAGCTCTCTACGAAGAATATCTACAAACTTTTGTTTTACATCATCATTGACTATATTCTTCTCTCTTTTAAATTTAGGCACTATAGAGCGAATCTCACAATCAACATCAACCCTGGATCCTTCCTGAGTAAAGAATACAACGGTGTGACCAAACTCCTGAAGAATTTTTATCTGATTTCTTACGGCGCGAGCAGGAGAATATGATTGTGGCATTGTATTAAAGTGTGAAATGATCGCTATTTTTAAAGGACGCTGAACGTGTTCAATGATTGGCGATTTAGTTACCTCAACGCGCTTAGGATGTCTTATACCCATTGACGATAATGCCTGATCTATACTTAAAGTAATATCATCTATAGGAAATTTATTACGTATAACATAATGCTGAAGATTATTTTCAACCTTTTTATTGTCACGTAGAGTCGCAGTAACAAAAAAACCGTCAGCTTTACAGGCATTGTCACACAAATCTCTTAAGTTTTTATTTTCCTGATTCATAAAAAATTGGTTATATCAAAAGCCCTGAAAAACAGGGCTTTTTACTTATTTCTTAAATAATCCCATAATCTGTGGCTCTCTCTTACCTATGACGAACCCGACCAGAGCAGTAACAATTGGTATGAGGACATCTGCCGATGAACCCACTAATAGAAGTATCACTATACCAACAATTCCGATCCCTGCAAGAATTGATGCCGATAATGTAATTTTGTCCATAGAAAGAAAATGAATAAAATAATTAAGATTATTATATTACCAATATTTACATTGGTAAGGATAGCGCATAGTTTAATTACGGTCAAGCACGTGCTACGAAAAATACTTTTTAGTAAGCTTTCCAGCACGCGGAGTATCAATTATAAGTAAATTAATAAGTTCCTTTATTTGATTCGCGCTCCACTTATACGCATAATCAAATGTCATACTCTCTCCAAGCGGAATCGCGGAAAATTCTTCATTATTAACTACTACATAATCACCCGAAAATGAATTGCCTCTACTCCACCAAGCCATTTCATCAGGATATTCATGTTTTGATCCCTCTGAAATATAATATAATTTTGAACTATATTCTGTTTTTATATTCTTTTTATCATATTTTACAAGAATTTTTGCCAAATCAACTTCCATATCTACCGTCATCCATCCCTGAAAAGTGCGATTAAGTATGTATTGATCATTCGGAATGTAGAATAATCCTGAATTACCCCATGAAGTTCCCCAAGAATTTGCGGCAACCAGATATGGATTACCATTTTTCTTTATCCATCCTATTACAGAAAACGCGTGACCTCCAAGAATGTCACCTGTAGCAAGACCAAATATACCGTCACTGCCAATATTATTATCACCTCTATACCACGTACAACCTGTGAGCATGGGGGTATTGTTTTGGTATATAGCCTGCTGAATAGCTGAGAACGTTCTTCCTACGGACCAATAAGATTGAGATGTATGATTCTTTGCGTTATCTGTGACCGATTGAGGAATCTGAGCGATATCAATATACTCCCCGTAACTCATAGTATTATCAGGTTCTGGATACAAGATATTTTCAGGAATGCCGTATTTTACCAACACATCTTGCCCTGTACGCAAATATGTACCTTCCCCAGGCAATCCATCATCCTTTTTACAATGCGCGTGATGGAATCTAGCTGATGTTGGAATATTTTCTTGAGATCCCTTCTGATAAGAGCATGCCTGACTTACGCAAGAGCCTCTTTTAAATTGATTTTTTATTCCTTTAGATATTTCTTCCAGTACAGGATTGAAATTTTCATCAAACCAATTCCTATAAAAAGGAACTATATATTGCTCTGGAACGGAGATATCGGCTTTAAGAATCGCCGTGATAGGAAAATCACGGCCATCATACGGATCCTCGCCAATAAGTCCAAAACCGTATTCACGAACCTTCTCTTTAATGAATATTTTTTTTAAGAAATTTATCATACGTCATCTTTAACCTCAATACAATCATCAGAATAGCACCAATGGTCAGGCGTTATTGGTCCATAATGCACACCTTTAAGGAAAACGATACTGCATAGATTACTTATAACGCACATATCAACAATGTATAGCGGACCATTAATGAGTCTATCACCTTCAGTAAAACGTATTTTTTGTACTATTGCAGGTGATTGTAATTGAGACGTATTATCATCCGTATTTCTAGGATGATTGTAAATTACTATTTCACCAATTCTTGGAGCTTTCATGATTTATAACCTCTATATGAGGAGGTGGATTAATCCACCTCCTCATACTATAGATATTTATGTGGACCACTTCATTATATAAGTAAGGATGTTGAACTACTGGTTGAGCTAGAGGTAGAGCTACTGGTAGAGCTAGAGGTAGAGCTACTGGTAGAGCTAGAGGTAGTGGAAGATGAGGAATACCACCCCTGCTCACTGCCAAATACCGCTTTACGCACTTCATCAAACCGTAGATACGACATTTCAAGTATGTCGTTGCCATCGTTACTCAAATACACGGGCACTGTTACTTGAGAAGGAATTTTCGTATGATGGCGAGCTATTTTACTGCCATTAACTAAAAATTCAACCCTGTCAACACGCCACCTAATCTCAAAAGATATTGGTGTATTTGTCCACGCAGTATTCCATGTAATAGTTGTTTGCTCTGCGACTGCACTATCATTATTATATGACCTGACATAGAAGTTTGATCCTGATATGAAGAAATACGCGCAATTCCGATTCCCATACGCCTTTGAATATAAGCCGAAAATACGAGAATCTCCTGCCGTTGGTGCGGTGGGAATAGTCATTTTAAACTCATAATTCCCATACATGAACACCCCCGTTGTATTTACATTTCCTGAACTAATTCTAATTTTCCCGTTCACGGCTTTAAAGGTAACAGGACTATATGGTTTCCAATAATCCTGCCTTATACCGAAAAGAAACGGGTCATAGAAAAAATGATAATGCTCATTCACTAATGTAGTGTCAGGCATAGATCATGTGAACTGCTATCGGACTAAAAAACCGATAGTTTCCTGCTTTACAGCCTAATCTACTGATGATAACTTCACAGGCTTTATAGGGCTATTCCATCCCATTTAGTAAATTATTGAGTAATTTTAGTAACTTTTTTTTTAGGACGACCGATCTTCTTTAAAGGTACAGGATTATCAAATAACCCTGATTCCTTAATGTTTGAACTACTATCAGTAGGTTTAGGATATTCAGGCACATCTTTATGAATTGAATTTCCATTCACCCCATCCTCTGAAACGTATTTCTCATCAGATTCTGAAGTGGATATATTTTGGGCAACATCATTCTGCTTAAGATGAGTTTGTACATCTTTATCTTGCCCTTCATTTTTGCCTACCATGTTTTCAAGAATACCTTTCGTCATTGAAATCGCCATATCTTTAGCCATTTCGGTTGCTAAGGTAGCAATGTGCTTATTCATCTCAGGAGTGAGATTGAATTTAGGTTTAGGATTAATATTTTTCGCAACCCTTCCATACTCTATATTCACTATATCGTGCTCGGGTTCAGATAATCCTCTCTGAACTTTATAGGGATCGGATGCTATTCCATCCGCACTTACAAAATCTTTATTAAATGCAGGATGAGAAAGCATGAGCTTTACAGTTTCTTCATTACTCACCAATGCAACTCCATTCTCAAACTTAACATATAACCCATGGACTTGAGCTCTACCCGTTAATGGTTCGGATGGCATCCCATGTTTTAGCACGATGCGATAATTAGCATTTTTAGAGATAAACTTCATATATGTGTACAATTAATGTATCTAAACAGAGGGAGGAGTTGCCCCCTCCCTCTGTAATTATTCAACGATACCTATTACTGTAAGGTAGTTTGACGTGCTGTCAGCAAGTAGCGCAGCGTCCTTGATACGAACAAGAATGTCATTACCATCCTTGGCCGAAATCTTTCCTTCACCAGACGCCCAATTAACCGTAGTAGCAGTTGTATCAACATTCAAGCCTTTTAAGACCTGAGTTTCAACAGTGCCATCAAGTTCAAAAACTTGAAGATTATCCATGCCAGCAGTACCTACATTAATAGAGTACTGAATCTCTTGAAGATGAACAGCATGAGATCCTCTCGGTTTATTAACACCAACACCTCTGTCAACAGTCAATCTGTAAGAGAAGTGAAGGGCGGCACTTGTATCAACAAGCGCGTCGTAATAGGAGACACCATCAACTACACCT
>Ga0100403_1004353_pt1 | contig 10084 bp, 19 predicted proteins | sample CryGeymet201501t_FD_83663 | JGI IMG/M metagenome (GOLD analysis project Ga0100403, IMG submission 83663) | Groundwater microbial communities from Crystal Geyser aquifers in Utah, USA - Crystal Geyser metaG 2015-01t | ecosystem: Environmental > Aquatic > Deep subsurface > Groundwater | place...
GGGTGATACTACTGCACGAGTAGACATAAAGGTTATACAGAAGGAAAAGGTTAAGTCACCAACTGTAGTCTCTTTCGTAGCAGACAAGACAATACTATCTTCTGGTGAAAAGGTTATAGAGCAAAACCCAATAGATATGGCTCCTCCAACAATAGCAGAAGATAGTAAAAACATACAAGGTAGTGAGAATACATACTACTGGTGGATATTGCTAATACCCGTAGCGTGGTGGATGTTAGGAAATAAAGGAGGAAAATCATGACTACAAAAAATTTGGTTGCGAGTGCATATGTCGGAACAGTAGCTGCGATGGTGATTCCCGATATCATGAAAAGGGGGAGTGGGGTTTTACTATATTCATTCCCTTTTGTTGTTGCAACAGGAATAACTTATTTTATAAGCAATAAGTTATTTTATGCTACGGTTGCCTTACAAGAAATATTGTTTGCAACTGTTATGATACAGAGTATACACGCTAAGAACCAAGTTAACAAAGCTATCCAAAATAACCAACCGAAGATAGCAGCTATTGCTTAGGTTCTATAAGGTAGCAATATGTTTTGTGTTATCGGTGCTATAGTTATTATAAGTCTGAATAGCTTGGGTATCAAAAAGTAATATCCTATAAGGAGGACGATTATGGAAAAGAAGAAGATAAATTGGCTATTGCCGATAAGCATTGCAGGTGCTATAGGTTTTTTTCTGGTAAATAGAGCAAATGCAATGTATACTTTTTCTGGAAGGACTTCAACTGAAAGTATTTCAACGCAAGAGCAGTGGCGGAGAGAATGGCAACAGATATTAAGTGATAGAGCAAAAGAAGATATAAAAATCCTTATGCAGAGCGGCTACTATAGGGCAAGAAGATCTTCGGATACAGAAATAACCTTTACACAATTGTATCCATTACCAGATGGTAAAGCAGCTTATGTTGATATATTCATTTATGATATGGGAACAGGAAAGTTAAGAATACTAATATTAGATGATTCTACAAAATATGAAATTAGTATAATGCAAGAGAGTCTTAAAAATTTAGATAAAAATACTGCTACTCAAATTATCTTAAAGAACCTTGTAAAATAAAATGGAGCTCTCAATCTTTTTGCCATTAGAGGGGAATATTATGGACTGTGGATGCACTACTCTAAAAGAAAATGAGAGACTATTTCGGGCACTTATAACTGAAACCAATGATTACTCCTACAAAAGATTGTGTCACGAAGGTTGGTGTTGGCGTTGCAGTTGGTTTAATAGTTATCTCGATTGTTGGGTTTCTTAGAAGAGATAAGATAGCTTAGTGCCTAAAAAGGAGCATAATATGCCATGCATAAAATGTATGTCAAAAGAATTAAGAGAAATTATATTGTCTGATGCCCCAAGAGAGATCATTAAAGAGCTTGAGGATATTGATATTTGTCTAGAGGATAAATGGCTTGAGTTTGAGTCTGGAAAGAAAGGCAAGCGAAAGCCATCTAAATACAACCAGTTTATTGGAACATGTATGAAAGATGGTAATGGCATGAAGGATTGTGCAGGAAAATGGAGATCTAAAAAAAGGGAAGGTGAAAATAAATGAAATGTGATTGCATGACAGAAACCGAGGTAACAATTATTCACACATCGTTGATGCACACTATACAACAATACGAGTCTATGCTTAAAAATTAACCAATAGATGCGGCTGATCATATTGAATTTATTGAGAGGTTAAGACAGCCAGCAATAGAGATATTAAATAGGTTAGAGAAAATGCCACAGTGTAAGAAGAATTAATTTTTCTTTAATCTATGTATGGTTCTTAATATTGTTTTTTCATTCCTAGCACCTATTGTGGAGATAAAATAATTCTTTAGCCATAGAGCTGGGTATTGTTTTAATTCTGGATATTGTTTGCGTAAAAGGAATGAGGAATGAGACTTAACAACATTAATTATGTTTTTTAATGTCTGGTTTATTGGCATTGTAAATAATATGTGGGTCTGGTCATCCATAACCTTTATCTCATATATATAACAGCCATGTTTAGCAAGTATTTGTTTTATTTGTAAACATAGAAATTCCTGTTGTTCTATTGTTAAGGGAATAACAGGTATACAAATAAAATAGTAGTTAATATCGTATAGAGAGTAACGGTTTTGAGGATACATAGTGCCTATATTATACTATAGGTATACAAAAATGTCAAGGAAAATGCTTGACAAGGTGAATAAAATATAGTATTATTATAGTGTAGTTAAAAAAACTACTAAGAATTTAATTTAATAGGAGGTGTCATTATGGCAAGCTTAGGTTCAGCGTTTAAGCCATTTGTTGATGCTGAGGGTAATATTATTCTTCGGAAAAGAGGTGTAATTAGACATTCGCAAAATGTTCTGGCTGTTAATGAAGCTTTTGGAAAGGCAAAGCTCGCAGGGAAATGTAAAAATGAAACTGTGGTTATACCAAAAAAACAATTCATTAAATGCTTAAAAGAACAAGCAGTTATAGCAGGTCTGGTAGGTAAAGGCACTAAAGGCGGAGCGTATGATGCCGCAGGAAGACTAATTCCTGTAAACAAGAGAACAGCAGCAGCGAAGAAGTAGGGATAATTATGCCAAAACATAGTGATAATAAATATTTCAAAAAGAAAATGGTAGAAATATTAGTTTCTGATAAAAACATATTTATTGTTGACTATAAGAACGCAAAAGTTAAAAAAACCAATAGGGGGGTAGAGGATAAGGATTTTTTACCCCCCTCGCTTTCTGAGGAATATAATGGCTTGCGAAATAACATTAATCAAAAGTAATAATTGTCCACATTGTCAAAGTTTATTATCTAAAATACCTAAAGAAACATCTATTAAGGTAATAGATATAGATACTCCTGAAGCTAAAATATTTAATGCAACTGAAGTTCCATCAGCATTTGTAAATAAAATAAAATGTAGTATTTTGGTAGATGATAAAACTTTTTACCTTGATTGTCCTGAAAATGCTTATGTAGGATGCGGATAAGTTGAAATTACAATTTTTATATCCTCAAAAACAACTAATCCTAAATAAAATAAACCAATTCTATATATCTAACCAATCAGGCTATCTTCATGTCCCCACAGGATGGGGTAAAACTTTTCTCTCAAAACATTTAATCCAACAATATCTTAATAATAAAATGAATGTGCTGTCTGTAGTTTCACAGAACAATCAGTTACTAACGCAGACAGCATTTCATAAAAAATTACTTGCCTTTGACAATAGCCTTGTTCTATCCTCACAACATGAGAAGGCTGATATTAAGGTAATTCGTAATCATCTTAAGTCTGATATGGGTTGTGTTATCTTTGCCTCTCTTCAAACACTTTTGACCCCTAAAAACTTAAAAATAAAAGAATTGCTTAGACAAAAAATTGATCTGCTTGTGGTTGATGAAATCCATAATTTTATCAAGAATAGAGGTGAGGAATTTATCCAAAGTGTTCCACATACATGTAAGATTTTTGGCATGACTGCAACACCTTTTCAAGGCATATTAGGTAATGTTAAGCATGTAGATGAGATATGTGATGGGATGAAACTAATCCATCATGAGTCATTGCTGGAATGTATCAATCAGAATATCCTATCAAAAATCAGTTATACCATTATTCATAGCAGCCAGAGCATTGTAGATGTTTTTGACTTTACTCGTGGGCTAAAAGAACTAACCAAGCAAGAACTAACCATGGATTGTTCTACGACACGAAAGCTACAATCTGCTATAAAACGAACTAAATTGGCTAAAAAGATATATGATACAAAGGTTGATGCTAAGACAAAGACTTTGGTATTCTGTGCCCCAACACAAAATCTTAATAACCAAAAAATAACATCATTTCACGCAAAACTATCATCTATAATCTTTAATGGAGAACCGTTTATCCCTACAATTCCATTTACTAATAAAAATATTCTTAGTAATTATAAACATGCAGCATATCTAACCTCTGACATGCCTAAAGATGAACAAAGAGAATTAATGGAAAGTTTTCAAGACTTACATCGCCCACCGTATGTTTTATGTACTGTTGGTATGTTGATTGAAGGCTTTAACTTTCCTGATTTACAAAACCTTATTCTGCTCCGACCAACATTAAGTATGCGGCTATTTGAGCAGCAGGTTGGACGGATATTAAGAAAGCCAGAGACATGTCAAAAAGAATGGGGTAATGTATATGAGGTGGCTGATGATATTAATGCTCTGTATAGTGTTTTTAAGTATCAAATATTTAATCAAGATATTGCAGAGCAGTTACAACTTTTACAGCCTCGTATCAGGGTAGAAAGGCTTTTATTTGGTAGTAGTAGAACAGCTTGTGAGGATACATCAAAAATACGGATAATAGAGATAAATGATAGGGATGAACTGACCATAGTAGTTAAAAGCTCTGCGACAAACCAACAAATTGAACACCTTGAAAAAATGATTGCTATGCTGGATTGTATTAATGGAGGATCTATGGCACAGGAAAAAGTTGTATTACAAGATGTAGCCTCCCGGATTAGAATGTATCATACTGAAGATATATACAGGGTTATAGAGTCTATTAAAAAGTTAGAAGTTATGGCAGAGGCTGCAAAATGTGATGATAAGTTAAGCTGTAATTGTAAAAAGAATAAGCCTGAAGTATTAGAGTGTTTAGCATGGTTACTTAAACTTAATGTTGCCTATGTAGTAGAAAGGTTACCTGTCTTACCATTAGATAGGTTAAAAATACTTATAAATATAGGTTGTAATGAACCAATAGCTTTGTTTAAGGAAAATTGTCTTCATCATGGCATAGGTAAAAGTAGCCAGCAAATACATGAATTTGTCAATAAGCCATTTGATGATAACTGGAAGGGTGATAAGAAGATTAAAGTTGTTCTAAAAAAGATATTTCTTGCTGATATGAAATGTTATAAAAACTGGTTACAATTTGTCTAACTTGACACATTAAAGTTTAAAGTGTATACTATAATGTTAGGGGGGTAAGGGAATAATGGCAACTAAAAGAATCGAACGAGAACCAAAGAAGCTATTGTATGCTATTTGCCCTCTCTGTGGTATGAACAGGGTTATGGAAAAGAAAGGCAGCCGTGCTATTATGGAGAAAAGCCCAAAGTATGGGATGAAACCTGCTGGAAGAATTGTCTTTGGGGCTATTGATGTATCGGTTGATCCATTTGAAGATACCCGCCAAGCGGTAGGTGGTAATACTGGATTTATAAGAGTAGGTACTCGTACATTTGAAGAAGTAATCCACTTGCCTGAATATGCAGACTTTAAGGAGCAGATACGACAACAATGCCTTGAGATACTTAGTGTTATTGGATACTCTGGAGAAACAGTAATAAAAAAGACTGCACCTATTCCTGCACCTATTCTAAAACCTATAGAGGTTATTAAACCAGTTACAATCCCTATAAGCGAAGAGGCAAAATCCTATAAGAAATTAATAGAGTATTTTAAGCCTATTATTAAAAAGAACTTTATGCTAAGTAGCGATTTTGAGGAGAGATTTTCTGGATTTAGTATAATCTTGCCTAATAAAGAAAAGATAACAACGGAAGGGATAAATATGAAAGAGCTTTATAAAGACATTCAACCACTAATTTCTACCGTTAAAAGAATAACTCTGAATTGATAAAGGGAGCAAGAAAGATGGATGTAATAAATTCTAAAAAGAAAAGGTTCTGCTGGACAGATATTGATAGGATGGTATTACCAGCCATAGGGGGAGCATTATTGGGAGGATCAATATATGCTGGTATTGGAATGGTAATCGGTGGAGTATTAGTGGTAGTGATACTTACATGTATGACATATTGGGAGAAAATGCCTCAAAAATAGGGGATAACGCCAACAATGCCCTAAAAATCGATTTAAAAAGAAAATAGGTAAAAAACCATTACCCTGTATTATCCCTAAATGGTATACTAAGCCTGTTTTGAGCAGTGAGCCTTTAATCTTAACTTTGATAGGTATATTTTATGAATAAAAAGTAAGCATACTTGTCCTAATTGCTATCATCTACTTGAACCAAGAATAAATCAATGTCCATGTTATAAGACTGCTCTTGCAAGCGGCTAAAGCTCGTGGGGCAAGGGCAATAAATGGGTTAGGTATGTTAATTCATCAAGGGGCATTATCCTTTGAGATATGGACAGGGTGTCCTGCACCAGTAGAGGTTATGTATTGATAATCTGTATTCCCTTGACCTATCAACTTAAAAATCAAAAAAATATTGTAAAATTCAACAAAAAATACCCCCCTTTATATAATAGCAATTATATTTGATGTATACATCAGGGGGATAAAACTGGCAAAGTGTACCTGAAAAATGGATTTTTTGTCCGTAGGCGTTCATTTTTTTTATTTTTCAAATTGATAAAATTTTATAACTTTTTGATTTTATTGACTTTATGACTTTTTTGAAGTTCTGGCATCAACTTTGCATATATAAAAGTGTGGGGTTCAAAAAACTACAAAAAAAGAGGTGATTAAGGATGGATAAAAAAGCATACGCAGAAAAAAAAGCATTGCATATAGCAAGACATAGTAAACAATTTCAACGATCCAACTTGCGCCTCTTAAAAGCAGTCTTGTTATTGGAAAGGGAAAAGCTGAATCGAATCAAAAGAAAGGTATAAACCCATCAGGAATCTATGTCTTATGTAGATGCCATAATTACATTTTGCTGTGGTATCTCTATAAGGTATATAAGTGATGCGAGGAAACTCACAAGGGGATAAAACCGCCTCAAAATCTCCGCCTTGTCGTGTCAAAAGCACGAAAGCCGGGAGAACATCGCTATAACCCTGTCTAAGGACAGTATAACAGGAGTAGCACCCTGTGTCACCCAGGCATTGGAAAACGATAGCCTAAAGCATAGCTCTAGCTGTGCCATGGCAACTCGCAAGACCTTAAGCCTCAAATAAAACAATCAACGCCCTGGTTGTCTTCTTTTAGTCCTCTATTACAAGGAGGATAAAATGAAGATAAGAGATATTATCGAAGGGATAGTTATGCTAGCAAAGGAATATAAACCAGTTGAAAGATTAGAGGAGCAGATTGCTTCTTTAGAGAATAGACTGCTTGAGTTCCAAAATGACAGGGAGATTTTTGACTCACTGATGTTAAAGATTAAAGATAAGAAAAAAAAGCTGGCGTTGACAGTAGTAAACTGTCAAACGCCAGCTATGTTATTGTCTGAGATCTTAACTGCATTACCTGTAGATTTTTTTGGAGATGTGAATAAAATCATCTTTGAAAATAAGGACAGAATGTGGTCTTATTCTGCCCTAATAACAAACGAAGAAGTAAGGGCAGCTAAAGATTTGAATGATAAAACAGCCAAGATAAAAGCACAGGCGGTAGCTGCTTGTGCTTTTCATAAATTGGTAGTACCAAAAGGATATTCCCCTATGGCAATATTAAGCATGTTTGCAAAGTGTAAGGGGATAGAAACCGACAGTCTCATTAAGGAGGCTACTGCTGTAAAAGCGTAGCCCCTTCTTTTCTAAATCAAAAAAGAGGATTAAAAGAAGACAACCAGGGCAACAGGTAGAATATATCTGTTGCTTTTTTTGTGGAGAAAAACATACTGCCTTATATGGCAACACTCCAAAAAAAAGCAGTGCTATGATAAACATATATTGTATCTGACATATAAATTGTAAGGGGCATAGCAGGACTACACACCTGTTTGGTGTGCAAGCATTAGCCTTCGCAGAGCGGATAACTGCTATGCCTCTTGCATTTTTATCTTTTCATGCAAGCCAACATCCTCACATGGAGCTGCCAGTCCCCACACGATAGCTGTGGGCTTGCCTGAGAAGATAAATAATAAGGGGGTGATAAAGATAATAAGGATAACGAGCAAATGTAACAATTGTGGCAAGGTGGAGGTACGAACAATAGCAAGGATAAGCCATGCACGAGCGATTACAGCTTGTCAATGTGGGAAAATTATGGAGTTTGATTTTTCCATAAAGCAAGAAAAGTTGCATAAGGAAAAAAAATAGCAGATAAGGGTAATTTTTACGCTCCGGGCGGGGCAGCCAAGCCGGCCCGGATAAAGGGGGAGAAAGATGAAAAATATCAGAGATGTCAAATGGGAAGAACAAAGCATAGGACTAAAAAAATGTGCACATACAATCCTCTGCATGAATAGGAAAAAAAGTGCAATCCCGGAGAAAATGTATGCAAAAATACATGAAGCATTCACGCCGGAAGAAATTGGGGTAATCGAAACATACCTTTTTTTCTGCGATACAAACACAGGAGCTGACTATCTCACGCCCAACGAAATGGAGGTAAAATTAGGCAGATAAGGATAATTTTTACGCTCCGGGCGGGGCAGCCGAGCCGGTCCGGATAAAGGGGGAAAAAAATGAAAACAACACATATTATATATTGTGAAGACCATGAAGTTGGCTATCAGATAGCCAAAACCTATGATAATAAATGGTCATACAGAAAAACCACAGGAAGTCAAGACCAAAGAGGATTAAGCTCTGAGCAAATTAAGCAACTCCCTGGACACTGGCAGGGAATATACAACACAAAAAAAGAGGTTATTGCCAGTATCACGAATGATGGCGAATATCCTATTGAAAAATGGTAAAAGTCTTTACCCTGCCCATCAGCTTGGTGGGTAGGGATAAGGGCTTAAAAATCTAACAATCTAAAAATTTGATAGTAAAAGGAGGCACAAATGAAAGTATATAAATATGAAAAAAGTAAAGGAGTTTCCCCTCGGTTTTTCCCACACACATGGACAACTACAGAAAAAAATAATAAAATTACTTTTTTCCAGTCAGATGTTGGTTATCAAACAGTAGCTATGTCAAAAACCATCAGCTTTGACATTCCTGATATGCCAGAGATAGATTATTCGTATATTCAAAGCACATATTCTAACTATGGGTATGATGTAACAATGGAATTATTAAAAGCCAGTAACCATACCTGTTGTGATATGAGGCTATCTGATTATATTTTTATTGCTCTCCATGCCAAAGATACAGTGTCAATAAATGCGTTGCAAATGTTAGGGTTTGACACAAGACAATATTTAGATAGAGTCCTTACCTATTTTGGAGTATACATTTTTCCCATTTTAGAATTAGATAATTTTTGTCACAAAAAATTAGGTTATGAGGAGGAAAAACAGGGCAGTTTGAAAGATTTTTTGTTAAAGATAACAGGAATGTCAATAGAAATATAAGGGGGTGAGCAAGATGTATGATATTAATGCCTTATGCTGGGAAATGAAAAATGTGGCAAAAAATAATTTTGGGGTTTATGCCACAAAAGCAGATGCAAAAAAATGTAAAGTTAGCTATCAAACAAATGGTAAAAGACTTCAAAAACATTCTGGAGCAAAACTCAGCAGATATAGTCAATGAAATAATGCAGAAATAAGGATTTAACAAAAGGGATGAGTAAGATGATTAAAGTAAATATCACGCAAGATTGCTCTGATGCGGATCTATCTCATATTGAGACACTAAAACAGATAGCTATTAATAGTTATAAAGATAATGGGATATACCTTTCAAAGATTAGAGTGTCTCGATTAGGGGATAGGCTGTATGCGTATCATAGATACGCAATGCCAAGATCCTATAAAAAAAAGATAATCGTAGAAGACACAGCAACTTATACAAAGTTTTACAGAAAAAATTGTACTGCATATTCAGACTGGCTCCATCAATCGATAGCACAGCAAAGGTAGACTATAAAGGCATTAGCGATGCGACAAGGGAAAAAATAGAAGATACGCTGGCAGAGAGATATGACAGACAAGGAGCAAGATAACGCCAACTGTGCTGGAATAAAACGGATATATAAAGGAGAAGATATGGATAAAGGATACAATGTAAGGAACCAACACGATAACATTTACGGAAAAATATGCTTGGGGCAACCGTAGGTGGAAAAAACTACAAAGCCCAATAGTAAAAAAAATAAATTATGCTTCCGTAAATGTAATTGAATAATCAGCTAAGATAGAGGAGGTAATTAACATGATTGAGTGTAATGTAATTTTGGACGCTGCTAAAGAGTTGCCAGAGGA
>Ga0100403_1004355_pt1 | contig 10080 bp, 11 predicted proteins | sample CryGeymet201501t_FD_83663 | JGI IMG/M metagenome (GOLD analysis project Ga0100403, IMG submission 83663) | Groundwater microbial communities from Crystal Geyser aquifers in Utah, USA - Crystal Geyser metaG 2015-01t | ecosystem: Environmental > Aquatic > Deep subsurface > Groundwater | place...
AAAGAACTCAAGGTCAACAAGGAGGACCGCAATGGGACAAAATGAGCTGGTCCCGATCGAACAGGCAAACAAAACCATCCGCGACCTGACCCGGGAGCTTTCCCGACTACGGTCAGACGCCAACGTCGCCCAGCTGGGCGACGGCAAGGTATTTTTCTTGGAGGAAGTCGGGGCGGTCCACCGCGGCTTCAAGGTCCGGGTCGATCTGGACTATCCCAACCATTTCTGTTTCCCCGGCGGCGACCGACCAATGATTACGGGTGAGGGTTACGACCATGCCAACCGGTACGCAAACATCGCGATCCGGACGCCCAGTCGTGTTGTCATCCAGGGCGGGGAGGAAAAGGGCAACCCATACTTCGAGAGGGACACCGAGACTGGGGCCATCCTCTCAATTACCATGCGGGGAATCGGTATCGGGTATTCCCCGACGGGCGAGCTGGTCCCGGTCGATACCACGGTGTTCGTCAACCTCCAGACAACCCTGATTCAGGAGATTCAGGCCAAGCTGAAGTTCAACCCGAGCATCGGACAGCTCGGACACAAGGGCGAACCCCCGACCAAGATCCTTTTTTACAAGGACAACGGGGAATACGGCCGGAAGAAAAAATACGACGCCACCCCGACCGAGGTAGACGCGACTGGGCGGTGGTTTTTTATCCCGGCCGCTGGAGGAATGGGATATTGGGTGAACCTTTCCCACCCGGCGATACTCGAGGCGTTCGACTCCTATACTCAGAAGCAGCGATTCCTCGAGCGCTCGACCGCAACGATCATGCGCCGACTGATTCTTGCCCGCCATCCCGCAATTGGGGTTAAAACCCCTGTTGTCTACGATGTGGTGAAGGACAACTACAACAAAGTCTCCAGCGCCAAAGCATATATCATCGTCTATGGATTCAAGCACTCGGGCTCCCCGAAGGAGCGGGACCGAGAGATGGAGGCTATGTCTGAGAAGATCGGCCGGGGCGAAAGCCTGGCCAACATGAAAATCATCAAAGAGGAATACGACGGGGCCGAAGACGCCGAAATCACCGGATTGTCCGATGCCGACCCAGGCGAGATCCCCGAGGTTTTGCGCGAGGAAATGCCGGACAGCATTCCGTCCGACCACGAGGAGAGCATCCCAGACAACCCACCCGACGAAGCCAACGACGAGGCGGCTGGGTTGTCCGCCAAGGAACAGATCGAGCAGGCTATGAAATCGCCTGACATGCGGGTTAAAGCGGCTCTTCGCTCGGCAAAAACCGAGTTTGGGGCCAACAGCTACAGCGAAATCCGCGGATTGTCCGAAGAAATGGCTAGGGAATTTGTTCTTGTTCTTGGCCAACATATGGGAGGTGCCTCTTGATTACGACAGTTACGATGAGAAACTGGAAAGGCCGGACCGGGCAGGTTACGCTCGGCCCGAGAACGATCCTCGCCGGGCCTTCAATGTCCGGCAAGAGCGCGATTGAGGACGCTATCCGTGTGGCACTCACGGGCTACACATCCATCGGAAAAACCCCGGCCAAAACCGCCCGCTTCGCCAGCGGGGGGTCCTGCGAGGTATCAATCTCAGACGGAACGAACACTCTTTCCCGAGAGTTTCGGATTTCCGGGGCGAAGATCACTCAGACAATCACCCTGAACGGCCAGCCGATCGAGGCGAAGAACTTGATTCTTCCTTCGTCAATGACCATTCCGACCGAAGCGATCCACCCCCATGAATTTCTCGAATTGTCGGGCGACAAGCGGGCCGAGTGGTTTTTCGGAACGCTGGACCCTTCGTCCGTCATGGTTGACCCCGACAAGATCGAAGCAAAGATTCCCTGGTTCAAAAAGCCAATAAAGGCCGCGGAATTCATGGACACCCTGGCGGCGAAGTTGAAGTCGGCCGAGGCGGAGATCGATCGGTGCCGAGCAAACCTTCAGCGGCTAATGGGCGCACCGTCGGCCCTTCCGGCGGGAACGCGGGCTGGGTGGGAGGAAACGCTCGCCGCGAACGAGCAATCTCTGGAGGTCACCATCCGTGAACAGGCGGCCAACCTCGAGCGGGCCAACCTCACGGCGTCTCGGCAAGGGACAATCAAGCGGCTCGAGCAACAAGCAGAGGGTCTGCATCGCCGGATCGAGCTGGCAGAGAAAAAAATTGCCGATCTTCAAAAAACAATCTTGCCGGCTTCTCCCGGCGATACTGCGGGCAGGTTGGGCAAGCAAAAAAACCTCGTTGACGATCTGGCGGCCAAAATGAAGGCGCTCGGGAACGAGATTGTTCTCGGGAAAAAATCTCTGGAGGCCCTGGCGGAAGGTCGATGCCCGACATGCGGGGCGGCCGGGGCGGTGGTCGCCGACCTGGCTGATGAGCTTGACCTGTCCATCGCAAATAAACAGCTCGAGCTGGAAGCAACATCCAAAGCTTTCTCAATCACCAATGACGAACTTCGTCGGATAGAAAAAGTGGTTTTGGCTGAAGAGTCGAATCAGCAAGTCCAGAGGGAAATCGCACTCGAGCGGGATGCGATCACCCGGTATAAATCACAGGTCGAGGAGACAGCCCGCTCAATCACCGAAACCCAAGACGCCCGGGATGCAGCCCCGCTGGACCCTACAATCCTTCAGGCGAAAATTGACGGCTGCCGGATGGCCATTGAGCAGGCAAAAACCAATATCCAAACATTCGTCGAGGCCGGATCAGCCAAGCAGCTCCTTGCGGATGCTGAGTCAGATAGAATGAAACTCGCCGGGGAAATCGAGGATCTCAAATCCGCTCGCGAGGCAGCGAAAAAAATCCGGGACGAGGCCCTTGGAGACGTGGCCGCGAGGATTCAACAGCCTTTTGATGTGGCGGTCCGTCAGGCGTTCGCGGCCAAGGCTTATTTCAGAGTGGTCGACCCCAAGGGCAAGCCGTCGGTTGATTTTGGGATCATCCGGCAGGGCCGGGAAATTTCATACGAAACCATGTGCGGCGGTGAGCGGCCGGCCATTCTGGCGGCGCTGGCGGTGGCAATTCAGGCGGCAAAGTCGCCGGGCGGGGCGAAGTTGGCCCTTCTGGAGGTTGCGGAGGCCGACAAGGGGATCATCCTGGGCCTGTGTCAAGCATGTGACGTGCTCGGTATCGAGCAGGTCATCATGGCGAGTTGCCATATCGACCATTCGCCGAACGACAAATGGCAGTTGGTCCACGTTAATCGGGCGTGGGCTGCGGCCGACGAAGTAAAATTCTGAGGGGATGAATCATGAGCGAAAAGATGATTTCCGTCGACCAACTGATGACCGGGAACGGGATGGACCACAGCAGGGTTGAGGCGCTGAAAGATCTCCTGTGGTTTATGGAGGGATTCCGCTTCGGCCACAACAGCGACGATACCGGGCTTACGCAATTTCATGAACAGGCGCTACGTGATGCGGTCTACATCTGCGCCACCGTGGCAGCAATACGGGGGGAATCAGAAACCCGGGAGATGCCCTTTTGAGTCTCACAGCATCACAGCAGCAGGCAGTAACGAGTCAATCCCCGGCGATCAATCTGATCGCCGGGGCAGGCTCCGGCAAAACCCATACGGTGGTCCAGCGGATCAAACACCTGATTCTCAATCGAGGTGTCCGGCCGGAAGAAATCCTCTGCATCACATTCACCCGTCGGGCGGCCAACGAGCTGAAAACCCGTTTGGCCAAAGAGATCGGTAACGCCGCTCGGAGAATCTGGGCCAGCACGTTCCACGGCATCGGATATGCAATGCTCAGCCAATGGGGCGGGGAACTTGGTTACGACGTCAACCCCAACCGGATCACAATCATCACACCCGAGGAGTCGGAGGAGCTGCTCCGACAGGTGGTCCAGATGTACGAATGGAAAGGGACCAAAGTCACCTTGGCGGCGGCCCGAAATGCTCTTGCGCACCGGGAGGAATTCCCGGCCGACATGGACATAGGGCGAATCATCCGGCAGTATTGGGCGTGGCTCAAGGAGTCGAACGCTGTGGACTATGATCTGATCCTACTTGAAGTCAACCGGCTATTCCGGGAATGCACAAGAGCCAGAGACCACTACTATAACAAGTTCCGGCATGTGTTTGTTGATGAATACCAGGACACGGACCGGACGCAGTTTAACCTTCACGAACTAATAGCGCCGGAAAATCTTTTTGTGGTCGGGGATTTTGACCAGAGCATTTTTTCCTGGCGCGGGGCCGATCTGAAAATCATCCTGGGCTTTGCCGACCAGCACAAAAACGCGGAGACAATTCTCCTCGAGGAGTGTTTCCGCTGCCGAGAACAAATTGTTCTGGCGGCAAACCGGCTGATCGAGCACAATACGCAGCGCATTCCAAAAATACTCCGGGCTATCAAGCCGGACGGTTTGGCTGAGCGGAAGGCCGGGGGGGTTGAGGCCGTGTCACATCTCTTATCGGAAGATGAGGATTGGTGCCTGGGCGATCCGGCAGAAGTGGCGGTGATCGGGCGGACGCACGCCGAACTGATGAACGTCGAATCCGCGTGCGCGGGCCTGGACGTGCCGACTTTCCGGGTCGGGGCCGAGACCGATGCAGTCCAGGCCAGAACGGAATGGAAGATTTTTCACGCGGCGTTGCGGATGGCGTTCAATCGTCGTGATAGTCTGGCTTTTCGTTTGTGGGGCCGGCATTGGTTGGGGATTGGCGATTGCGAGATGGTCGAGTTGAACAAGCTGGCGGCCAAATCAGGGGAATCGCTGGTCCAGGTGTGGCAGGGACTTCATGGGTCGGCCATACTCGATCGGCTTGCGGCCAAGGAATCCGCGGTAGAGAGTCTTCGGGTATGGGGCGATTCCCTCTCGCCAGCAGCCGTCGAACCAATCGCGAATTATCTAAACGCCAACGGCGGGGACCGGATGAGCCCCGCCGATTGGCTGCTCTGGGTTTCAACCAAGGACGGACACTCAGAGCTGGAGAAGGGACGGCCGGGTAAAATTACCCTCCTGACCGCCCATGCAGCAAAAGGGCTGGAATGGAACAACGTGGTTGTGATCGGCTTCAACGAAAAAGATTTTCCAAAACAGCGGGCAATTAGGGAAGGGCAGCTCGAGGAGGAGCGTCGACTTGCCTACGTGGCATTCACGCGGGCGAGGGAGCGCTTGGCCGTGTTCCACTCGAAAACGCCGAGCAGATTTTACGAGGAGGCTGGACTATGAGTATATTTTTTGTGGTCCTTGGCTGTATTGGGTTTTTCACTGGATCCGTCCACCTGATAGCCAACATTTTGAATCTGCCAAACGCGGGTAAAGCCGAGGAAATGGCGGGAGGGATATTTACCCACAACCCCGTTATGGGAATTGTCGTCAGCATTTTTTACCTTGTGCTTTCAGGGTCTATGTTGATCCTGGCGGTAAGTATATGACAGCCAAATATCTCGCTCAAAAAGAAAGACATCGGCCATTATGCACCTTTCCACTATGTTGCAGGCCGGCCTTTGTTGGCGGGCTGTGCTACGAACACTTTAGAGAATCGGAGCATCCCCGGCCTGTGCGGCCCAGCCTTTCAGACATTAAGGACTGGGTTATCCTTCTGGCACAGGAGGAACACGGGCGAACGGGCGTAAACCCTGGGTGGGAAAAACCCCTTCTTGGGATCATTGACCACCTGTCCCGGCTGGACAAAAATGAAAAGTAATATACCGACTATCGTGATCGACACAAGGGAGCAAACCCCTTGGGAGTTCGATCACCCCAAAATCTACCGGGCGTTGCCCGCGGGGGATTATTCTGTTGATGGAATGGAATCGCTGGTTGCGATCGAGCGCAAACGCCACGCCGAACTTGTTTCGTGCATGACCGCCGGCCGGGATCGGTTCGAGCGGGAACTTGAAAGGTCAAATGGAATGCATCGGCTCCATCTCGTGGCCGAGTGCAGTGTAAAAGCCTTACTATTTGGGCTATACGATGATTGGCCATCCGACACGCACGTCAACGCCATCAGGGGCACAATAATTTCCTGGGATCGGCGGTTCCCCAATCTCCGACTCCATTTTTGCGGGGACCGGGAAAGCGCCCAGGAATGGGCTTGGTATCTGCTTCAAAAGTCATGGAAAGATTATCAATCAGGGAAAATCGGAGGGAAGAATGTCGAACGAAATTGAAGTTTTAGGAACATCCATCGGGTTCAAGGTTTTCCGTTGCCTCGGGCTGGAAACAGAGGGCAAGCGGCACGCCTTTATTGAAGATGCTATGGCAGGCGAACACCGGTTTATGCTCGAAGAAGAACAGCCGGGCTTTCACGATCTGGACGCGGACGGTGATTGTCTGTCCGGTGCGTTTTCTGCCGTCATCGCGTTTGAAATTGAACACCTATCGAACAGGATACAGACAACAAGCCTGCTGAAGCGAATTGATACAGCATATTTCTTGGTCGTCGAGAATACCCTTTTCTTCTACGGCAATGCCGGGGCAGCTAAATCTGCAATTTGCCAGCTTGGGGATATCGTTGGCGCGACCCCCGCTCAGTTGGTTTTTGAATCAGACCAACTTCGTCAATTTTCCGAACGCGCATCAGCCGTTCGGTCAGTCAGTCTCAGCAACCCCAAAAGCAGGGAAATTCAAAAGGCAAAATTGACGAGCCAGGATATCGAGAACTACGAGGAATACAACGTGATCGACCCGGCCAACCATTCGCTCGACGCTGTATGTGGGCTAATCGAGAGCCCGGCCGGCCCGATATTTGTCACGGCGGGAAGACGGGGGCTGCTGCGGTTGAAGGTCAAGAAGGGGTTGATTCTGCCCGCGGATTGCTTGTTGTGGGTTTTACATGTCGTCCAGGGGCGAGATGTAAAGGTCGGCGTGAATCTGACACTGTTTAATGTCAAAAGATAGAGCAAACCTTTTTTTCTTGCAAGAAAAAAAAGGTTTGCTCTTTTCCTGTATTCTCTGTATAATCCAAAAAAGGGGGTGATAAAAGTGGCATCAACATCAAAGGGGATATCCCTAGACGACAAAACCTGGGAGAGGCTCCAGGCATGGGCGAACAAGGAGGGCCGTAGCCTTTCTAACGCGGCCGATCGGCTTCTTACAATTCAACTGGACATCATCGAGCGGCAGAATTAGGGGGGGCAGGGGATGCGTTGGATTAAACACATGACCAGAACATGGGACGACGAAAAAATTGCCCGTTTGGTGTCTGAGGGGGGGATTGAAGCCTATGGTTTTTATTGGCGGATGGTTGAAATAATTGCCGCCAAGATCGAGGACAGTTCGCCAGCACTTTGCCAGTACCCTGTGAAGACTTGGGCGAGACTTTGCAACGTCTTGGGCAACAGATGGCAAAGACTCGCCAATCTCTCGGCAAAGTGTGGCTTGTTGACCGCCGAGACCTTTGAAGGACTTTGCAAAGTTGAGATTCCGACAATCCTAAAATATCGCGATGAATACAGCAAGAAGAGGGGTCGGTCGGTCGCCAAAAATCCAGACAACATCCAGGCTATATCCGAACAGTGTCCGGCGCAAAGAACAGATACAGATACAGATACAGATACAGATACAGAATTAAAGAAAGAAAATAAAAGAAAAGAACCGTCACGAAAATTAAAATTTTCGGACGACGATATGATTACGGCTGAGAAGATGGCACAATTGGTGAGAAATGATATTCCTGGATTCACAGCGAATCTTTCGTCTTGGGCCAACGAAATCAGGCGAATCAACGAGATCGACGGTAAAGCACACGCTGAGATGCTTGAGCTTTTTGCGTTTGCGCGGGGACATTCCTTTTGGCATAAGAATATCCTGTGCCCGGAAAAATTAAGAAAACAATGGAACCGGCTCGTGTTGGAACAACGCAGCAAGCCCCAGCCTAAAGAAGAGCCCATGGACCCTCGGGAAGCCAAGGCCATCGCGGAAGGCATGGACCCTGACATCCTGGCGTATCATCGGGAGTACGGCTGGTGAGCGATAAAACCACACTAGCCGAGCAACAACTGCTCGGATGCCTTCTCTGGCGCGAGGGTGTCGGGCTGGAAACAACCCCATTCACCGTCGAGGATTTCCTGGTCCCGGTCCACCGGAAAATCTGGGCGGCCATGGTCGAGCTGAGAGAGGAGGGGCTGCCGGTGAACGACTCGACGATCTACCCCCGGGCCGGTTGCTTGGCCAGCGACCTCGAACCCCTAGCGAATGCCGTTTGCACCGGGCGGAATCTCGAGCACTTCAGCCTCGAATTGGGCAGGGCCATCGCCGAACGCCGGGCCGCAGAGATCCGGAAGGCGTTGGCCGCGAAGATCCGAACCGCCGATGACCCCGTGGCTGCCACGCGAGAAGCCCAGGCCGAAATTCAGGCCGTGCGGGCGCGATATGCTCCGGAAAACCTCGAGTCAGAATTCGACGCCGTGGCAACCCGAGTCTACGGCGACCTCCGGAACGGCGTGGTTACGCCTGTGCTTTTTTCCGGGGTCGGTTGGTTTGACCGGCTTGTGATGGGTTGGATGCCGGGTGAGCAGCATATCCTTGCTGGCCGCCCAGGTTGCGGAAAAACAGACCTGGCCGTTCAGCTCATGAAAAAACTGGCGCTCAGGGGCGTGAAGTCCTGTTTCTTTTCGATTGAAATGACGGCCGAGGTGCTTCTACACAGGGTCATTTCCACAATTATCCTCGAGGACACCAACCCGGTTTTCCGCGCGACCATTCCCGATGACCGGATCCGGAGCATGGTCCTGATGTCCGAACAGGAAGCTCGGGCCATCACAAAGAACATCGACCTGCATACCAGGCGATGCAACCGGATGAGTGCGGTCGAGCCGATCCTTCGGCGGGCCGTGGAAAACGGGGCTCAAATCGTTTTCTTGGACTACCTGCAACTTATGTCGGGCGAGGGCCGGACCCGGAACGAGGAAATCGAGCGGATTTCGCGGGGAATGCGCGAATTGGTGAAGGAGCTGGGCATCAGTTCGGTTCTTCTGGCGCAACTGAACAGGGCCGCCGATAACGACGAACGGCCCCCCAGGCTGTCCGACCTGAAGGACTCTGGCGCGATTGAGCAGGATGCGGATACAGTAGTTTTCCTGCAAAAAACTAAAAACAAAACCATGGCGATGGTCGCCAAGGGCCGGAATATAGGGCGACGAGGAATTCCCCTATACCACACCGGAGCTACTCACCAATTTTTCGAGCAGGAGAATGACCATGCTAAATAACTTGGCCGCTAAGGTCCCCGCCAAAATACCCCATTACGTAGCCGGAAACGGGCCGCCACTGAACGCAAACCACCCGACAGTAGGGAATTCCAGAAATTGATAGAAGAGGACGAAAATGGCCCATCTGTTTGATATTTTTGTTCCCGGCATTCCGGTTCCTCAGGGGAGCAAAACCCCTTGGGGGACTGAGGCGAACCCGCAGACCAGGCCGTGGAGGGCAACGTTGGCGTGGTATGCGCGGAAGGCATGGAACGCGAAACCGCCGATGTCCGGCCCGCTGTATCTCGTGGTCGAGTTCTTTTTTCCTCGGCCCAAAAGCCACTACAGGACCGGGAAGAACGCCGGAAAGCTTAAGCCAACGGCCCCGAGGTGGAAGCCCGGGAAACCAGACGGGGACAAACTGCAACGGGCCGTGCAGGACGCGCTTGTAGACGCCGGCGTGATTCGGGATGACGCGCTGTTCGTGGCGTGGCACGGCTCGAAAGAATATGCCGATCAGCCCGGAGTAAAAATTATCGTAACGGAGGAGCCCGACAATGATCCACCAAACACCTGACGGAGCCGAATGGAAGACCTACCGAGTTGGCGGTGGTCTGCACATTGCGTTCCGGCGCGCGGGCGAAAAGCTCTGGAAACCCCTATGTGACCAGCCAGGAGCGAAGCTGGGCTGTTCGGATCTGAACCAGACATTGCCCGGCGACGGCCTACCAATCCATTCCGATTGCGCACAGGAAGCGAAACGGAGGGGGTGGATATGAAAAAAATTAAAGCCCGCGAGTTATCTCGCATAGCTTGTCTCCCAGGAAGAGAATTCGCAGTACGATTTCCCACAGCTAGGGCGGCATGGGACGCATGTCCCCGCGGGGACTGGATGCTCTGGGTCGCCCAGAAGGTGGGTGTCCCCTTTCGCCGGCTGACGCTGGCGAAAGGCCGTTGTGCCGA
>Ga0100403_1004358_pt1 | contig 10077 bp, 7 predicted proteins | sample CryGeymet201501t_FD_83663 | JGI IMG/M metagenome (GOLD analysis project Ga0100403, IMG submission 83663) | Groundwater microbial communities from Crystal Geyser aquifers in Utah, USA - Crystal Geyser metaG 2015-01t | ecosystem: Environmental > Aquatic > Deep subsurface > Groundwater | place: USA...
CATCACATCATCACATCATCACATCATCACATCATCACATCATCACATCATCACATCATCACATCATCACATCATCACATCATGCTACGACTTCGAGCCACCACGACTTGCAAGTATAATCCCACATAGTTCTATTCTCAAGACAAAACTTGTAAAACTCCCCATCAGAGTCATCCAAGTACCCAAGTAGAATATGCTCAGCAATGAAAAGACGAATCCACGAATCAAGTTTAATCATATTTTCTACTTGATTCGTATTAATATCAGGACTCATTCTCTTACCATGAATAGATTTGTAAAAATCATCCAGATGTTCTGCATCATCACAAACTGCCATGTCATAAAAGTTAAAAGCTACATGTGCTTTGTCGATATTTTCTTGATCAAACTTATCAATTGTAAAGAAGTCCCTCGCAGTAGGAGGAATCTGACAAGTATTGACTTTCTGATTTCCATTCTCCTGGATATTCAAACGAGCCTGATCAAAAATCTCTTGAATGGTCGGAATTTTATATGAAGCTAGAACGATCATTTCTTCAGCTAGAGAAAGTAATGGACATGATACAATCGATGACAAAGAAGATGATACAGATCTAGCTACTAACACATTCTCCTTTAATTTCTCGAACAAATCAAGAGGCACTTTGGGGATTAAATGTTCAATTTTGATCTTGGATTCGTTGATCTTGGATTCGTTGATCTTGGATTCGTTGATCTTGCATTCGCCCTTACACATGTCCAATATTTCTTTGCGTGTACGCTTCTCACAAAGACTGCATGATCGAGGAAAATCATCATCATCATCATCATCATCTACTCCATCTACTCCATCTACTCCATCTACTCCATCTACTCCATTGAATGCTCTGATTAAATCTTTGGTGTTATTCTCATCACAAAGACTACAATAGTAGTAGGTCAATTTATGTGTGGTTGCAGGTGTGGTTGCAGGTGTGGATACAGACATAGACATGATCTGATTCGTGGTGGAATCCATGATCTGAACCATCATGAATTGATCTCGAAAAAATCAATTTGCACAAATCGTCCCGCTTTGTGCAACATTTCTTCATCTTCTTCATCTCTTCTTCCTACACTCACTCGAATCAAGTAAACTTGAGTAGTATTTTTGTTCGACTCATCCCTTTAACGAGGTGTGAATCTATGTGCACGATGAATCTTCACAAAAATCTTTCTTCTCGGAAAGATTTACATTTTCAAAAACTCACTTTTTCAAAAGCAATAAATGAAATTATACAAGGACTTCAAAGGACCGTCTCCGTTAGACGTCCTCTGACAAAAAGAAAAGTTGAAAGTCCCCATCTTAGGGACTTTCAACAAACCTTGAAGGAACAAAAAGTTTGCAATTTTCTTTCTTGTCTGAAAAGTACCTTTCTTCTGTCACTATCCCTTTGATGTGGGGCAGAATTTACTCATACAGGCATCACGGGTGAGTTGCTTGATGAACGAATCCATCGCGTTTCAAAAAGTTTCCAAAAAGTGAGTTTTCAAAATGCAATAAATGAAATTTTACAAGGACTTCAAAGGACCATGTCCGTTAGACGTCCTCTGACAAAAAGAAAAGTTGAAAGTCCTTGAGATGAGGACTAGTAAGGATTTGTCAAGGGATGAAAAGTTTGCAATTTTCCTTTTTCCTTTCTTTGTGATGTCTTTCCTTATCCCAAGGACTCTCACATGAAAATTATTTTCTGGATTTTTGAGATTTTTGGGATTTTTAGATTTCCCAAAAAAAGAATTTTTATACCCACACAGGCAGAACGAGTAAGCCATCCAATCAACAATCTAAGGCACTTCAAAAACTTACTTTTTGAAAAAGCAATAAATGAAATTTTACAAGGACTTCAAAGGACTACCTCCGTTAGACGTCCTCTGACAAAAAGAAAAGTTGAAAGTCCCCAAGATAGGGACTAGTAAGGATTTGTCAAGGGAAGAAAAGTTTGCAATTTTCTTTAGACAAAAAGTACTGTTTATCTTCTGTGATTTTGACATGGAATAATCTTACAGTTATACAGTCAAGATGAAATTTCTAAAAACACGTTGGTGAGATCAAATACAAATCAAACCAGAAATGAATTCAAGTTTAGAATATAAACCAAAACATGGATCAATCACAAAAGTACACTCATATAACCAGAAAAGATTATATCCCCGGAGTAAGATTCGATGAAAAATCTAGACTAAATAGAAGTTTAACCATGCACGAAATAGAGGTGAGTACTCAAAATGACATCACCAAAAGGGAAAAATTCGACAAATCAGTCTTCAATGGTAGATCTTGTTATGATTTTTATCAACCTTTGGAATGTGATTTAGGTCAAGGGAATGTATGGGATGTCTATCATTTCAGGAACTTTAACATGTTCGAAAACTTGGCACAAGTCAAATTATATACTAGACTTCTCCCTCCTGTCCTTCCAAAAGACATCAAATTACACATCCTCGATTTCTTATACGACGAGATAAGAGTATATTCGGGAATAACTCGATATGGTGAATATATAGGTGTGATTAATTCACAACAAAAAGAAGTGACACCTATCATCAAATCGATAAGGTGTGTGTTCAATGGAAGTATGGTTGGTACGTCTTACAACTGGGTGGCATCTACTATACCTTCAATACCGTCCAAAATCTCAATTAAACATTTCAATGGATCTCATTATGTAGCTATGTTGTGCACGAATGATAGAAAGGAGGATGAGGATGATGATGATGAGGAAGATAAGGATGAGGATGATGAGGAAGATAAGGAGGAAGATAAGGAGGAAGATAAGGAGGAAGATAAGGAGGAAGATAAGGAGGAAGATAAAGAAATTAAGCCAATCAAGTATAAAATATTCTTTTTGGGGTGTTTACGTAATGGAAACAAGATTGGTTATTATCGGGATCCTCCTTGTGCAGCTCCGGGATACTTGTACTATTCACGACGACTTGATACAACTTATGAAGGTAGACCATACATAAAAGAAGAACTTCCACATCTTCCTTATAATCTTTTTTGCTACACCATCAACAAAGAGAAAGGTGATCGTGATAGGATACAACTTGGAGAAGCCATGTCTATGGACGATATGGCTTTATTCATGACTCCTTATCATACTACTTCAATAACTAGGGAAGGTAAGACTAAAATTATGTATACCAAAGGTAAAAAAACTTGCTCTCAAGTAAGACAATCTTGTACGAGTGAGGTCTTTATATACTCCGAATTACCATATTTAGATTTGGGCATGGCCGGATATACATTTTCCCCAATATGGATGAGAAAGTACTTGGAGAGAAATAATCAATGTTATATTTTTGGATCTTTTACAAACTTTGAATAACCCTTTACAAACTTTGGAGAAAATGAAATATAACCAAAATCCTGGGATAGATTGGTTCATGACCACCGAACAAAAAGTCACGTCTATGAACGGTTTGGATGATGATATGATGGATAGTTTAGATGATGTGAAGGAACAGGAACAAGAACAGGAACAAGAACAGGAACAAGAACATAGGTATTACATTCCAGATGAAGAATTAGGTCCTCTTTCCCCTTTGAAAGTACAGTGTTCAGATGGAAGGTTGTATTTAAACGACTTTATAACCAAGGACAAACTACTTATGGCAGTTCAGTTACTTACCCGGGTGTTCCGTGGACAGTCAGCGAAAGATTTTATGACTTTTGATGAGAAGGAAAAGATGTACCTGATTGAGTTGAACAACAAGCTAGATATTCCACGTACATGTTTAGCTTACATGGTACTTGACGTCAAACCGGATGTCAAATATCCAGGAATGTATTCAGTTGGAAAATATGATAGAAGTGAAGAGAGATACCATCAGCTAAAGCATCTAATTTCGTGCTCATACACTCGTATTCCATCTTGGTTGAAAACAACACCGAGGATATATGGTTATGCTGCCAAGTATGGAGATGTAGAGGTTGGTATGCACATCGGTTCAAAGAAATACAACAACCGTCACTTTTGGGATTTAATAGTCAAGTACAACCAAGTTCAGTTCGCAGAATGGCTAAATGGTATACACCCTGTAGATAGTGATGTCAAGAAGCATCTTTCAGAAGATGCTGCACAATGTGGTAGTTACGAGATTCTGATTTGGTTGAGGGATTCGTGGAGTAGAAACATTGCTAGATTAGCTTGCGCTGCAGGTCATCTTAAAATTCTCCAACTCTTGAGGGAAGAAAAATTTGAACATGCTTGGTATATGACTGCATGTGAAAGTGCGTGTGAAAGTGGTCACTGGGAAATCATAAGGTGGGCACATTCTGTGGGGTATTTCATTAGTCCTTCTTGCATGGAGTATGCCTCACAAGAAGGAAATGTACAACTTCTGGATTGGTTATATGACGTACTCATCAGACAAGGGCATGTGCTGGGTGGACAAGATGGTCTTTCTCCTCTTCTTAATCGTCCAGAAATATACAGAACAGCTGCAGAGTATGGTCATATCGATGTACTAAAATGGGCACTAGATCACGGAATTGTGTGGGACGAAGAAGCTGCCATAATTGCAGCTTACAACGGTCGAATAGATGTCTTTGAGTTCATCGAGGAAAATAAACTACCGTACGACATTGATGCTTGCTTTCAAAGTCTAAGTTGTGCTTATGACATGATGAAGAGGTTATTTGGAGACCGTGTGTGTAACATGCCTTCTGATGCATGGAGAATAGAGAATATGAGTAAAGACAAAAGAGACAAAAGCAAGCCGATCATCGGGGGTCATGTAAAGCTATACGGTTGGCTTAAAAAGCGCATCCCACATGTCTGAATGTGCATCATATCTGAATGTGCATGTCTGAATGTATACTTGGGCTATAGAGTTATTTATACTTCCCTTAATCAGGTCACCACATATGTGGTGACCTTTTGTAATGAATGGGGAAGAAAAGTAACATTTTCAAATCTTCAGTCTTGAAAATGAAAAGTCTCGAAAAAGCAAAACCAAGTTGGGTTCATGGCTTCTCAAACCATACCCATGTCTATGTCCTCTGAGAATATGTCCGATGTTGTTGATGATATCATGCTTGACGATACCTCTGATGTACAGACTGTAGAAGGGATTCCAGATCAAGAACTGGGTGAATTTTCTCCTCTTAAAATAACTTGCTCAGACAGAAAGATTACACTCAGTGATTTTATACCCTCGTACCAAGTTCCCATAGCTATTCGACTACTCAAACGAGTATTCGAATGTGAATACTCGTCTGATTATCTTTCTTTTGATGAGAAGGAGAAGATGTACCTAGCCGAATTGGATAAGAAGTTGGACATTCCACGTACTTGTTTAGTATATCTAAACACACAGGAATTCGAGTATGATGATAAAATAAAGAATGAATCAAACTACACCAAACTCAAAAGACTAATCAAATATTCATTCTCCTCTATCCCTCCTTTCCTTAAAACTACTGCTGTGAAGGACTTGATCGTGCTACATGGAGATGTAGAGACTGCAAAAAGGTACGTTGAACCTTTCCATTACATTGGTTATTGGCGTACAATAGTTAAGCACAACCATGTTAAATTTGCAGAGTGGTTAATTGAAAAATACCAGATAGATAAGCATTTAAAAGCAAGTCTAGCTATCGATGCTGTCAGATATGGAAATTACGAGATGTTTCTTTTTTTGAAAGATGCTTGGACAGATGAGATGTGCAACACAGCATCAGAATACAACCAATTAAAAATCTTGAACCTTTTACATTCTGAGTTTAAAACTACTGGCATCAAATTTTGGTCTGGAGATGCATGTGTACGAGCAGCCAAAAAAGGTTACTGGAAACTACTATTGTGGGCTAAATCTAAAGGTGCATTCATCTCAAACTGGAATGCTGATTACGCCATTCGTCGCGGTGATATCCATGCTTTGGGCATCTTCACCGGTATACCAATGTCAGATTATGAAATATACGACAGAGCGACAAAATATGGTAGAATAAACGTCATTGATTGGGCTGTCAAACACGGACATGTATGGAATGAAAAAGCAGCAGAACAAGCGGGATTTTACGGTCGTTTGGATGTGTTTGAATACTTGGACAAAAACGGATTAAAATACGATGGAAAAGAATGTTTGAGAGAAGTCAAACGTGCAAGCAGAGAAATGGAACGTCGTTTTGGGCATTTATGGTATAAAGTCGATCCAGACATGTGGCGCAAGACACATGACATGAGTGGTGAAGTGAGAGATATGATGGCTCCTATCATTGGGGGTCACTACAAGCTTCTAAATTACTTAGAATCTCGGTCCGGTGAAAGTTGTTAGATTTTTGATGATTATTTTTTCTTGTGAATGCAAAAGGGAAAGAAGTCTTCTTTCCCTTTTGCATTGTGGCGAATTCTTATACAGTCATACTTGTTTTCTTGGAGTTCTCATTTTCCTTTTGAGTTTTTGTAGAACTCAAAAGATGAATTAATGGCTTCCAAACTTGCCCCAAAGTCTATGGCATGCAAATGCAAATGTAAGAAATGTACAAATATAAGCCCAGAAGGGTACAAAAAATTTCCTGAATGGGGATCAATGACTTGTAGATCAAGAAGAGAAATCATCACTGGATTATCTACCATGTTCCCTTTCATACCTAAAACCTTACTGATGTACAACTTGCATACTTATAAGGACTACCTGAATGAAGCATGGTTAGTAGAATTTAGTCTGAAATATCGTGTCCTATATGTGTATTATCGTTGTAGTTTTATTTCTGAGTACTTTCGCCGTGTGTATTATCTCGACACAGAAGGAAATCTTTGTTATGTTAGACCTCCCACAGACATCAACTCCGAAGAAAGGTTCAAATTCATACACATGGCTTTTGAGATAAAGCAATTAATCTCTTGCATACACTTCTTTGGAGAAAAAATACGCAGGGAAGAAATCAAAGACGCTAGGAGAGAAAGAATCTTGAAAAGGAGCCGTAGTTCTTACATTAGGTACCCAAATGTCAAAATTGAGAAGTATACTAATCTCGTGAGTAGTATCAAAACGACCTTTGATTGTTGTCTATCAGATGTACTCAAGGAGTTCAGCAATAATACCGAGAACATCAAATATTGTATCAATATTGCAATGAATCGACCATTAATCAAATCCCACGTATGCAAAACATTACTACTCAGAAAACTCCTAAGTGTAAAATCATCTTTGGTAGAACCGCAATTAATCCAAATTATCTCCAAGTTCATGTAAGTTGATCATATGATGTATATGTATATGTAGAAAAGGACTGACAATGTCAGTCCTTTTCTAATTTCAAAATGATTTAATTGGAAATTTTACCATTCAAAAACAGAATGGATTCTAAACGATCCATGCAGTCTATGCAACCTATGCAACCTATGCAACCTATGCAACCTATGCAACCTATGCAACCCGTCTCATATGGTAATGTAGAATGTACAATAACACCAGATGAAGAAGAAAGTTGTCCTATTTGTACGAACGACTTTAAGAGAACTACAAAAGTTATAACTTGTCCTCATTGTCAAAGCAAGTGTTGTCATACTTGCTTTAAAACTTATCTACTCTCGACTACTTCTATACAAGCCAAATGTATGTTCCCAGAATGTAAGAAAGATATCAATTTTGAATTCATCATGAAAGCTAGCCCACTTTTTTATCGAATGAAGTACTTGAATCACCTTGCAGATCTAATCGTGCAAAAAGAAACAGCTCTTTTACCAGCAAGTCAAGAAAAAGCTAAAAACTACAAGACTTTCATGTATCTAACTAGTAAAGCTAAAGAAATTAGAGCTCAGATCCGCGAAATCAACCGAGATATTCTGGAGTTGAATGCTAAACTAGACATTCTAGATATAGATAAGGATGATCATCTTCATACTCTAGAAGACTTCTTACATACGCATATTGATGATGTCATAAATGGACGTGCAATTACTAGATATCGCTCCGAATATTCGGATTACTTTAGATATGCCATGAGGATTTATCTTAATAAGTATACTAAAACATCTCTATTATCAAACATGCAAAATCTACTAGACTTTTGGACTAACCCAGACCAAACATGGGAAGTCTTGGATGAAAAAATATGTATATTAAAAGCAGCCAAAAAACTACTTACCATCAAGAAGAAAAAGTATGAGATCAAATATCGTACTTATGATCCACTCTTGTTTTCTTTTGGTGATTCCCACCAACCTTTACCTGTAAAACAAGAATTTATGTTCAAATGTCCCTACGATGATTGTAAAGGTTACATAAATGGAAAGAAATGCGGACTATGTTCCAAAAGTGTATGCTCTAAATGCATGAGTCCCATGATGAATGAGCATAAATGTGATAAAGACAATCTAGCCACAGCTAAATTGATTAAATCTGATAGTAAACCATGCCCCAAGTGTAAAACGTTGATTTTTAAGATCTCAGGATGTTACCAAATGTGGTGTACTCAATGTCATACTACCTTTCATTGGAGAACAGAAGAAATAATATATGCAGGAGTTATTCATAATCCTCATTATACCCAATGGGTTGCGGCACATCCCGAAGTTAAACTTGTCCAGGATGCAAATCATGAATGTGGTCAATTACCCAATGTAGTTATTTTGAATTGCTTTATTAGTCCTTACGGTCAAGATGTAAGGTGGTATTTTAGTTCTTTACATCGAGTGATAGGACACATTCGAGATGTAGAATACAAAAGATTCATACAAACTCCAGAAAGAGAATACGTACAAGCGCGTATTGATTACTTAGTAGGCGAAAAAACAGAAAAACAATGGGTCATGCTCATTAAACATTTTGAGAAAACGAACAATAAAAATACTCTCATTATGAACATATTGGAGATGTTTGTAGATACAGCTAGACTATTATTAAACAATATGTTCGAAGAAGGAACATCATCCATTTTGTCATACAGGACTCAGTTGATCGAACTTGTCAAGTATACTGTAAGTGAGCTAGAGGTAGTAGTCAAGATACTAAAAATTCCTGATCCTAATGTACTTTTAAAACTAAGAGATCTAGCAAGCGTAGATGGTAAAAACAGTTATTTGAACAACTTGATTTAAATTATCTGCAGCCAAAGGACATCGTATATGCCATAAAGTAAAGATAAAGTACAAATAATATACACATCTTTACAACTGAAGGGTTTCTCACATCGCGTTACGTGATAAAGTCATAGTCGATTTAAGAATGATCGATTGAGAATGATGGGAGATATTTAACTCAATTAAAAAGGATAGCATGTGCTATCCTTTTTTTATTTAAACATAGATCAAATCTGATAAATCTAAAACATGTATAAAAGATATAACGAATTGTCCTCCGATGAGAAAGACATAGCATATCAAGTTATGGAAATCCAGAATAGAGAGCATAAGGCTGATGTGATAAAGAAAAATGCCATACTTTGTATTGATGTATATGCCAAGTGGTGTGAACCCTGCAAACTACTAGAACCTGCATATGCTTCCCTAGCAAGATCATATGTTGGAGTATGTGCTTTTACTAAAGAGAATGTAGATCTCAATCTATGCACAGATTATGATGTCAAAGTTGTTCCTACTTTTTTGTTGTTTTATAGGGGTCGTTTTGCGGATAAGTTAGAAGGTGGAGATTTGAATGATCTAGAAACTAGAATCAGAAATCTATCCAATACATATGAGGGCACATCTACAAATCCTGTTAATGGTCCTTCTTCGAAACCTTCTAATAACGATTTTAATCAAGCTAGATATCACAAGTATTCATAAGTCTTGCGAATCTTCATAATCAGGGTATTCTAACTCGTCATTGAAGTCTAGATTTGTTATCTCCAATTTAAAATTAGAAATAACTATAATAAAATGGCAACAGAAATTTCATACAAAAAAGAGCATTCATTTGAGAAGAGAAAGGAAGAAGCTACTAAAATGAGGGAGAAATATCCTGACAAAATACCCATCATTGTTGATTTATCCCCAAAATGGCCTTTTGAAGGATTAGATAAGAAAAAGTATTTGGTACCACATGAACTTACTCTGGGTAAGTTCATGTCTATACTTAGATCCCGAATTAAACTACCTCCAGGAGAAG
>Ga0100403_1004360_pt1 | contig 10073 bp, 10 predicted proteins | sample CryGeymet201501t_FD_83663 | JGI IMG/M metagenome (GOLD analysis project Ga0100403, IMG submission 83663) | Groundwater microbial communities from Crystal Geyser aquifers in Utah, USA - Crystal Geyser metaG 2015-01t | ecosystem: Environmental > Aquatic > Deep subsurface > Groundwater | place...
ACCGCCAGGATTAGTAAAATTCTGAACACCAGTGCTATTAGTCCCAGAAACAGCCATATTATCAGTACATCCAGAAATAAATACATTAAATAAGACGACATCATTTACAGTATTTACAGTAATTCCAGCATCAGACACACCTGCACCATTAATAAATATTTGTTCAATTAAAGCAGGTGCGGCTCCAGTAATATATAGAGCGCAATCAAAATCACCAGTATCATCCTTGAAAACTAAATTACGTAAAATACCATCAGTTGAATGTAATGTCAATCCATAAGTTGTATTTTCTTCAAAATAACAATTTTCAACTACCGTTCTTGCACAATCACCAGCATCGGCATCAACACCCATAGAACCACCATGAAAAGCGCAACCTTTAATAGTATTATAGGAAGCACCCGCCGCAAATACAACAAGTGGATTTGCCGTAGTTGAAAATGTTAAATTTTCAAGAGAACAATAATCAGCACTGGCACCAAGATTCATATAACCAGCACTCGATGCCGCACTTGGTTTAAGTACAACATTATATTCCCATGGATGTTGCATGCCAATAATATGAACGTACGGTTTATTAATATAAACAGCACTATTTGCCAATCTTTTATTATAACCATCATCACTGGAAGCCGCAGCTACGGCATCATCATCATATAAAGCCGGCGATGACAACAACATTATATAATCATGATTTGTTCCAGAACACATATCAACTGCACGTTGAATTGTAAATAATGCAGTTTTAGGCGTTAATCCATCTGCCGCATCATTACCTTTAGCTGAACTTACATAATATATCGTTCCATCTGTTATTGGAATTATAAATTGTGCAAATGAGTATGTGATAAAAGTTAATAATGTTAATAAAAATAACTGTATTTTTTTCATTAATATCTCCTTAAGTACATGCAACTAAAAGATTTGCGGCATCAGCGGTTAACGTATTTGATTTAAACGTATTTGTTCCAGCATCGGTTACATCAGCATCACAATTCTCAATATTACAATTAATGATATTGGCTCCAACTGTATTTGAACCAACAACATGAATACCAATAGTATAATTATTAGCGCCACCGGCAGTTCCGCCATTAATTAATACTTTTTCCATTATAATACCTTTTGTACCAGATGTGTTTGCAATAGTAATACCTATTCCTGCAGTTCCAGCACCGGGAGTTCCAACAATAATTTTACAATTTGAGATTCTACCAAGAACAGGTGCAATTGTAATTCCTGAATACATATCATGAAATTCACAATCTTCTACAATTACATTTGTGGCTAAACCGCCGTCTAAATCAAGACCAATAATTGTAGTTGCTCCTGTTCCTGTTTTTAGAATACAATCTTTAAATTTTATATTACTAACAGTTGAAACTGATTTAATAATAGCATTTGCCGCAGTTGTAGCAACAAATGTAATATTATTAAAACTTATTCCCGTACTTCCAGCTGGAAGCGATACTATTCCTGCAGTTGCGGCTGCTCCAGGATTAATTAAAACTTCACCCGGTCCGCCAATACCAATAAAATGAGTAAATGATTTATCAACATTAATATAAGCATTAGCAAGTGAAGCGCCAACAGTATCATCGTCAAACTTATCAATTGTATCCGCCGCTGAAATATCGGCTTGAAGAAATATAAAAGTATGTTTTGTTTCACTTGCAAGATCAATTGCCTTTTGAATTGTTTTTAAAGGATGATTCATTCTGCCGCCACCTTGATGGTCATAACCAGAAGGCGAGACAAAACACCATTCTATATCATTCTTTGGCAATAACGCATATTGAGGAAAGTAATTAACCAGCATTTGTCTAACTAAAATATCCTCAATTAAATCTTGCGACATAGCTAACGGTTGTGTATTCATATCATATCTCCTTATCTACCGATATTATAAATAATTGAATGAGCATCAGGAAATTTTCTAATTATACCCCATTCAACAAGTGCTTGCCACAATGTACCATCAGTTCCTGGTGCTGTGACATCTTCATGGGTAATTCCCTGTAGAAACATAATACCCATATATAAAATATCAAAAACACAAAACATATTTTTCATTGCGGTATAACCATTAGCGTCATGTGAAAACATTGTTAATGTTGGGTCATGTACAAAATGAAGTGTAAGAGCACCAAGCACTAAATCAGTAACATTAAAATTAAGTTTTCCGGTTAATTCATCATTAATAGTAAAATTACCTAAGAACATTTCATTAAGTCTTGTCATTAATCCAGCGCCAGCCGGAGCCCATCTATCAAGTTTAGAACCATAAGTAGCAATTTTTTCACCAAGTTCCATTAATCCGCCAGCAGTATAATCACCATTAATTTGCAACGGATTATTATTCATATCAAAACACTTATTTAATCCATCACCAAGATTACCACTATAATGGGCAATATATTCAAACATACCACCAGAAGCACGTCTATCATTTCCAGACGCATCGACATTTTTACCCATTCTACCAACATAAAGACATCTATTCATTTCAGTAACAAGTTCTTCATCACAAATAGAACGTCTGCGTTGTAATTCTTGCTTTCCTGTTCCAAGTCGTTCCGTTGTTTGAAGTTGAGTTCTTGACATTCCATAAGTTTTTTTCATAATACCATTATACATTTGTTCAATATCAAGATCAATACTTTTAGCTAATGGGTAACTTGAATTTTCAGCAAAAGCACTACCAGTTCTTATAAGTCTCATACTTGTAGTAATACGGGCATAATTACCAGTAGCCGCATTATTACAAACAGATACATCAAATCCATCACCACGAGCAATACTTGCCGTTCCAGCCACAACATTTACCGATATAATACGAATAGTTTCCGGTGCAAATCCAATAGTATCACTATCATTATTTGTACCAGTAGGACTTGTATTCCAATCACCGGCATGAAGTGTTGCACTCGGGCGAAAGAAAATACCGTTAACCATAAATTGATCTTCTGGACGAATTAATCGAATATTAGTTGTCCCAAAATTTAAGGTAAACGAATCGGCTTGAGCGGCGTACGCTTGACTTGCAGATGGTGTAAAAATACCTTCATCAGGAGCGGACATAAGATATTTAGGTTCAGGATCAGAAACACCAAGCCGTTTTGATTTATTATACAAAATAGCCAACATAGGTGCATATAACCGTTTCATTTCCAAAACTTCAGCGGTTAAATCATACAACCTTCGTTCTGAATATAAACTTCCTACACCAGTTGGACCGCGACCTACATATCTTGCCGCCGCTCTCGTTCCACTTAAACTACTTATTCCAGGCATATATTATCCTTTCATAATAATTTGGCTTTCTCCAGTTCTCCAGTAGGATAAAGGTCTGATAAAATACGTTTTTTAATATCAGTTGCTTTTTTATTTTTTGGAGCAACCGAACTTGACGTATAATTAATTCTATTAATAACGGGAATTGTTTTATCATTCATTTTACCTGTTTGTCTTAAAAAATGCACAAAGGCATCTCTAAGACTTAATGGAGATGGAGATTTAGACCATTTTTCAAATTCTGTTAAATATTGAGATGCTAAGCGTCCTAAATCATTACTTTGCAACAATTCTTTAAATTCAGCTTGCAATTTAACGTTTTGTGCATTAATTTGATTTTGACGTTCATGTTCGGAAATTGTATTTCGAATAGTTTCTTCCGTTAAATGTTTATTATAACTTATTAAAGCATTAAACGAATCTGTTCCAGGTATAACTGCTTCATGTGAATCATAATCAACATTAGAAGGCATAAAATCATTAATTGTTTTAGGCTTAACATTATTTTTTAATTTACTAATATTTTCTTGTGCTAAACGTTCTTGTTCTTCAATAAGTTCAAGTTTAGCTTTCATTTTAGCATTTTCAGTTAATAATCTATCACGGTCAGACTGAAAACTACGACGCTTCTTTTCGACATCGCTAATTTTTCCAGATTCTTCTTCTTCTTCATTTTCATCTATTAACGAATCAATAGACTCTAAATCGTCATCTGTTATTAACGAATCAGTAACAGCATCCGATTCTGGTTCCATTTCAAGAACTTTATCCTCAATTGGGATACCAGCTTCATTAAGAATTTCCATTAGGAATTTTCCTTTTACTTTAGTATATTCATTTTATTGTTATGTTTTAATTTATTAAGTTTATTACTATTTATTATTATTTTTTACCACTTTCTTTCTTTTTATTCGATTCACTCTGTGCTTTAGCTTTAATAACTGCCAATTGTGCCTTAGTTTTCCATACTTCAATTTCACGCATTAAATTTGTCACCTGACCACTTAATTTACCAACATCTTTTTGTGAAGTTTGTAATGCTTCCTGTAGTTGTTTAACATCTGTTTGTTGAGCGATTCGTTCTTCAATAATCTTTTTTTCATTATCAGGGAGTTCAAGATATTTTACAATTAAATCACCAACCGGATAACCACGTTCAAGCATTGTATTTAATATTTGTAAGATAATAAACTTTTGTGCTGGTGCATAGCTTCCCGGTCTTGCAATAGGTTTAGCATTAGATAAAAATAAATTATTCTTATTTACAACTTCACCATTAATTTCAACCATTTCATTTATAGTAACATCTTCTTTGTCACCAGAATTATTACCAATAACTACACTAATACGTTTAGGATGAGTATAAATAGCCTTTGCATAATTATAGACAACTTCGGCAACTCTTGTAAAAAAGTTATCAAGCGATTCACCAAAATCACGAGTTCTTGTATCAGATTGTTCATTTAAAAATACTGTAGCTCTATATGTTTCTGGTGCATTTTGCGGGTCACCTTGACGCATAGGATATTCACCAGTAATAAACTCTATTTTAGCTTTTGCGTCTTCCTTTATAGTAAGAAAAGCTGAATTTATCGGATTTGGTTTTATAACAATAGGACCTACACCATGAATTTTTTCAAGTCTATATTCATTAGCACTTCCGGGAATAGAATAATTTTGTTCAAATTGTTCTCTTTCTGCGTCATTCTTACCGAAACATCCTTCTGGGCCCAGTAATCTTGTAAAAGCATCTTGTTGAGCAGAATACAACATTAATGAATTTGCTTTATTATATATAATTTGCTGTCCTGTTACAAATTGAATAAACGATAAAGGATAAGCTGATTCCGTATCAAAATACTCAAGAAGTATTAGTGGATATTTATCTGTTGGTAAATATTTTTCTTCAATATATATGTTTTGTCCAACAATTATTTCCCTTTTAATTACATTACGTTTTGTATTTATTACTTTTATATCAAATCCACTTTTATAATCTCTATCAACAACAAGTTGAATATTTCTTTGTAATTCTTCAATATCTTTTACATTTTCATTAACTTTTCCCCAAATTATTTCACTTCCATTTACACTATCTATTTTACCGGGATATATTATTCTAAAATCAGATTGTACTATATAAATTGTTGCAATATCTTTCTTTACTATACTATATTTCTTAATTTCACGTACATAATCTAAATCTTCATCCTCTAAAATATTACCATCATTATCAAAACCCATAAAATAAGCATTTCCTTTATTGTCATAATGAGCATCAACATCATCCATGTAATATTCATCATAACCAATAATTGCTTTTTCAACATCTTCTTCACTTAATCCATAATTGTCCATAGCATCATCAGTGGTAATTAATTTACTTATAAACAAATATTTTAAATCTTTTAAGTCCCATCTTTTTCGATGTCTTGGGATATAAATGTCACGTACATTTACTAAATCAATAATAACTTCACCAAATCCATCATCGGCTTCTTTATCTTCATCAACTAATACTCCACCACGTGCTTTTACTAATGCTGAATATGCACACTTTTTCGTTAAATGTAAAAATTGTGATTCATTAAATATATGAAATAAAACATTATTAAGATAACTTAAATCATCATCTTTATTTGGTGATGTCCATGTAAAGGAAGGATTTTTATTTAATAAATGTGTTAATGCTGATTGGATCGATGGGAACAATAAATTTGTTATAACAGTTGGTTGCGAACGATTTTCTAATGTTTTTATTTCTTCGTCTGATAATTGTTTTCCTTCAACAAACTTTTCATCACGTAAAACAGAGCGAATCCATTCTATTCTATTATCTCTAACTGAACACCATTGAGAATATATTTCGTATGCTTTCTTCTCGCTTTCAAGATCAAGTTTCACTTTTTTTGACTTCGTATTAAAAAAGTTTATATTCATTGTATTCTCATCTTAGATTCAGTCAACCAATTGTATCTATATTTATTACCATTATAATTTCTTTTAACATTGTTACCGTATTCTTCTTTTACTGTTTCAAATTTGGGATTATTCCTATATTCCATTGCCATTTGTCCAGCATCTAATAGATGTTCATGTTTACCTTTAGGATAACCGTGCATTTCTTCACGTAATTCAATCATATTTTCCATAATGAATAATTTACCATTTTCATTTTTTTGTTGTAATTTACCAATTCTAACATTACTCCCTTTACTAACTTTACTTGTTATTGGAATTAAATCAACCGTAATTCCAAGCTTATCAAGTTCTTCCTCAACACCGTCATATAAATATGCCTGAAATCCATTTATTTCAATATTAACACAATCTATTGCATTTAGATATTTTACTATATAATCAATTATATATTGAACTTGTTGCTTTGGACCAATTCCACGTTTTGCAAGATATGGTAAATAATATAAATTATCATTATAATCAAAAGCTAATGGAGTAATTGTAAAATAGTCCCCGTATTTGGACTTACTAATTGCCGGGTCAACACCTATATTAATTCTTACTGGAATATATTTATCAACATTTTGCCATTGCTTAGTAATATCATCATGTATATCTGTTATATGTAAACACGGAAACTCACTATTAACAAATTCTCCTCTATAGTAACATCTTTTTTTAAATTGTCTTTGTTCCGATGTCATACACTCATTCAAATATTCTTGATAAAATCCTTGTATATTATCAAGAGATTCTGCTCTTTCGTATTCTTCTATTAATTTTTCAATAGTCCATTGTTTTTCCCATAAAGGCTTAGCTGTTTTCCAATCAATACCTTTTTCCGGATCAAAATTAGTAATTGCACGATGAAATCTTATATGCCATACTTTATAACCTTTTTCAATAACAGATTCAATAACATTTTTAATTAAACAATTTTCATGTACATAATTACCAATTAAAATAAGTGAACCAGTCTCATCTAATGATGGTAAAACTGCATTACTAAACCAAGTTTTTGTTCCAAGTATAGCTTCGGGAGTTCTTGTATTTTCTTCTGATTCTAAATCATCACAAACAATTAAATCTGGTCTTAATGCACCAATTAATCTTCCTCTTACTCTTTGTCCTGAACCTCGAGCATATATTGTTATACCAATATATGATTTATTTCCATCTTTATCAATTATTGGAACATTTATTTTTAATATTTTCTGAGTTATTCTTGTTTTATGTGAATAATTGTATAAAGAATACATTTCTTCTTTATCAATAGATGCCGTAACATCACCAAAAATTTGCAATATTCTTTCATTAGTTTCAAATTCAGTACGTAATGTTTCAAGTCTTTCTTCTGCCTGACCAAGAGTTTCTTGAATAATAACAATATGTCTCTTTTTTGCGTATAATGCACAATATAAAACATGAACTATACATAATATTGTTGATTTTGCATGATAACGAGGAAGAACAAATGCACAAAGTTTATAATCTTGAGCTAAATCATTGTAAATTTCTTCATGAAATTTTGGGATTTCTCCGGTTTTAATATGATGTGGAAGCATTACTAATGAGAACAATTTCTCATTATTTTTCATTGCTAAATACAAATCACCATAAGACATTCCAAGAAGATCAAGTTTTCCTAAAGTTTCCTGAATTGACTTATCCATTTGTTCCATCAGCGCTTAATTGATTTCTTTTTTTATTAGCAATTTCATCTATTCCTGTAATTGGAACATTAACTTTTTTATTAATACCAATCCAATCACACATTTCGGCAATTTTCATATTAACAAGAAATTTAGTATTTTCATTCCTTGCATTCTTTGCAAGATTTGTCATATTTGTAATAAAGTCATCAAAATTAAATCCCCTATCTTCAAATTCTTTTCCAATATTCATAATAATCTCCAATATATTTTCACGTAATATTAATTTTGTCGAATTTACTTCAATAAATACTTTACTTGTAGAATTAAACGTAATTTTATAAGCATTATATGGACTATGACCCATTGCCACAAATTTACAAAATTCATATTGTTTTTTAGTAATATTTTTAGTATGTTTTGGTCTATAAACATGATGTAAATGAGTCCTTGCTTCGGTTGGTTCTATTGTAAGTTTATTCTTACCCTTTACGTCTATATAAACGGTTTGATGTGGAGTTCTTAATATTACATTCTTACCATATTTATTTCTTTTTATTTTTAATACTTCAATTACAAAATCATCATCAGTAAGAACTAAGTCACCAGATTCAACATCTTGAACAATTTCAACATCACGCCAATATATATAATACAAATCTAATAAATCTGCTTCTTCTTTTGTATAAATTGTTTTATATTCAGTATGTCGTTTAAATTTATTTTTACCTAAGAAATTGCCAACTTTTACATTGCGTGATATTTTATATTGTAACATATTTTTTCCGGTTTGTAGTAAATAAACATACTAAAGTAAATAAACATACTAAAGTAAATATAATTTATTTTTATTTAAAAATCAATGATATTTAAAAATACCTAAAAAAATACTTGACTTTTATATAAAAATTTAGTATATTAATATATAACTATAAATTAATTACTAAAGTAAAAAATATATCGAGCAATAAAAATGGAAACAAATACAAAAAGAAAACTAACTGTATTTAATTGTGACCCTGAGCTTAAAATTGAATTGAAAAAAGTTTCAGCACAAATTGAACGTCCATTAGGATGGCTAATTAATCGAATATTAAGAGAATATTTACCAAATTATAAACAAAAGAAACAAATACAATGAAAAGAATAATTGCGATAATTACAAAAGATGGTAAATATATTGATAATGAAAAAGAAATAAAAGAATATCAACAAAATCAATTACAAGAAAGAAGATTATCTAACAATATTGCATTATTTCCCTTTCATCATAAACTTGGACTTAGTTTTGGTAATATGGAAGAAAAGCATCCTGAAATAATGCCATTTGATTCTGATGAATGGAAAAATATTAAAAAAACTGAAAAAGAAACATTAAATAAACTTAATAAAAATGAATTACACGGAGAATAAAATGGCAACTAAGTATTATAATCACAAAGCAAATAAACTTATTAACGCAAATAAACTTACTGACGTAAATAAACTTACTGACGTAAATAAACCTGTTGAAACAAGTAAATCGCTTATTTGTGATGATTTAGAATTAGAAAAAAATGCAACACAAGAGGATATATCTAAAATAAAAACTTGTTTTATTAATTCTGAAATAATTAGTAAAACATGCAAAGATTGTAAGTATTTTAAACAAATAAAAAATTCATCATTAAATATAGTAAATAGAAATGGTGAAACAATCAATACAGGATGCTTTGCTCTTCCACCAATACTTGTATCGAGAGGTTCAACACCAACACCTTCAACATCAGTTTATCCTCGTGTTGAAGAACATTATTGTGCATGTTCATTATTTAAAGAGAAACAATAATGAAATTTAAAAAGAAAAATGAAAGAAGAAATAAAATAAAATACGATTATACTTGCATGGAGTGTAATAAAAATCCAGTAGATAGAATGTTTGAAATTGATTTAAATAACAAAAAAAATCTAATCGTTAGACTATGTAATACATGTATATTGGTTTATGCGAGACGTTATCTTCAACAAAAACTTCTTGAAAATGAAATAAATGAAATAAATGAAATAAATAAACTTACTAAAAAAGAGGAACTTACAAATGAATACGCCAAAACAAATGAACAAAAATCAGACGAAAACTCAGACGAAATCCAGTAAATCCACTAAAATGAATGAACACACTAAGGT
>Ga0100403_1004363_pt1 | contig 10064 bp, 9 predicted proteins | sample CryGeymet201501t_FD_83663 | JGI IMG/M metagenome (GOLD analysis project Ga0100403, IMG submission 83663) | Groundwater microbial communities from Crystal Geyser aquifers in Utah, USA - Crystal Geyser metaG 2015-01t | ecosystem: Environmental > Aquatic > Deep subsurface > Groundwater | place: USA...
ATTGACCACTCCGGTAGTTGAACTCAACTGGGTAGATACTGGGTCGCCTACAACCTTGAAATTGTAGCCGTCAGTTACCCATACATTCCACTGGCCGCCTAAACTTCTTGCTACAATAAAAACGGCGTCGGCAATAACCGTCATAGCGTGGTCGTTTGCGCCATGTATTTCGGCCATTTTCTCAAACCACCAGTTTTTAGGGTTTGCGTCTTCGTCTCTGAGTTTATAAAGGCCGTTTTCGCCTAAACATAACAAACCGCCTTTGAAAGATACAATTGTCTGGATATTATCCTGGCCTTCGAGGTCAACCGAATACTGCCAGAAATTGTTGTCAACAACAGGAACTCCATCGACATCCGTATAACCGGCTATCCAAAGCCTTGACGGGTTTTCGACGCCCCATACCATAAGCCTTCCAAAATGATTGGTTATGCCGAGATTTGTCTGGTATTTTGAGTTTTCCTTTGCTGACGGGAACTTGTATTTACCCGGTTCAAGTCTTGGTTGTTTTACAAGGTTTGTGTCGGATAGCCCGTAGCCGGTTCTGTAACAATAAACAGTGCCTACGTTATGCGCCTGTACCTGCTCAAGGTAAAGCGGTTCTATCGCAAGCTGCGCTTCCGTGGCAACTACTTTTGTCCTGTACACAAGCACATATCCCGTGGACGGCCATTCCCCTGCTGGCACGTTTGTAATCTTCATGTATTTGTTGCTTCCGGTAACGCGCATGGTCTTCAAACTGGATAAATCCGGAGGCCCGTCTTTAGGGTCTGTTGACCCATAACCAAGCATATAGGCGTATGAATTGCCCCTGTATGCCAGTACAACTTTTACATAACCGTTATACGTGTAGTCAAACCCCAAGCCTGAACTTGGCAAAAGACTATCGCCAACTTCTTCCGCAAGCGTTATCCCGGACTGGCTTATCGGTTCTATTCCTACAGGATAAAGGCAGCTATTTGTCCCGTCAGTGGTAGTGTATGCAAGCATACATCCCATATTTTTGCCTGTGCCGCCGGCTAAAGCATCCCACCCAAGAGTGAATTCAAAGCCCTGCCATTTATGATAAGCCACTTTTGCAGGGTCATTTTGGTAATCGCTAAGTTGCGCCGGACCTCCCCAACTCCCTGATACTGTGCCATTTGCCAGAATCCGGTGCTGTGTGGCTTGTCCGGTAGAGGGCAATCTGGCAAAAGTGCATTGGCTTGTTCCGCCGAAATATAGCGGCCCAAGAGTTGATATACCCAATATTGACCCAGTTAAGCCTCCGCCTGCCAGCGTGTAATGTGCCGCCCATTGCTTTGAGCGCTCATATCCTCCCTTGTTTGAAGGTATAAACCCCTGTGTGTTTGACAAAATACCTTCGCCAAGCATATACGGGCGCAAAGACCTGTTCATTCCCTTGTAAGGGAAATCTTGAATATCTGTGCTGTACGGTCTATTTGGCATTAGAAGTATGTCCTTGAACTTGTGTTTCTGGAATCCTTGTCTTTTAGCGATGCCACAATTTGAGCATTGATATAATCCTGCGCCCTTATAACTTCCTGTGTGTATAAGTCATTGTAATAAGCCTGTTTAGACTTTTCGCCTTCAGGCCCGAACGCAAACATAGAGGCGCGGTAAACGAGCGCCCTGTAATATTCATCGGGGATTTCGCATACGTCCGCGCCCGCGTCCATGATGTCTGCAATCTTCCAAAAGTATATCACTATTCCGTTTGTAACGGCGCTGCCGGGTATCGGGCAAAGCCCAAGATATTTCACTCCCGCATAAATTGCGGTGTAATAATGTGTCGGCGTGCCTGAATCGCTATGAGGCTTATTGCCATTGCCGATAAGAGCATCTTGAGTTGTCGGCTGCAATTCCTCGCCGTCATAAAATACCCTGATAATCGAGTGCGGCCCGGGGCATGAAGTTGGATATGAATAAAGTCCTGAATTTGCAACCGAACTCGCCTGTACTGGAGGAGCGACAAGAATACCGGTATCAACGGAAAAATCCTGCGCTGCCCTGCTGACATACTCGATAAGCTGCGCGTCAGTCCAGAAACTTGCGGTGGCTTCGCCAATCTCTACTCTGACATGCGCTATCAGGGTCGTAGCAGTCATGGACATATTACACCCGCGTCCATGTTGCCGTAACCGGCGTCATAACGTCAGTCCATGTTGCCGCTGTTCTGGTTATGATATAAGTCCAGGTGGCGGTCGTTAATGTCATTGCCATTTTTTACCCTCCGCAAACGGTTTCATCAGTGCCGGGCAACACCCGGCATACTGGCGGGAGCCTGATTGCCCCCGCCAGTTTCTACCTTGTTATGCTGTTGCGGAGCGGATAAGGCCGTGACGATACGGGTCAACAAGCCTGAGTGTGCACCACTCTACCATCTGGAGCTTGTAGTAATATTCCTCGTTCACAACCGTACGCGGCTTTGAGCCGGTAGGCTGCATTACGGGAATTCTTGCAAGCTGGAGCAGTTTCGCTCCCTGCGCCGTGGTGCTCAACGTGAAGGCCGCGGCTGTGGTGGATTTGAAGTATTTGTTCATGGTGCGGTCTTCGATTACCGTGAAGCGGACGCCTCTAATCCATATATCCCTGAACGGCTTGTCGCGGTCGAGGGTTGTCGCCGGGCCGGTCTGGCTGTCATCGAAAGTGTAAACATCTTCGATGGCCTCGCTGTTGGCGATAATCAGACCTCTGCCGTCCGGGAATCCGCCTCTCTTTTTCAGGGTGGTGATATGAGTCCTGAAATTGGCGAGCGTTATGGCTGAAGTCGTGATGTTGTTGCTGTCTATGAGGTTTATCAGACCGTCCATTTTCGCTTTGCCTGAGTTTGCGGCGGCGGTTTTTGCGCTACCGAACAGAGTAGCAAAAGACGCTTTCTGCTTCCACTGTGACAGGCACTGTCTGGTCAGATAGGCTTCCAGCTTTTCGCCAGTAAGGAACTTCGCGGCAGCGGTGTTCTTGGCGATTTTGCTGTCCATGCCTAACTGTTCGATGGTGTTGCTGTCACGGGTCGGTAGTGCAAGCGGCTGGTCTACGCTGTCACCGTAAACCACGTAATCACCAGTGAGGTAGATGTGCGTGCCATCGTCGTGCGAATGCAAAGTGCCCGACAATGGGTATACGGTCATTGTGGTTGAACTGTTGACTGCTGAAATGTACGCAAGCTGGGCGGCGTTGCTGCCGTTAGCCTGGAACAGAACCGTGTTGTTGGCCTTGAAGTTTTCAGTCGCATCGACAGTAATTGTTTCGTATGCCCCGCCGGTCATACCCGGAGAAGCCATGTTGAGCTGCGTATGCACCATGTCCTCGATGTTGTTAATCCAGTAATCCGTGGTGTCGCTGCCTGACTGTGCATCCGTATAGTTCAGAGTTGCAAGCCACGGATATTCGTTGTAAGCCCATATCTTCATAAGCTGAGTGTTGCTCAACTGAAGAATATCTGTATCACTGATGTACTGAGTAGAAGTTGGAATGACTGGCATTTTATTACCCTTTCATTGGCTCCATACGTCTATCCAGTAAAACTGCTATCCAGAGTATCGGCTACGGTATCGTATTTCTGTTTTGCGGTTTTACTGGTGTTGACGGTTGGGGGCACGCTATTTCTTTCCGTGCTGAGACCGGCCGGCGCAACATTTGCGTCAGTTATTTCCGGACTCGGCTTCGGAGGTTGTAACCCTGGTGTTTCCTCAACGACAACTTCCTGCTGCATCTGAGCAGGCGTTGCCGGAGTTTGTGCCTGCGGCGGGGTTGCAGCAGCATCTTCATAGACGACTTTTGCGCCTGTGTAATTGGCAAGCGCCTCAACCTGCGCTTTTAGAACGCTTTTGATAACGGGATTTGACCTGGACATTTCCCGCTGAATGACCTCTACCGGCTTGCCGGTGCGCTCATGCCTATGCATGATGTCCGTCGCAAGCGCCTGTGCGTCTTCAGGGTGCAGTTTACCATGATATTCAAGGTCATTGCAAACCTTGTTGTACATGGAATTCAACTGTTCATAGCGGTCATTTTTCGATGCAGGCTGGCGTTGCGGCGCTGCCACCGGCTCCGGCAATGCCGGAGCAACCGGAACCTGGTACAATATCCCGGTTCTAGGGTCGCGCCATATACCCATTTGTGGCGCTGGCGCCACCGGAGGCGCTGCATATTCCTGCGATTCCTCGAATTGCGTGGAACGGTCAGGATAGGCCATTTCGACTTCTTCCCGCAAGGATTTGTTTTCATCTTCCAATGCGGAAAGACGTTCAGTCAATTCCTTTACCTGGGCATTTGTACGCCCAAGCAAATCGCGCACTCTTTCTTCACCGGCGTCAGTCTTTGTCTGACTTGTTTGCTGTTGCAGTTGTCCGCCACTCATAACAATCTCCTTTTATTTATATGCCGCCTGTTATTGGTTGACCGGTCATTGGAGGCGGTAGCATACCGCCAGGCGGTTTCCCCATGACCGGCATCGCTCTTGTAGACATCGGCAATGGCTGGAGCGGAAGCATGTCATCGCCGACTTCGGGTGATTGTGCAGGCGGAACCGCACCCGGCACGGGTCCTTGAGGATTTTGTAAAGCTCCTTTCATTTCTTGAACTTGTTTAGTGATTATGCCCATCAACATCTTACGGTTTGCTGGAGTAAGCCCCGGTATGCTGTCTATGACTATTTCCTTCAATTCTGGAGGTATTTCCGTCCATGTTTTGGCTACGTTCATAATCTTCTCGAACTGGTTGCGCCTGTTTTCTTCTTCCTGTACCGACAGGGTGACTTTTATTTCCATTCCTTCCGGGACGGTCCGGCCTATTTTCGCCAATTCGTATTCGGCCCACGTGTAAGCTAAATCACGGATACCTTCAGCCATATGCGTAGCCATGCGGTTTACGCGTCTGGATGACTGTTCGGCCAATTCCCGTATTGCCGTGCCTGCCGTTACGCTTTTAGGCGGTATGCCTTGATAGGCTGCGCTCAGCCCGGCTATTTTTTCCATATTGGCTACAGCTTCACGGTAGGCAAAAAGCATATCCTGGGGGATAACGGGAGGGGCCATCATTTCTATTTTTGCGCTATCGTAAATCACTTCAACGCCTGGGTGTTCAAGATTTTTGGCGCCTACGCTTGTGAGCGCCGTGCCTCTGGATGAAACGATAGTGTCGGCGGCATCCTTCATTACGTGGTACTTTTCCCCTGCCGCCCTTGATATTCTTGCCTGTATGAATGCAAGTATCTTGTCGCAATAGACTTGGCTTTCATAAAGCATCTTTGACATTGCCTGCCCCCAAATGGTGTCTGACGGCAGCAATGTGAACAGCACAAGCGGAAAACGCTCCATATCCCACTTTTCTTCGGATAAAACGGTGTTGTTGCCGGATATTACAGCGTGGATACCCTGGTCTTCCCACATATAGCCTGCGAATTGTGTGCCTTTCCTTATCCACAACTCAACTCGCATTCCCTGTTCGCTTGGCTTTTTCATAATGCTTTCAGGCCAGCGCATACTGTCATAAAGCGACAGTGTTTCATCTTTTTTATTTGACCTTGACCACGGCACAGCGAAAACTTTAGCTATCCACTGTATATCTTCTTTTCTTTCAACTGACGGGTCGAATACTATGAGTTGAGGGTGTGTTGCCCGGCCATAAATATCGCCGTCATCGCCCTTATTGAGAGAAATCCACCCGTTGCCGAAATTGCAGTCATTGGCTATGACAACGTCGTATTCGCTCATAAGGCGGCTTTTTTCTGTAAACTTATCCCACTTTTTGTTAAGGTATTCGATAAGTTTACGCATACCTTCCTGAGCGTCCGGTATTGGTTCCTGCGGCGGGAATGATATACCCATCGGGGCAAGTTGCGCCTCGATAGAGTCCATCATTGTGTCGAGGCGTTTTTCTTCTTCAGTGTCCTCAAATTCAGCAGATTCAAGCTGGAATTCGACAGACGGTGAAGCCTGTAATATTGCCGCCTGTATAATTTCGCTAAAGAGTTTGTAAAGGTTCCATGTCGGCGCTTCGCCTATATGGAGTTCTTCCGGGCATATTGTGTCGCGCCACTGGCTCGGGAGGTGTTTGTTCCCGTCCTCGTACATGTGCTGCCCCATTTCCCATATAGTCCTCGGGGCATATTTCCAGTTATCTATCTTTACCTGGTTTTCACGCTCTGACACGGCAGCCGAAAGATACTGCATCACGTCAGCGACAACATCCGGGTTTTTAGCCAGGGAGTATGTTTTTTTGCCTCCGTTTTGGTTATCTATTGGAGTCGGCATTAGATTAACGCCCCCTGTTTCGTTTTGATTTTATAACCCATTTTGGATATGCCTTCGTAGAGAGAATAGGCGGCTCGTTCTTCGGTTGTCTGGCTGCGCGCCATTTTGTAGGCTTTTGCCGCAAGCATGGCGGCGTCAAAATGGTCAGGAGAACGGCCTATTTTCATCTTGACTTCTTTTTTACTTACGAGTTTCATGCGCTTGCCTTCATGGGTATATGTCAAGGCTCGCGCATCTTCCCAAAACTTTAGCGGAATCTTGTCGTTGAGTTTGATAAGGCCGTTGCGGATGTCATTTCGTAACTCAACGGCCATTTCGGTGCGCATATTGTTGTACTTTTCCGAATCAAGCGCATTTGACTGGAATGAAACCTCGACGACTGCGACGTCAGGATAATCATGCTTGATTATAGAAGCGACCCCGGCTCCAAGTCCGGTGCAATCTATTGCCGTCCTATGCACGCCGAAAGCCCTTGCCCGCTCTGCAAGCCAGCAGGCGGCGTCAACTTCGTCCATGCCGTTCTGTTCTGATACATCTATAAATTCGCCATTCTGGAGTATGTAACTGACTGTGCTGTCATCTCCAAAGCGCGCGTAGTCAAAGCCCTGGGCTATGGAATTGCGTATTGGGGCAAGCGGGCCTCTGCCGACGCGTAACCTTTGCGGGGCTGGACGTAACATTGAGTCTGAAAGTATGGATTCAGGTATCAGGCGGTCTATTGCGCCATGCTCAAAGTATTCGCCCAATATATCGACAAAATACGTCAATGAGTTTTCGCCGGATTCACGCTTGACCTTTTCGATGTAATTCATACCCGTCAAGCCTTTTATGACACATTCGCCCGTAACGTTTGGACTATCGAAGGCGCTTATATGGATTTTGTGGAATTCCGATGTTGGGCTTTGAGACTGTTTGAATCTTGTGCATCCGACTTCCTGGTTTGGGTTGCCGGAATAAATACGTTTTGCGATAGTACCCTCTACGCCCCTTGACGCCTGTGTTGCCGATAACTTGTCGATGATTGTATCAGGGACGGCTCCGGCTTCGTCAACAATCAATAGCAGTCTTGGCGCGTGTGCGCCCTGGATATTACCGGTTGTGCTTTCGCTTGTAGAAATCGTCACGATAGATATTTCGGGGGTAATATGCCATGCGTCTTTACCCGGGCCTTTGTCACGCTTTATTGAAGGCGGTATGATGCTTCTCGTCAGGAGGTCATGTATTCCACGCCTCCAGAATGTTTCAACTATCTGCTGGTATTTTGGGCCGGAGATAACCACATACCCGTCACGGCAGAGCAGAAAATGCAGGGCTATGGCGGCAAGTGTATATGTCTTGGAAACGCCCTTTGCGGCCCTGAAAGAGCTATCATCGTGTTCATGGTAGGCCATTACCATTTCACGGTTTTTTTTGTAGAATTTGAATTTAAGGACATTCTCCATCCACCATATAGGGTCATCTCTGCCAACCTTGTTGGCCTCGGCAAATATATCTATATTGGTGTCGAGATTACCCGGCATTCAAACCTCTATTTCTCAAGGCTAGAGCTTCCTTCAGTTCGTGCATTCCGCCTGCGATGTTTACGTTTACCTGTTCACTTCTCTGAACCATGTGGCCGTTTATCTGCGCCAGGACTTTTGTTGCCTGTATCTTGTCCCGCTTAGTGCTTTCAGGGTCTTCGAGAATGCCAAGAAGCGTATCGTTCGCTATTTCCTTTATGCTGGTCAACGCCCCTGCTAGTTCCATGCGGAATTGGCCGTCGTCGGCCTGCCATTTTCTAATGGTGCGTTCATCTACCCCGGTGCATTTTGCGGCTTTTCTGATACTGCCGTGTTCTGAAACAAACTGGACAACGACTTCTTTTGTGGCGAGTGACACGTCCCCGCCGTCCGCTTTGTTGATTTTGATGTCAAGCGGCTTCACAATCATTTCAGTAGAGGTCGTTTCTCCCAAACGTTGCCCTCCAATAGTGTCCAAATATCTGGACACTGTGTTATATTTTACACACGTGTCGTAATTACTATACACATAAAACCCTAAAGTGTCAAATTATATTTTTTAGTGTTGCAAAATGCGACACTTTACAAGAATGAAAAGTGTTGTGAAAAAAATCACAGGATATTGCGTAGCACTAATTAGAAAATCGTGCTACTGACGGGACAAAATAAAACCCCAAACTTATCCAAGTGCTATATGGCAGTTAACGCGATAACGCGGCAGTTGGGCAAAACGTGAAAATATTTATCAAATATATTTTGACAAGTGCAAGGCCCATGATAATATATTAGCGGACGATGAATGTCCGCTTCATCGAGCCAGACATTCGGAGCGAAAGCTCTCCCACCCCAGGGTCGTCCAATTTTTATTTAAGAATTAACTTGACTTTCCCGGAACGCCTATTATTATTTCATGCAGTTGCAGGGGACATGTCAGGGCAACTATAAAAAGCCTGGCGGGCTCGACGATATCAAGCGAAACGACGGTATCATCGACACAAAACCCCCTCTTGCCGCTCAAGACTGATTATACATTTATCCTCTTGGGGGGTAGGGGGGCTCTCAAAAAATCAGTTCACTCAGGTATCATCTATCAAGAATCAAGAATTAGGTTTTATAAGTCTTTGTTAAAGACATACAGTATTAAAATTAACTTTTGCGCCAAAAAACAGTTTTTATAATTTAATTTTGCCGCTCGATGGAGAACATCTTGCCAATATACGAAATGTGGTTTGACGGTGGGAGCCGTGGGAATTCAGACCGCAAGGCCGCTGCGGCTTATATTATTGAGTTGGACGGTGAGGCAATAACGCAAAAGGGCATTTACATCGGGGATAAAACGTGCAACGAAGCAGAATGGACGGCCATAATCGAAGGATTAAAAAGGGCTATTCAATTCAAAATAGAAATATTAGTCGTTCGCGGAGACAGTGACCTTGTGATTAAGGCCATAAACAGCGAGCGTCCCGCTCCCGACCCCCGTATGAGGGAATTGCAAAAAGAGGCTTTACAGTTAAAACACCAGATAAAAAACATAATTATTCGCCACATCCCCAGGGAATTGAATAAAAATGCGGATAGAATAGTCAATTACACTCTGGACACTGAAGCTAATGGCGGCAAGGACTGGTTTAGGTCTTGATTAGCCGAAAGTCAATCTCGATTATGCGTATTCACTTGGTTGTCCTCGTTGTCGTTATAATGTTCGTTACCGCACAAATGCACAGGCATCCTGGCGGCCTCTGTTATTATTCCATGCGCTATTTCGGCATGACAGGCCGGGCACTGGTCTTTGAGTTTTTTCCCGCAAGCCGGGCATTCAGCAATAAAATAGACATCCTCACAATGCCTGCAAGCGCCCCGCTCCGGAGCTTTACCGTAAGTCATCAATATTTGCCTTTCGTTCCTGTAATGTAATCTCTCCGCGTCTTCGTGGATTGCAGCACATAAAACATGAGCAGGGCTTGCGCGCCCTCCTTATTAAACGTAGCACTCCCTGCCTGACCGGAAACGCATACACGTTTATATCTGTTTTATGTTTCGCTCAATAAGCACAAACGTAGAACCTACTCCTGTTATGCTCATATCCTGTTAACCTCCAGCACGTATCCAACGGGTGTAATTGTATTTTAGCCATTGTTTCCCCTTTTTTCAACTCTATGAGGGAGGGTCAGAAATGGCCCTCCCCCCCGGCGTATCACCGTACAACCAGACTGGTGTGCGCAACGTCCTCTTGCGAAGGTACGGCACGCCCAATCTGTAATATTATATTACCATGCCGTGCAGTCCATGTCAATAAAAAACCCCGTGC
>Ga0100403_1004364_pt1 | contig 10063 bp, 7 predicted proteins | sample CryGeymet201501t_FD_83663 | JGI IMG/M metagenome (GOLD analysis project Ga0100403, IMG submission 83663) | Groundwater microbial communities from Crystal Geyser aquifers in Utah, USA - Crystal Geyser metaG 2015-01t | ecosystem: Environmental > Aquatic > Deep subsurface > Groundwater | place: USA...
CCTCAATGGATCTCTTAGCCCTCTGACCAGTTTGCGGGATTTAATTTCTCCTCTGATCACTGTGACCTCCCATGCAGCTCCTCTTATTGAGATGACAGGGCAGCACGACAACAGACATCTTCAATCAAAAAGCTATCACTTGGATCTTCTTGATCAATATTCCGGCAACCTAGAAAAGGTTTTAAAGTTTTCAGAACGCTTTAAGAACTTAAAGTCTCTTCAAGAAGAAATTCGTGAGCTCGAACTCAACACTCAAGACCGTGAACAAAAGCTCGATTTTTTAAGATATCAGATTCAGGAGATTGATGGCTTAGGACTCTCTCCTGGAGAGGAAGAGGAGTTGGCTCAGAAAGTCAAACGCCTCAAAGGCGGACAAAAAATTCAAGACTTCTATTCGGAAGCCATCGAGTCCATCTATGCCTCCGATGACTCCGCACTGGTTCGAATCCATCACTTGCTTCAAAGAACACAAGATCTGGAAAAACTGGATCCTTCAATGGGAAATCTCAGTCAGCTCCTCACTCAAGCCAAAGCCCTTTTGGAAGAGGTCACTTTAGAAGTGAGAAACTCCATCAAACATATGGATTCGGATGAGGAGAATCTGAACTCGCTCGAAGAGAGATTGAATGATTTGAGAAGACTGCAGAAAAAATTTGGGGGAACCGTTGATGAAATTTTATTGGCCCACCAAAGAATGCTCGCTGAGGCCGAAAGCCTTGAGGGTTCAGATGAAAAACTGGCGGAACTTAAATCCTCTCAGGCCCATCTCCTAAAGGAGTTGAAGAAAGAAGCCCAGCAATTGCATTCGCGCCGAATCCAGGCGGGAAAGCTCTTGAAAGACAGCGTGAATGAAGAGCTAAACGATCTCAACATGAAAGGCGTCATTTTTGAAGTGTCTTTAAACGAGTTCGATGAGCTTCATTCGACGGGAATGAGTGATGTGGAGTTTCTCATTCGAGCTTCAAAAAAGGATGAGGCTCGACCCATTGCAAGAGTGGCCTCTGGCGGAGAACTAAGTCGAATCCTTCTTGCCCTAAAAACAGTGATCGGAGCCTCCGAACTTTCTCGCACTTATCTTTTTGACGAGGTCGACACGGGAGTGAGCGGAGAAACAGCCGAAAAAGTCGGTCGAAAATTGGCTCAGATGGCGAAGGGTCAGCAAGTGATCTGCGTCACTCACCTTCCCCAAGTGGCTTCCTTTGCGGATCACCACTACCTGATTGAAAAGTCTCAAAGCCGAGGCCGAGCGGCGATGTCTGTGTCTCCTTTGGACAAGAAGACCCGGGTGCAAGAGATTGCTCGTCTGATCTCTGGCGAGAAGATCTCAAAGACCAGTCTGAAACATGCCGAAGAACTTTTAAACGACTCTAAAGTCTAGTTTCCTTCAGATGAATAAGGCCTTAAGAAAAGGTTAAGGCCCGCGGATTGGAAAAACCCGATGATTAATGACTTAGTGCGCACCATCCTATCTTAAACTTTATATAAATCAAAATAATTCATTAAATTAGTATAAACTTGCCTTGTCTTCTGCCGAGAAGAGGGGAGTTAATAAATCAATATTGTTTTGTGAGGCAACTATGGCTAAAATTCTCATCGTCGACGACGACCCCATCTCTCTTAAGATTCTATCCCATCACCTTAACGACTACCATGAGGTCTTGCTCTGCAAGAATCTGAATGAAACACTCAGCGTCCTCTCTGACCATAAAGTGGACGTCATCATATCTGACTATTGGCTTCCTGATGGAACTGTGATCGACTTACTGAAGGTTTTAAACTTAAAAGATCCAAGAGTCCCGCTCATTGTCGCCTCAAAGTTTTCCGGCTCCAAGGAGATCGCCTTTTCCTGGCAACAGGGAGCCTTTGACTTCCTCATGAAGCCTATCTCCGTTGAGCGTCTCATGGAAACTCTTGGACTTGCTCTCAGCTTTGGACATCTTGATCACGATCAAAATGGTTTTAAAAGAGATCTCATATTTAACAAGCTTTCAAATCCAGAAGAGGTCTTTCACTTTGAGAAAATGGTCCAAGAAGCAGGTGTACCCATTAACTTTGCAACAGAGATTATTAAAGACACTCTCACCGAAACTCAGAACATTCGAGACCAAATTCTTATCCATTTGGATCAAATCCATGAGAGCAAAGAAAACGAGTCCGCCATTCAATCAATGATTCACCAGCTCCATGGGGTCGCTAGTCGCGTCTATGCAGAACGTCTCAGCCAGAAGTGCGAAGACATCTCATCGGCCTTTCATAGGGGAGAAGAGATACAAAAATCCGATATGACGGCGGTCCTTGCAGACATTAAGACCTTAATCATTCACCTGCAGCTTCATTTAGATCACGAACGCCTTGCGAGCCGAGCTTCCTAGTCTCTTCACTAAGTCGTCAGTTCGAGATGAATAAACTTCAAATATCTCATCTCTGGACAGGCATGGGCGTAAGGGTGATCGGCACCTTGCCCAGAGAATCTCCTCACGATTCCCCGGAGGGAGGCTTTAGATAAGGACTCTGATGCGATTCCTTCAAAATCTTCAAAAGAAATATGACTCGAGCACGAGCTCAAGACCAAGTGTCCGCCAGGCCTCACTCTCTTGGCGGCCGCTGAAAACACCTCTATGTATTTGGCGATGGCACCTGGCTTTTGCTTTTCCGAGTGAGCCATCGAAGGAGGGTCAACAATCACCATATCCCAGGTCGTTTTATCTGAGGCCAACATATCGAAAATATCAACGGCAGATGTTTGATGGGTTCCTTTGAAGGAGTGACTGTCCCAACTCTGTTCAGCGAGCTCTAAAGCCGGAGCGGACAGATCGACGCTCAAGACCTCTGAAGCCCCGCCGGCCCCTGCATAGACGGAAAATCCTCCCGTGTATGAGAAGAGGTTCATCACGCGAAGACCCTTTGAAAAAGATCGGATGTGATCTCGATTGTCTCGCTGATCGAAGAAGAAACCCGTCTTTTGACCTTTTTCAATATCCACTAAAAACTGTAAACCATTTTCTAAAATTCGATTTGGGCCTGGGTTGTAGTGACCAGCCTCTTCTATAAACTCTCCCCGAGTTTTACTAACCACCACCTCTGCTTGAGTGGTCGACTTCACCCAATCCACAACGGGATAATTTCTCCAAAATTCTTCTGGACCGGAACCGTCAAACTGAATGACGGCCGTCTTGTCATACAGGTCGCAAACGAGACCCGGCAAACCATCCCCTTCTCCGTTGATCCCTCGAAAGGCGTTGGTGAGACGGCGATCGATAAAGGTTCTGCGCTCAAAGGCTCGTTGGATTTGATTTTCAAAAAAGTTCTCTGTCGGCGGTTTTGATTCTAAACTCAAAACCCTGAGTCCCAGCGGGCCTTCTGGATGATACATTCCCCAAGCAAGAAACTTTCCCTTTTGATCCAAAACCTTAACCAAAAGAGATTCGCTATAATCCGCTTGGGGTTCGAAGGCTTTGCGATAAACCCAAGGGTGTCCTCTTAAAATGTCCCGTCTTAAATTTTTAAGGAGCTGAACTTTTCCAGTCTTCAAAACAAAAACCTCTTTCTTCTGAGTAAAATCCAATCCATTTTTGCGGACCGAGCCAACTTCCCAAATTGATCAATTCCACAGATTGATTCTGAATCCGAAAAACTTCATGGAACTGTTCGTGGACATGGCCAGAAATGTGAAAATCAAAAGACCGTCCTCGCCTCAATAATTTCTCAACATGTTTCAAGATCTTCCTAAAGATCTTCTCTCGTCGCTCGGACTCAAAACTCCCCAGGCCCTCTCTCAAGTGAGTGGTGTACCTTCGACTTGTCGAGGAGAGAGAGTCACCAATCCACTGCACCACCAAGCCGGGAAGAGATCGCTCAAGCCACCTCATCACCGGGGTTCTTAAAAGCCATCTTAAAAAAAGATAGCCTCGATCTTCAGGGTCCATTTGGTCCCCATGTTCCATGAGCCACTTCTTTCTGCCCAAGACCATTTCAGAGGCCTGAGCATGAATCACAAACCCTTCCTTCTCAAAGAAAGGCTGCAGATCAAGATCGTGGTTTCCTTCAAAGTAATGAATCTCCACGCCATGATGTCGGAGCTCTTTGAATAGCCCTATGGTTGCTGAAAATCGATCTCGAAAATAGTGGTGATCAGAGACCCAAAGATCAAAAATATCACCCAACAAAAAAAGGTGGCTGATGTCTTTTTTAAGGATCCTTTGACTTAGAAAATCTTTTAAGACAAAAAAATTGGAGTCCGTTTCGGACTCCAAATGCAAATCAGATAAAAAATAGGCTTGAACTTTTTCACTCACAAAGCAAAGTGTTATTCGCTTTGATCGGAACTTTCAAGCTCTCCGCGCCGTCTTCTCAAATAAGCGGGAACGTCTAAATTCTCTGAATCGAAGGGAGATTTAGCCATCTCACGGTGAGAAGGCATAGAGACCTCATCCACATTCATGGTCAGCTGCTCAGGAGCAGGCTCCCTTCGGCCCTGATGATCCCGGTAAGCTTTTGCCTTGGCGAGCAAGATGTCCCTTGGAAGGGGTTTTGAGGCGTCCTGAGACTCCACGGGCTGGATTCGCTCCGGCTGATGGCTCTCGCCTCTCTCCTCATGATACGATTCTTCGCGAGTTGGAGATTGAGCTTCCAAATCAAGATTCTCATAAGACTGAGCCTCTTCCGAACCCTCGCTCTCTGCTTGCGCCAGCGAGATCTCTTCAGCAGATTTTTTTAGCTGGGCTTCCGCCATGGCCTGAAGTTGAGTCATCTGCGGATCAACAGCCACTTTCGGCATCAGCTCCTGAAATCCTGTTGCAATCACCGTCACGCTGATTCGGCTCCCCATATTCTCATCAATGACCGCACCGAAAATAATTTCTGCATCCGGATGAGCGGCTTCCGTCACTAAAGTCGAAGCCTCATTGACCTCCCAGAGAGTTAAATCTGGTCCACCCGTCACGTTAATAATAATTCCAGTCGCGCCATCAATGCAGATGTTCTCCAGAAGAGGAGAGGAAATCGCCTGAGTGGCCGCTTCAACTGCTCGGTTGTCGCCTTCGGCCATTCCAGATCCCATGATCGCCATTCCTTGAGAGGCCATGACCGTGCGAATATCAGCAAAATCCAAGTTGATGAGACCGCGGATATTAATAAGATCCGAAATTCCTTTTACGGCATGAAGTAAAACTTGATCGGCTTTTTTAAAGGTCTCTAAAAGAGGCGTTTTTTCGCTGGAGATCGAAAGCAACTTTTGATTCGGAATAACGATGAGTGTATCAACGCTTTCTTGCAGCTCTCGAACACCGTCGTCCGCTTGCTTCTTTCTTTTCTTTCCTTCAAAAATAAACGGACGAGTCACCACACCAATGGTTAGTGCACCCAACTCCTTGGCGATTTTGGCAACAACAGGAGCTCCTCCCGTTCCTGTTCCACCACCCATACCGGCGGTGACAAAAACCATGTCCGAGCCTTCAAGAGCCGCAACAATATCATTATAAGATTCAATAGCCGCTCGACGCCCAATTTCAGGGTTTGCTCCAGCGCCAAGACCTTTTGTCAGATCTCTTCCAAGCTGGATTTTACCTTCCGCTTTGTTTGCATAAAGAGCTTGCTTGTCTGTATTTGCTACAAAAAATTCAACGCCCGTTAAACCACCTTCAATCATCGTTTGAACAGCGTTTCCTCCGCCGCCGCCAACGCCGATGACCTTAATATTGGCACCAAAATTTGCCGATTCTTCCAATTCGAACATGGTTGTCCCCCTATTCCCCTAATCCTAAGAAGTTTTTAAACTTGTCTGTCCAGTCCGCAGAATGATCCTTACTCGCAGAATGATCCTTTGTTTTTTCTTTTCCATACATAAGAAGTCCCACCACTGTCGCATAGCAAGGTTGCTTCACCACATCGACAAGGCCTGACACTCGATTCGGCAGTCCCCGACGAACAGGAACATCCAAAATAAAGTCACCCATTTCACCTAAGCCTTGGAGGAGACTTGCTCCTCCAGTCAGGACCACACCAGATCCTAATTTATGGGTGAGATTGCTCTCACGAAGCTCATCATGAATGAGCTCCAAAGTTTCTTCGGCTCTCGCCTCAATCACTTCGCAAAGATCTCTCTTCATTAAAGTTCTAGGCTTTCGTCCACCAACGCTCTCAACTTCAATGGCTTCATCCTCGTTGACCAATTCCGGCAGAGCACAGCCATACTTTCGCTTTAAATTCTCTGCATGGGTTTGAGTGGTCTTTAAACCGATCGCAACATCTTGGGTGAAGTTGATTCCCCCGATAGGGATGAGACCGGTGTGAATCACACTGCCCTGATAAAAAGAAATCATATCGCAGGTTCCGCCACCCATATCCACTACGGAAACACCAAGATTTTTCTCATCATCGCTCAACACCGCCAACGCGGAAGCCAGCTGCTGAAGTACAACTTCTGAAACTTTAAGTCCGGCTTTCTGCGTGCACTTGACGGCATTAATCACTGCTGAACGACTGCCGGTGATAATATAAACAGAAGCCTCTAGGCGCACTCCTGACATTCCAATGGGATCATAAATCCCAGCTTGACCATCTATTTTAAAATCTTGAGGTAGGACGTGTAGAACTTGACGATCTTGGGGGATAGCAACCGCTTTTGCGGCTTCAATCACACGGGACATATCGTCTTCGCGAACTTCTTTGTGTCTGATCGCAATCATTCCAGACGAGGCAAAAGATTGAATGTGACTTCCACCCACAGAAAGATAAACCGCATCGACTTTGACTCCGGCCATGAGTTCGGCTTCTTCTCTGGCTTTACGAATGGCTTCTGCTGTGGACTCGATGTTCACCACAACACCTTGACGAATTCCAACGCTTGGAGCTTCACCAACGCCTATGACATCGAGTTGTTCGCCTTGACTCACGCCAATGGCTAACGAAACTTTTGTCGTTCCTATGTCTAGGGCAGCTATGATTCGGCCCTTTTTGTCCTGAGCGACTTCCTTGGCCATCTGGACCTCGAGGTTTCGGGTACGTGTTGATAATCCTTAGGGAATTCCATTCCCTATCTCAAAGGCTAGGGCTCGTTACGCAGTCTGACAACAACTTTCTTTTCAAAGCGAGAGTCGATGACGCGACCTTTAATGTGACGGGTTTTTAGATAGCGCAAAACTTTCTCCGTTCGGGCGGCGCGCTCCTTAAAATTTCCATGACCTAAACGAAGGGTGACAAAGGGCTCACTCAACACCACATCAAAGCCAGAAGCCTTGTCATAGCGGATCTCCGAGACAAGAGATCTTTGAAAGTCTCCTTCACTAGGCAAATCAAAAAAGAGCTTAAGAGCTTTCCCTCTCAACGAAGAACTCTCCAAAAACTCCTTACCGCGAAGCAATGCAGAATCTGGAAGCGGGCTGGACTTAAGCCTTGGAAGAAGCTCACTTCCCTTAGCCACAGGTCTTAGATTTCCCTTCCCATCCACCAAAGTTAAAACCGGCTCATAGGGCAAAATTCGAAGCACAAGACGACCTGGAAACTCTCTTCTCAACAAGACTCGCTCGACTCGACCATCACTTTCTAAATCCTGAAGCCACTTGCGATAAGAGTAGCGAATCATCGACTTGCCTTTGAGCTCGTTGATTTGCTTCTGCCAATCGGTTTTGATCTCTTCAAACAAAGAAAACTCTTCTGAGTGAGAGTCGAGAACCACATCCACTTCTTCTACAACTAAGCGATTCCCCAAAGAGAAGTAGCCACCCACCAGAACAATGAGGAGCAAAATGATAAGACTGGGAATGATCGCAAAAATTTTTTTCATAGGTCCCATTCACCAAGATACCGCACTTCCTTTTGAAGCTCGATCCCGAACTTCTCAAATACAGTCTTTCGTACGTGCTCGATGACTGAATGAACATCCTGCGCTCGAGCCCCGCCTAAATTTACAATAAAATTGGCGTGCTTCGGAGAAACTTGAGCTTGTCCGATCTGAAATCCCTTGAGCCCACACTGCTCAATAAGAGCTCCAGCAAACTTCCCCTCTCCCGGGTTCTTAAAAGTGGACCCGCAGGACGGCTGATTGAGAGGTTGCCTCTCCAGTCGATTTCGTGTGGCTGCCCGAACGAGACTCATCACGTTTGGATTTTCATTAAGAGGCCACTCCATCTTTACTTTATAAACGATTCCGGGCTCCCACCCGGAAGTGTGGCGATAAGACCAATGGAGCTCTTCACTTTTAAAGGACTTTAGTTCTCCACTTGGCTTAAGAATCTCAACGGAGGTCACGATCTCACAAAATTCACGGGGAGTGACTTTGTCAGAGACTCCCGCATTCATCACGAAGCCCCCACCCACCTCTCCGGGCAAACCACACAAAAAAAGAGCTGGATCCAGCTTTCTTTTTAGAAACTCTTTAACCAGTTCAGACTTAGCAACCCCAGTCTCCGCATTGAGAACCAACCGATCGCCCTCCGTAACCACGGACAAGTGATTCAGCTGATTGGTGGAGATCACCAGTCCTTGAATGCCTTGGTCACTGACTAAGACATTGGTTCCTCCGCCAAGCATAGTGACTTTGATGTTTTCTTTTAAGGCTTTAAGGTAGGCCTCTTTCAATTCAGACAAATTTTTAGGCTCAACGAAATGCTCAGCCTCCCCGCCAATTTTCCACCAAGTCCTTGAGGCCAAGGAGATTCCCTTCTCCCAAACCATCAAGACTTCTCTCTTTTTAAAAAGGACTGAGCCAATTCGATATTCAATTTGTAAACGTCACCGGCTCCCAAGGTTAAAACCACATCGCCCTCTTCAAAATCATTGATTGCCTGAGACTTCATCTCTTCCGACCGGTCAAAAATTTTCACACACTGATGATTCATCTCACTCATAAGTCTTGATGAGCTGACCCCCTCAATCGGATCCTCTCCAGCTGGATAAATGTTTAAAAGATATAAAACATCCGCATCTCCGAAAGATTTTAAAAATTCCTTCCAACAAATCTGAGTCCTGGAGAAACGGTGAGGCTGAAAGAACGTGATCAATCGACGATTTGGAAATTCATCTTTAAAACCTTTTAGAACGGCTTGAACCTCTGTTGGGTGATGCCCGTAATCATCATAGAAATCAACCCCACGGATGGTTGCTTTGTGCTGAAACCTTCGATCAACACCCTCAAATTGACTCACAGAGCGGGCACACTCTTCCAAGCTTAAGCCCGACTGATGGGCCGAAAGAATCGCCGCAAGAGCGTTCAAAGCATTATGATCACCGGGCATAGGAGAGTTAAACTCAAAACTCTCCTTCTCCGGCCCACGAACTTTCCATGTTCCCTTCACTTCTGACTTCTGAAGTTGGTAAGTGTTAAAATCTGAAAACCCGTAAGTTAAAATTCGCTTTCCAAAACTTGAAAAGAGATCTGCTGTTTCTTTGTCATCTCCACACAAAATCACTGACCCGTAAAAGGGAATCCGCGAAGCAAACTCCATAAAAGCGTTTTGAAGGTTTCTGAAGTCTCCATAGTGATCCAAATGATCACTATCGATGTTTGTGATGACCACCACTTCTGGAGAGAGGCGGTTGAAGCTTCCATCACTTTCATCGGCTTCGGCCACAAGCCACTCTCCTTTTCCAAGTTGGGCCGTGCTTTGGATCCACTCCAGCCGACCACCCACGACAATGGTCGGATCCATGCCTCTTTCCCAAAGTATGGAAGAAACCAAACTGGTTGTTGTTGTCTTGCCATGAGTTCCCGCAACAGCAATCCCCCTCTTCAAACGCATCAACTCAGCCAAGGCCTCCGCTCGTCGAATCAAAGGGATCTTTTGGCTAAGAGCTTCGGCGTATTCCGGATTGCTGGGCTTGACCGCGCTCGAGTACACAACCACATCCACTCCGTGAACATTCTCCGAAATTTGTTCTTTAAAAATGGGGATCCCCATTTTCTCCATCCGCAAAGTAAGAGCATTTTCTGCCGGATCACTTCCGGTCACTTCGGCTCCTAGGTTGTGCAGCAACTCGGCAAGACCGGACATTCCGATTCCACCAATTCCTATAAAGTGAACTTTTGATTGAGCTAATCGCAATGTGAATCCTTTAAAGGCCTTAC
>Ga0100403_1004368_pt1 | contig 10057 bp, 10 predicted proteins | sample CryGeymet201501t_FD_83663 | JGI IMG/M metagenome (GOLD analysis project Ga0100403, IMG submission 83663) | Groundwater microbial communities from Crystal Geyser aquifers in Utah, USA - Crystal Geyser metaG 2015-01t | ecosystem: Environmental > Aquatic > Deep subsurface > Groundwater | place...
AGCTGCTCCGCCCAGGGGAGGAGCTGAAGGTCCTTCATCTCCTGCGCGGTTTGCTGCTTCGGCTTTCGCTCCGCCTCGGTCTTGATGCCCATCGCGATCGCGACGGCGCCGCCGATGACGATCGCGATGCCGACGATGATCGCGATCGGCTTGAACGCGCCGCGCTTGAAGTTGCCGTCGTCGGCGGGACCCATGCCGCCGGGGCTCGCGGGGAACGCGGGGCCGGGCGGGAGATCGGCGTCGTCCGGCGGGAACTTCGCGGCGATGACGACGGGGACCGGCGGACGCGCCGGCGGATTGGGTTGGGTCGGACGAATATCCATGGTTGGCCCTCGTGGCGGCGGCGAAACGATACCGCCCAACCGCGTGCCGTTGGGGCCAAAAATGCGGTAATGCCGACCGTGAGATGAAGACCGTCGTCGTGTCTGCCGCGGTGATCGTCGAGCGCGGGCGTGTGCTCCTCACGCAGCGAAAGGCAGGCGCGCATTTGGCCGGCGCGTGGGAATTCCCGGGTGGAAAAGTCGAGGCAGGTGAAGATCCGCGCGCCGCGCTGCGGCGCGAGCTCGCGGAGGAGCTCGGGATCGACGCCGAGATCGGCGAGATCGTCGACGTGACGTTTCATCGCTACGAGGACGCGGACAAGGCGGTGCTCCTCTTGTTCTTCCTCGCGACGCGAACGGCGGGCTCGGCCGAGCCGCGCGCGATCGACGTCGCGGCGTTCACGTGGGCGGGCGCGGGTGAGCTCGAGCCGTCGAAGTTTCCGCCGGCGGACGTCGCGATCCTCGCGAAGGTCGCGCGGATGCTCGGCGCGTAGGCGCGTCAGCGCGTGATCGCGTCGGCGACGGCGCGCGCGGCTTCGTTCGCGAGCAGGATGCCGTTGCGGAAGTGGCCGGTCGCGAGGAAGAGGCCTGCGAGCGGTGACGCGCCGACGAGCGGCTCGCCGTCGGTGTGTGGGCGAAAGCTCGACCACGTGGCGGTCAGCGCGGCCGACGACAGCGAAGGGAGCGTCGCGAGGACGCCGCTCAAAATCGCGTGCACGCCGCCCGCGGTGACCTCTTTCTTGAAGCCGACCATCTCGACGGTGGAGCCGCACAGCACGCGGCCGTCCCCGCGCGGCACTGCGTAGGTGTGACCGCCGACGACCATGAGCTTCAAGCGCGGCGGGCGCTCGTCGAGCTGAACGATCTGACCGCGCGCCGGTCGGACCGCGGGGATCGACGACGGGAGCCCGGGGACGAGCGACGCCCAGCTCCCCGCCGCGAGCACCGTCGCGTCCGCGCGCACGACGCCGTCGTCGAGCGCGACGCCGACGCACCGATCGTTTTCGATCAGGAGCCGCTGCACGCTCGCGCCGCTTCGCACCTCGACGTCGCGAAGCGACGCGACGAGCGCGCGCAAGAGCGACGGCGGATCGACCTGCGACTCGTCCGGGTAATGCGCGGCGCCGACGACGTCGTTCGCGAGCGACGGCTCGAGCTTTCGCGCGCTCGCGCCGTCGAGCAGCTCCGCGCGGAGCGACGCGTCGCGCTGCCACGCGACGGCGCGCCTCAGCGCGGCGTGCTCGTCGTCGGTGCGCGCGGTCACGAGCGCGCCGCTCACGCGGTAGCCGACGTCGATGCCGGTTTCGTCGCGCAGCTCGGCGGCGAAGGCGGCGTACTCGCGGCGTGCGCGCACGAAGGCGTCGAGCACCTTGCCCTTCTCGTGCATCTCGATCTGCGCGCCCAAGATCCCCGCGGCGGCGCTCGACGCCTCCGCGCCGGGGATCGCGCGCTCGAGGAGGACGACGCGCGCGCCGCGCTTCGCGAGCGCGCGCGCGGTCGCGCAGCCCATGATGCCCGCGCCGATGATCGCGATCTTCACGCGACCGATTTACCCTTCGAGTACGCCGTTGACCACCCTCGCTCACGCATTCTTAGAGGCGCGCGCAAAGTCTTCGCGAAGAAGCGCGAGCGTCATCGCACGCGCCTTCGCCGAACGCGACGCACCACCTAGGGCGCGCCGACGCTGCGTCTCGACGAGAGTCCAATCAGTACGGATTGATGATCTCGCCGTGCCCGCCCGCGAGCGCGCCCTTGAAGAACGTGACGTACTGCTTGATCCCTTCGGTCGTGAAGATGAGCGAGCCGTGATCGACCGACATGCCGCCCGCGATTTCGAACTGGAAGATCCCGCCGGTCGCGCCGCTCGGCAGATTCGCAGACACGCCCGGCTGCGCCTGCGACATGCCGGCGATCGCGTCGAGCACCGGCGACACTTGCGCGAGCCCCGCGGCGCGCGCGAGCCGCTCTGACGACGAGTTCGGCACGATGTTGTCGTGACGCACCTCTTGCAGCAAAACGTCCATCGGCCGCCACTGCGCAACGCCCGGCGCGCCGGCCTGCGTGACGTACGGCGCGAAGTTGGCGGCGTCGCCCGGATCGAGGATCGCCTGCGTCATCGCGAAGAAGCGCCCGAGCTCGCTCTTGGGCATGTCCGCCGGCTCGAGCGTCTTCGTGAGCACGCTGAAGAGCCCCGAGTCGTGGAAGAGCCCCGTGAATCCCGCGCCTCCGACGTTCCACACCGACGCGCGAATCTCCGGCGCCAGCGCCATGAACGTCGCCGCCATCACCGATCCGAACGAGTGGCCGAGGTAGATGATCTTCGTCGGATCGAGATCCGGGACGCCGTCCGGCGCGCCGACCGGAAGCAGATCGAGCGTCCCGAGCGACTCGATGAAGCGGAGGAGCTCGAGCTGATCGGCCGCCATCTGCCGGAAGTTGTCGCGCGCGATGCGCATGTCGAATTGCTTGGTGTCGAGGTTCACGCCGAAGAAGTGCGTGACCGCTTGGAGTAGATCGGTCTTGCCCATCGCGAACGGCGGATCGCTGCGCGAGCCGTGCTCCGGCGCGTCGATGCCGAAGACCGCGATGCCGAGATCCGCAAGGCGCTCGGTCGTTCCCCACGTCCCGTCTTTGTCGCCGCCGAGGCCGTGCTGGAAGATCGCGATCGGGCGCGGACCGCTCACGGTTTTGTCGCTGAACGACAGATACACTTCGAGGTTTGCGGTCGATTGAACGATCGGCTTTCCGTTCTGCACGTCCCACTTCGCGTCGGGCTTCGCCTTTCGGTACTCGGGCGCGTCGAAGTGCCCGACGAAGCGGACGCGCTTGTCCGTCGCGCCGCCGTCTTGCTGGATGGTCCACGCGCCTTGCATCTTCGGCGGCGGCGCCGCGCGGCGATCGCTGGCGACGCCGAGCAGAACGTCGTGCACCGTCATCGTCGTGAACACGGTCGCGAGGACGACGTGGTCTTTCGTGATGCCCGTCGCGCTTTCGATGATGGGGAGCGCGGCGCGCACGCTGTCGCCGTAGTCGCCTTCGGCGGTTCCGCTCAGAAGCGCCTTCGTGTCGGCGCTCGCGGTGAGCGCGCGCCCGGCCGTGCTCTTCACGGCGTCCGTCAGCACGAACGCGTAACGCGTGCGCGGGCGCAGCGGGCGCGACGGCTCGACGACGAGCGTGTAATCGGTCGTCGCGGCCGCGTCGTCGCCGGTCGTCGTGTAATAGCGAGGCACGAGGCCGCGTGCTCTGCCTCTCTCGGGTGACTGCGGATCGACGTCGACGAGCGCCATCGGCGAATCGGGCGTCGCGTAGGCGTCGGTCGTCCCGCGCTGGATCGTGGTCGCGTCGAGATCGTCGCTGAAGCTCATCGACACGCCGCCGAGCGTCGAGAACCCGTCGAGCTCGTTCAGCGTTCGCACGACGTCCGGGAAAACGGTGAGCATCTGATCGTTCGTGTTCTCCGGTCCGATCGCGACGCGAATCCCGGTCGGCGACGACGGGTGCGCCTTCGCGTAGCGATTCGACGGATACGGCGACAAGCGCGACACCGCGGCCGGCGTGTAGAGCGCGACCGGGGGCGGCGGCCCCGCCGGCGCCGACGAATGCGAGCACGCCGCCACGAAAAGAATCGCTCCGAAGAGCCCCGCCCAGCGCTTCATCCCGCGCAGTATGAGTTCCGTTCCGAGCTGACGGTTTCTCAATTGCGTCTCAGTGGCGCGCCGTGACCGCTATCTCGCGTCGGCGAGGAAGCGCGCGGTTGGGGCGCCGAGCGCGGTGTGGTACGTGTCGAGCCAGCGCACCTCGAGCGGCGCGGCGCGCGCGATCGCGCTCGCCGGGAACGTCGCGACGGCCGGGTGATGCTCGAGCGCCAGCTTCGCGCGAGCGCCGACGCGCCGGAGCGTGCCCAGGGCGTCGACGTCGATGTCCGTGCGCAGAAGCTCGGCCTCGCGCTTCGTCCACAACCGAAGGGGAAAGTGCTGCGGCTCCGACGGCGCCGTCGGCCGATCGATGTCGACGTTCAAGAGCGGCCCGTCCTCGTTTGCGACCGAGCACGTCACGCGATCGGGACGCGCGTCGATCGCGATCCGCGCGACGATCGCCGGAAGCCCCCACTCGGCGCGCGCCGCCTCCGCCGCCCCTTCGGTGTCGACCGCGAGCACGTGCACCCAGATCCCGAGATCGACGAGCCATCGCTCGGCGAGGAGCGGCACGAGCGGCACCGCCGCGGACTTGCGATGCCGCACGGGAAACCCGAGCACGACCTCGTTGTGCGCGCCGACCGACGTGTCCTCGCAGTGAAACACTGCGACGGCCAGCGGCGCGAGCCCCGGCAGGACGCTAACCGCGCGGAGCGAGCGATCTGGCAGGAGCTTCGCGAGCGGCGCGATCGGGCAGGGGATCGACGCCATCCACGCGCGCGCCGTTCGGAATCGAATCGGCAGATCCATCAGCAGCCCGCTTCCGGATGCGCCGCGAGCCAGCGCGCAAAATCGCGCCAGAGCGCGTAGAGCACGCGCCGCCCCATGTACGCGCCTCCCGCTTCGTTGAAATGCACGACGTCGTTCATCGACATCTTGTTGCGGAAGAACGTTTGCATCGAGCCTTGGCCGCCCATCGCGGCGTTGAAGTCGAAGAACGCCGCGCCGAGATCGTGCGCGATCGCGCGCTGCTCGGGAACCACGACGCGCGCGAGGAGCTCGCCGTCTTGGTAGTTGTCGGGCGAGCCCATCACCAAGAGCGGTACCTCGGGAATCGACTCGTGCAATCGCTCGAGCACGCCGCGCATCATCTCGGCGCGTTTCGGCTCGCCCGTCCAGGTGTTCGTGCCCATGTGCAGGAGGATGACGGCGTAGTCGCGATGCCGGATGGTTGCGCGATCGAGATCGGCATCGTCGCGGAGCATCGTTCGCCAGTTCGCGGCGCCGACGCTCAAACCATCGACCACGAAGCTCGGCTTCACCTCGGGCGTGACGGCGCGTTCGAGGGTCGCGCCGAGCAGGCGGACGGGCGCCCCGCCCCGCGGCGTGATCTTGAAGGTGTGGGGCGCGTCGGGCACGTCGATCGTGCGGTACGCGGCGGTGATCGGCGCGCCATGCGTGTCGATCGTCGCGCGCAGCTCGCCGTCGACGACGACGTCGAACGCGCCACCATTCGGCCGCTGCAGATACGAGATCTCGACGCGCGAGATCGTCTTGCCGACGAGCGCCGTCTCGGGCGCGGTCTGAAACCAGGTGATCGCCCCGCGGATCGCAGAGTCCGCGGCGATCATCCCGTGTCCGTAATACGGATCGGGCGCGGGCCGCGACGAGACGACGTACGAAGTCCACAGCGATCGATCGACGCCGTGACGGACGTCGCGGTGCACGTACCAGTCCCACGGCTTTCCGAGCGCGAGGTAACCGTGGCCCGCATCGCCCCACCGCGTCTGCAGCCAGCGGCGCATCTCGCCCGCGAGGAAATCCTGGCAGCCGTTCGAGTCGCTGTAGAAGCCGATGCGCAGGTGATCGCGCGCGGCGCCCCGTAGCGTCTTCGCGAGGCGCTCGTAGAACGGCGCGAGGCGGTCGCCGTCGACGATCGGAGGGAGCGGCGCCCTGTCGAGCTCGGGGACGGAGAGGAGCGCCGGCAGCTCCGGGTCGAGCGGGGCGCACGCGGGCGCCGATGGCGCGGGCTTCGACGCGGCTTGCGCCATCGGTGGCGCGGCTGGCGTTGCGTGCGCTGGGATCGTAGCGGGTGCAGCCGGCGGCGGCTCGCTCGGCGCGGTCGTGGCCCTCGGCGCCGCGAGGACCTCGAGCTGCGTCGCGAGCGCGGCGACGCCGACGCCGAGGACCGCGAACGCGTCGAGCCGGTTCATCGAAAACGCGAGGATACCGCGCCGCGCGCGATCCATGCGAATTGCACGCAAATCGATTGTGGACTGCACGCAAATCTAGCGGGGGAGCTCGATGCCGACGCGCGCGCCGCCCTCGGCGCGCGCCTCGGCGTATGCGCGTCCGCCGTGCGCTTCGGCGATGCGCCTCACGAGCGCGAGCCCGAGCCCGAGCGACGCGCGATCGCCGTTCGAGGCCGCGCCGCGGACGAACGGCTCGAAGACCCGCGCCTCTTCGCCGTTCGCGAAGCCGGGGCCGGCGTCTTCGACCTCGAACGCCACGCCCCCGTCGACGGCGCGCACGCGCAGCGCGGTAGGCCCGCCGCCGTGCGCTTTCGCGTTCTCGAGCAGGTTCGCGAGCGCGCGCGCAAGGAGCGTCGCGTCGGCTTCGAGGGAGGCGCCGTTCGATTCGTCGACGAGCAACGCGATCGGTAGCGCCGCACGATCGAGCGCGCGCCTTGCGGTCGCCGCCGCGTCGAGCCTCGTCTTCGTGAGCGCGGAGAACTCGACGCGCGACGATGCGAGCAACTCGGCGACGAGCGCGTCCATCTCGACGCACTCGCGGTCGATCTCGGCAAGGCCTGGATCGTCCGCGCCGCGCTCGCGCGCGAGCTCGAGGACCAGGCGTATGCGCGAGAGCGGAGTTCTGATCTCGTGCGACACGCTTGCCAAGAGCTCGCGCTGATCCTTGAACTGCTTCTCGATCCGCTCGGCCATGGTGTCGATCGCCGTCGCGAGCTCCGCGACCTCGCCGTAGTGGCGATGGCGACGCCCGAGGTTGACGCGCGCGCCGAAGTTGCCGCCTCCGATCTCTCCGGCGACGCGCGCGACCTCCGCGATGGGTGACGACAGACGCCGAGCGATTTTGCCTGACGCCAGCCAGATGAGCGTGCCTGCGATCGCGAGCGCAGCGAACACGCGCGGCCCGAACGCGAACATGTGATGGCGATCCGCGCAGATGTCGACAACGCCGAGCATCGTGCCGCCGGCGCGCGCGACCGGCACGCGCCAGGGATGCTTGCACGCCATCGCGCCGCGCTGGACGAGCGTGGCGCCGGTCGAATCGGCGACGCGCACGTCGAGATCGAGCTCGTTCGCCATCGACGACGCGAGCTCGTCGCGCTTGGTCGCGTCGTCCCACACGAGCGCGAATCGACCGGCGGTGAACTGCGTCACGCGCTCGACGTCGCGCTTCCACCCGCCGTGCTCGCCGCCGCCGATGATCGACATGACGATTCCGACGGCGACGCCGGTCATCACGATGGTCGCGCCGAACCACATGAAGATGCGCCGATGCAGCCGCGCGCGGACGAACGTGCGCGGCCCGAAGCCGCGCGCCTCGCCGGGGTCGCGCCGCGCCCGCCTCACGGCGTATCTTTCGCGAGGACGTAGCCGACGCCGCGTACGGTACGGATGCGGGTCGGCGACCGCGGGTCGTCGCCGATCTTTTGCCGCAGATGCGAGATGTGCACGTCGACCGTGCGCTCGCTCACCGTCACGTCGGAGCGCCCGGCTTCGGCGAGCAACGTCTCGCGCGAAATCACCTTCCCGGCGCGCCGCGCCAGCGCGACGAGCAGATCCAGCTCCAACCCCGTGAGATCGATCGGCTTGCCGGCGACCTGCGCTTCGCGCCCGGCGACGTCGATCGTGATGTCGCCGACGGTAATGCGCTCGGAGAACGCATCGGGCTTCGCGCGCCGCAACACGGCGCGCAGCCGGGCGAGCAGCTCGCGCGGCGAGAACGGCTTCGCAACGTAATCGTCCGCGCCCATCTCGAGACCGACGACGCGGTCGGTTTCATCGCCTTTCGCGGTCAGCATGATGAGGGGCACGTTGCTCTTCTGCCGTATTCGCCGGCACGTCTCGAGGCCGTTCATCCCCGGCATCATGACGTCGAGGAGCACCGCATCGAACGTCCCCGCCTCGAGCGCCGCCAGCCCGTGCGCGCCGTCGTGTGCGCCGACGACGTCCATCCCGTTCTGCCGCAAGTAGCTCGCGAGCAGATCGTGGAGACGAACGTCGTCGTCGATGAGCAAGACCCGAAACGCCATTTTGACCAACTAGACATTGAACAGGAACGCGAGCAGACGGGAAGGGGAGGAGTACGAATCGTTCTCGTGCTGCCGGGTTCGAGCAAGTCCGGTCAACGGGTCGCGGTTGCCGGCGCCTCGGAGCTGCGCGCGGCGTCGAGGCAAACCTTCGCCACGTGGCGCTCCCATGCGTCGCGATGCGCGCGGCGGTGGCACGCCATGCTGGCAAAGCCGCTGGCGAAGCCGCCGATCGTCCCGAGCGCGAGCACGGCAATCAAGATTCGTCGTTTCATCGCGTCCTCCTCAAACCCAAGCGCTACTTCGGTACGGACCCTGCTCCGGACCGTGGCCGTGGCCGTGGTGATGACTGAAACGTCCGCAGCCCCGGCCGAACGCCATGATCTGGCCTTCGAGCATGTCGCCCGCGAGCTTGCGCTGGCGCTCGTCGAGCGCCTCGTGCACCGTCTGCAGCGACGCCTTCACGCTCGCGCGAAGCTTCGCGATGAGCGCGTCCTGCCGCCCAAACGCTTCGTCGAGCGCCGCTTCGTCGAACGCCTCGCCGCGCATCGCGCGCGCGACGTCCTTGCGCGTCTGCAAGAACTCCTCGCCGACCTCGCGCTTCGTCTTCCAGAGATCTTCGACCGCGCCCATGATCACTTTCTCTTGCCCCGGGCTGGTGTCGAGCCGTTCGAAGAGCCAGCGCAGACCGGCGCGCGGGCCCCAGCCGCCGTGATGCCAGCGGCCGTAGCGCCATCCGCGACCGTGTCGAAGCACCTTCACCAAGCCGATGAGGCACGCCGTACCGATCAGAAACCCAATCATCGCCTTATCCTCCGTGCGTCGAGCCAAAGGGGCTCGCCTCACACGCAAGAGAATGCGTTCGGCGTGTGAAGCCGATGCTGCGGCGACTGTGAAGAAGTGTGAAGCTCGGCCGCGCTAGAGCGCGAGCACTTTCGCGAGCTTCGCCTTCACCTCGGCCGACACCCAGGTCGGCACCGCTTCGGCGAGCAAGCGCGCTTCGTCCGCTTCGCTCACGAGGTCTTGCGGAGCGCCGCCGCGCAGCATGCGCTTCGCGATCGCGTAGCCCGCACGCGGATGCGCCGCGAGCGCTTCGAGACGCGCGCGTGCCGTCGTAACGACGTCGTCCGCAATTTCATCGACGAGCCCGAGCCAAAGCGCGTCCGTCGGCGAATGCAGCCCCGCACCGAGGATTGCCTCGGCCGCGAACTGCGGCGGCACCCGCCTCCGCACAATTTCGAACACGCGCGGCGGATAGACGACGCCGAGCGCGACCTCGTTGATGCCGATTTTGATTTTTGGGTCATTCGCGACGACGCGTCGGTCGCAGCACAGAGTCAGAACGCAGCCGCCCGCGACGGCGTGCCCGTTCACCGCCGCAACGGTAGGTGCGGGATGCAAGTAAAGCGCGGTCATGGTCCGTTCGAGGAGCTCGAGGAACGGCAGCATCGCGCGCGCGTCGAGTGACGCGACCTCTTTCAAGTTCAAGCCTGCCGAGAACGCGTTGCCGTCGCCCGTCAGCAAGATCGGCTCGCCGCGCGCAGCGTCGATCCTCGCGCAGAGCGCGCTCATCGCGTCCGTCCCGAGCGCGTTCTTCCCCGGTCCCGAGAGCGTGATCTCAATCATGGCGGCGCTCCAATCCTCGGCGTTATTCTCGTCATCAATGTTCGAAAGCGCGGAGCTCGGTCACGAGATCGACAAAGCGACGTACGAGAAAGAGCTCCCGAGCCTGCGCGAGGATCTTCTCTTGTCGCAGCTCGAGCTGGTCGAGAAAAAGAAGTTCCCGGTCATCGTCCTCATAGGCGGCGTCGATGGCTCGGGCAAGG
>Ga0100403_1004370_pt1 | contig 10050 bp, 23 predicted proteins | sample CryGeymet201501t_FD_83663 | JGI IMG/M metagenome (GOLD analysis project Ga0100403, IMG submission 83663) | Groundwater microbial communities from Crystal Geyser aquifers in Utah, USA - Crystal Geyser metaG 2015-01t | ecosystem: Environmental > Aquatic > Deep subsurface > Groundwater | place...
TAATTAATATACCAATAATTAAAAATGTATCTGACATACTTACTTACCTCCCTATTTCAAATACTTCTACTTTACTATTAGTTAGTTTGGCCAAAGTGTCTATATAATTTTTTAAATTTTTTCTTGCTGATACCCAGCAGTTAGTTAAACCATAGTACTCAATATGAGATATGCAACAACAATCCGTACAACAATAAACACCAATTTGTGTCGGTTCGTTAGATAACATTTTTTTACCAGTACAGAAATTAGTTACATACTTAGTTTTTTGCAATATAACTTTATTTGTATTCTTACTTCCACAATTTTTACACTTAAATTTATAAAACATTTTTTATTCCTTTACTATTAATAACTTATTTTAACATATTATTTAGTCTTTGTCAAATAGTTTTTTATTCATGAAACTTTTTAAAGAAAATAACTATTGTTAAAAAACAAATAGCCATGTCTATATTATATAAATTACTTGCTATCTCATTCAATACTTCTATTTCTGTCATTATTTTATTCCCATATGTTCAGCAAAGATATTCCAAAATTCCTTACCTGAATTATTTGTTAAATCATATATAAGATCTCTCTGTAATTGCTTAATAAGAGTATCCTTAGTATCTCCTCTCCTTTTTGCTTTATTTAATTCAATAGATTCTTTACTAAAGAAATAATCAATCGCTGCTGTTAATGCTGATTTATTAGTTGCTATCTCTGCTAAGGAATATTCAGTATTATAATCTTCACAACAAGTATAATAAATCTTACCCTCACATGTGTCTACATGTTTTAAAATATTACCTACTTTCATATCTTGGTAAGGTCTTATATTAAACCAATCAAACTCATGTCTATCTAATATCTCCAGTACTCTCTCTGACAACATAATTACTTCTCCTTTTTACTTCTATATTCATTGAATCTCTCGGGTAAATTACCAAAATATTGTATATGGGTTACTAGTTTATCTTGTAGGTCTTTATTAATGACACATACTTCATTAAGTAATAAAAGAATCTCTTCTATTGACAGATCTTTATCTATCCTTGTTATTCTACCAACTAACTCATGGAATAGATAATTATTTCTATAGCTCTCAAAGAGGGTGTCATTATTAAATACCCTATCTATTGTTATTTTCATTAATATAACTCCTTAATTGCTACTCTTTTGTTTGATTCTACCCAACTAAAAATATGACTATTTAACCACTCATTCACTTTATCCTCTAATTCTAATGCACCAGAATATTCGTCAGCACCTGTATCTTCTGGTAAAACATCATCTAATAAATCATATATACTAAAAGCTCTTGGTTTATTTGGTTCACACAAAACTAACATTAATTCTTGTATATCTTCTATTTCATTTTCATCACAATAATCTTGTATTTCATCCAAGTGAAAAAAATAAGTATCATCTTGAAATAAACATAAAGGAGTTTCTCCGTCCCACTCTATTTCTTGTAACTCTTCATATCTTTCTCTTTTTTTAACAGACGTACACGAAGGACATAAAATATAACTCATTCCTTCTGTAGGTTTTCCACATTTTTCACACTTTCTGGCAATTGCTAATGTGTATTCTGCTAAACTTTTATCGTTAAAAAGTTTCCCATCTTTACCTTTCCACAAATCGATATTAATTAATTCTGGCTGGACTCCTTCAGGTAATATATACATTTTTACTCCTCATTATTTTATTAAAAATAAACCAAATAATATAAATATTATACCAAAGTATTGTAACTTTGTCAACTCTATTATTCCACTAGTAAAATATAAAATAGATATAGTATATGAAACAGTTAATAACACATCAAATATTATTCCATCTATTACTATGTTTTTTGATATTTTACTTACTAATATCCAAATAGGAAATAATACCATAAGTAACCACATGAATAACCCCCATTTTCCACCATGGATATTATTTTGTACACTTAACCATGCGTAGGTTGAGTAAAATAATATTGTAAGAGGTATCCACCAAAAATAATGTATCATTTTGAAAAATATACAACAATTAACCAAATAATTGCTACTAATGCTTTATTGTAATCTGTTTCAACAAATGGATTGTCCTTATTAACTAAATAAGCAATACTTGTTCCAAATAGTATAATCCATGAAAAAATTGTTAAAAATTTTATTAATATTTGCATTTTAAATTAATCTCAATAGAGGTTCTGCAAAATATACAAGAAAGATAATGAACAATAAACTAATAATACTAAGTATAATTCCTTCCTTTGAAAAAACATCCATATTTTTTATCCTTTCGTAAATTATCTCTTACCTTCTGAAAATAATAGTTAAGACAATACCAGTGATAAAACCTATACCATATTTTTGTAATAAATTAATCATTGTTTTTTACCTCGTTGATTATTTTCTTATTACAAAACGCTTTAATCTTTCTTAATTCTTCCTTGACTGCATATCTAGCTTCATCAAAGGCACAACTGGCCGCTCCTGGTCCAGACCAATATTTTAATCTTTTTGCACACAGTAACGCTATTTCTTTATACCCCTCTTGCTTGGCTTTAGTTATTTCTGCTATGTGCCAGTCTGCTAATTGATAGTTTTCACTCCATGTTTGACCATTTAACCATGTTATTAGTTTTTCTCTATCCATTATCTTTTACCTCGCTTTTGTTCCTGCAGGTTGTTTCTAAAAATACTAATAATAGCATAGTCACTAGCTTCACTTAGTGTATATTCTTCTTTTCTCCATTGAAAAAACAAAGAAAAAATAATATTTCCTAACCAATAAAATTTAGTTTTAAAAACATCACTTGCTATATTAGGTTCTTCCCATTTTGTTATTTCTATCCAATCTTTTTCATCCATTATCTTTTACCTCGCTTTCTTTTATTAGTTCTTTGCAAACAAAATTATGGTCAGTATAAATAATTTCATATGGCATATCGCCTTTTTTCTTTTTAGGCTTTGTTTTTTCAATAATATATCTTGCCGTATCTCTTATTGTTTGGGTGACGATTTTATCAATAGAGCCTCTTGTCCTACTATGCTTTTTAAATTGCTCTTGATAAAAAATATTTTTTGCTATCTTTATTTGCTCAGCTATAAACTTTTTGCTCATTTATTTACCCCCTAAACTCTTGATATATTTAATTGCACCCATGTATTCTTTATGATGTATATTGTCCTTGTCTGGATAGCTTTCTTTTACTTTTTTAGTAAATTCTTTAAGCGTTCCTAAAAAACAACCGCATCTAACATGATTATCTTTATCCATATAAAATATGGTAGACATATTTCGTGAACCAATATTATTTATTTGCTTAAATAAACATACCAATTTTTTATCCCCCTCAAAGCTACACCTTTCACTAAAGCTACACAATTCACCAAAGCTACACCTTTCACCAAAACTACACGATTTACTAAAGCTACACCTTTCACCAAAAATACACCTTTCACTAAAGCTACACAATTCACCAAAGCTACACCTTTCACCAAAACTACACGATTTACTAAAGCTACACAATTTACTAAAGCTACACAATTCACCAAAGCTACACAATTTACCAAAGCTACACGATTCACTAAAGCTACACAATTTACCAAAGCTACACAATTTACCAAAGCTACACGATTCACCAAAGCTACACGATTCACTAAAGCTACACGATTCACCAAAGCTACACGATTCACTAAAGCTACACAATTTACCAAAGCTACACAATTCACCAAAGATTTTAATTAAAGAATAATCGCCCGTAGGGCATTGTTTAACTCCATACTGATTTACTTGTAGGTTATCAAATTCTTCTTGTGTATATCTTCTCATTTATTTACCCCCTAATTTATTTAATTTGCCTTGCATTGCTTCCAGTTGTTTTTCCATGTTTTCAATTGAGTGAGTCATCCCTTCGACAATTAACTGATAATGATGACGCCCTTTTTTGAGCCTATTGATTGCCTCTTCTTTGACCTTAATTGCGTTAATCAAATCTTGCTCTTCAGCCAACTGGTTTACCAGAGTATCTAACCGCTTGCAAATTCTCACAATGTAATGTTGAGTACGTTTCTTAATAATCGGATACACTGCGTAAAAGTCTCTATCGTGTGCAAGTATCTTTAAGCAGACTTCCATTAACTGATTATATAAATCTATCTTTTGGCTAATAGTAAAATTACCGTTTTCAACTTGGCCGTTAAAGAATTGTCGGTATTGCCTGAACAACTTTAATCTTAAATGACGCTCTGGCTGGTTGCCTGTTTGATATGCTTGTTCAAGTCTAATAACTGCATCAAAGATTAAAGTTATTATCCCCTTAACTTCCAAAAACATATCAGGTAGCTGTATTATTTTATTTTGCATGGCTTACTCCTTTATTAACTCTTTAATCTTTTCAAGTTGTCCATCTGTTAAATCTAGTGTGACTGTTTTCTTTTGTAGTATTGGTTTAGCATGTTTGCACATCTCTATATAAAACTTTTTTCCTGACAAAAAACTAACATTATCCCAATCGCAAACTACAATATAAGGATGTGTAGCTCCTTGTATATACGCTAAAAAAATAACTTCATCAGCATGTTCTTCAAAATAATCCCACGCTAATACCTTATCCCCACGTTTGAATTGTGGCTCTGCATATCCTTCTATCATGTCGCCAGTGTAGTATTGGTGATGTCCTTTAATTTGATAAAAATTATTAATAACGTCTTCAATTGTAACAATCCTATTGTCTGGCAAACTTTTTTCCATATAACTAGTAAACCCATAATCACAATTAATTGTACCTACATAAATCCCAAACTCTTTTTCCATAGCTTCCCATGTTTTAATCTTAACTTTATCTCCTACTTTATATTTCATATTTCGCTCCTTTAGTAACTATCTCTTAAATTATATCAAATTAAGATATCTTTGTCAACTAAAAAGTCTCTATTATTTTTTACTAACTCTTTAATATATGTGTCAGGATATTCACACTTTTTACAAGTATTTCCTTTACATAATTGCTGTGATTCATATGCTTTTCTACAAACAACCTCTTTTGGAGGAATACTTTTTACTTTAATATTATTTCCATCAAATTCTACATTATATACCTTAGCATAAAACATTTCTTCAAACTCTTTAATTAATTCATTTAATTGTTTTTCTAATAATTTAACCGATTCATTATAAATCTTTATTGATGACATTCCCATTTTATTCTCCTATATTTTTAATATGACTGGTAGTAAAAGTGGTTTTCTTTTTTAATGGAGTTATTCAAGCAACCTACTTGACCCCAAAACTACCAGTCAAACTACTTCCAGATTATTCTGGTTGTATCTTGTTATTGGTCTAGGATTTGCACCTAGAATGGATAGGTCGGATTCGAACCGACAACATCAACATATACCTTACGGTAAGTGGCCCAGACATCTACCACTGGAGCTACACTTCCTCGAGCGTCCTCTAGCGTCTACCTATTCCGCCACACAATAACAAATATCTTATTTCTTCTTATTCTTTTTTTCTTCTTCTTCTAATGCTTTGATATCTTCATCTAAACCATCACTAATAAGTGCATGTAATCTTTTAGCTACAAGTTTATTAGAATAATCTAAATTACCGTAAGAATCAAATACACCGTATTTCTCTTGTTTTTGATAATTACTAGGAATAAAACTTTTTAAGAAATTCATAAATCCTCCCCTCCTTTCTTTTTTATTTTCTTTTCCAAAATTAAAAGGAATATCTTCAGTTAGACTTGCTGTATATCCTTCTGGAGTATTAATACTTACATCAGTAACACAAGTATTGTAAGATACATAAGGATTGTATAATAAATGACTTCCTATACCATAATGATAACCTTCAGATTGTACTGTCCAATCTTTATTAGTAGATGTAACAACATATTTAATTATATATTCTGAATCAGATACTTCTTCAAATAAAGTCATACCATCTGTATATGTCCACATTCCTTGATGAAACATATTACCTTCTTGTCCTTCAAATAATGCATTACATCCTTCTCCATAAATACATTTATGAGGTTTTCCATCTAATATAGCATCCATTTTACCACCTGTTACAAACCAAGTAGGTCTTTCTGAGCCCCCTATCCATTTATAATATTTACCTGTTACAAATTCTGTTACCTTCTCTACATGTGGTTTAAATAAGTCTTTATGATATAACGAAAAAGGTTCTTCCATCAGTCTCAGTAAATTATCACATATTTGTTTTATTGTATAAATTTTATTTTTTATTAGTGTACCTTCTTCTTTTATACAAATAACTTTATCATATACTTCAAAAGAATGTCCTGTCTCTTGTTTATATTTTTGCCAATTAGGGAGACTTTCATCATCATGACAATAACAACATGGTTCTTTAGTACCAAGGTATAAACAATAAGCACAAGTATCACAACTAATATTTTCCATTAACTCAATATCTTTTTTCCATACCCACCAAGACACATTTTCTCCATTAACTAGAAATTGTGTACGAGAGTTTTGATTATCTTTAGAAGAACAATCTTTTACTACATAAGTTTTATTTAAAATTACTGTACCTGGAGTATCTACTTCTTTAATTAAGATTTTATCTCCAATAACTATATCTTTAGAAGAGTCTTCTTTAGGTAACCAATTTTGTAATCCACTAAGTTGTGAACAACTTCCATGGGTAGTGGAACAAGTATCTTCACAAGCAATACTTCTTCTACAATTACGGCAATTCGGTTTTTTTTCTAATAGTTCAAAATAAGGATTATCTATAGAAATAAGTTCCTTATCTTTATCCTCATATAATTTAAAAGAAGCGTCTTTACGTATTTCTTCTATAGTAACAGTATCTCCTTCTTTATATTTAATATCCCTATAAAAATATCCATAGTCTTTAGTAACTCTTAATTTAGTACCTTCTTGTATATCATTTATTTTTAACATTTATTTATTCTCCTCTATATTCACAAATAACTTCACAGTCATTGAGACTAGTATCTAATTCAACAGTTATTCCCCAAATACTTCCTAAATATATAGCACCCAATAATTCCTTTAGTCTAGCACTAACTTTATTACCAAATCTATATACTAATTTACTTCTATCTCTTCCATTAATACCTAAATCCTCTAACAGTTGTACTACTTCTTTTAGAGTTCCTTCTTCTAAATTTATTGTCTTTTTTACTACTTTCATTTCTTTTTCTCCTCTTCCTTACTTAGTTGATATTGCTTTTATTAAATTATATATGTCTATTTTATCATAGATAACATATTGAGGATTTTTTTCAAATAAACCGTCTCTTCCTTCACAATTGAAATCTATTCTAAAGTCTGTACCATCTTTAATTTTTTGTTCAAAATAATGATGAGTATCCACCCCACTATCTCCAGCAGGAAAACCAAGTTCATCTATAAGACTTTGTTCATAGAAATCATTATCTAAAGATTCTCCTTTTTTAAAAAGATTATTGAATTCATTATATTCATTTAAATGAGAAAATATTGTACCAGACGGTAATGATAAAAATTCTCTTTTTGATACTATTTTCATTTTATTTACTTTCCTTTATTAAATTAGTAACTAGTAGCTTCAGTTCTTAACACTTTGGGATAATGTATTTCTACTATCCATCTTTTTTATCCACTACTAGTTATATTATTGGACAGGACTTGCACCTGTTTTTCCCGTCGGTGCATTACTATAATGCTACCAATAATACTTTAATTATACAACATTAATTAATCTTTGTCAAGTAACTTTATCTATTTTATTGAAAATTGTTTAATAATAGTGTTTTTAGGAACAACTAATTCTCTATTGCTTATATCACTAAAATCAAGTACTAAGAACTTTTCGTATACAGATTTCTCTATAGTATATTTATATTTTGGAGATTCAGTATCTGATTCACAAATAATAGTATGTTTTGCAGGAACTTGTAATCTTTTATATCTATTTTCTTCAATTTTTTCCATACAAAAGTAATATTCTGTTTCATCTATTGTACCACTACCTAGAAAAAAAGAACCACTAATTTGTTGGTCATTATACATTGAAACAATAGGTTTTTCATAAGTTGTATATATTTTTGGAGAAGAAGCATGAACAATCATAGTAAGTATAACTCCTAACATAGCTAGTATTGCTCCAACTACAAGTGACATAACTATATATAATCCAAAATCATCACTTAAATCATCTCTTGATATAATTAAACAACTAATGAATCCTATTATTCCACAAATTAATACTAACATACTTTTACCTCTTTCCAGTTTTTTTCTTTTTACTAAGCTCAATTGTTACTTTTCCAATCATTATATCAATATAATCTTTAACTTTTTTTTCTATTTCTTCGCTTCCCCACCTAGTAACTTTAAGGTTATCTTTTAATATTTCACCAAACTTTATATAATCCATAGTAGACATATTATACTACTCCTTCTTTATCTTTTTGTTTTTCCCACCAATCAGCCGTATCTCCCATTTGTTCAACTATTATTTTTTCATCTATTTGTCTAGATATTTCATATCTTTTTCTTAATTTTAAACATTTTTTACAAGATACCTCTTCCCAGTCACTTGTTGCTGTTTCACAGGGTTTTTCTGTTTCATAACCACATAAGGTTCTTCCACATCCATAAAAAGGTTGTTCATAGTCTCCATAATTTTCCATAAACCCAAAATGTGTTTTACTCTTTATCTTTTCTCTCCTTCTGTACTATTCTTTATCTTTTTTTTCTTTTTTCAATCTTTCTTGAACATACAGAAGTTGCCCACAACCTCCACCAATAGTATCTTGTCCTTCTGGGTCAAATAACTTAGTTTTTGCAGTAGGAAATATACTTAAATACTTTGATAGAAAATCTTTAGCTTTTTTAATATTTCCTTTTTCAGCTTTTGTTTTACTACATAATACACTAACTGTTAAATGGTTTTCTCCAATAATTTCTTTTATTTTAAAAAAATCTTCTTCTTTTTCTCTTCCAGTAGCTATATAATTAAAATAAACTTCTCTTTCACAAAATTCTTTCCAAAAGTGTGCTAAAACACTAATTTCATCTAAAGAGATTAATTTACTATAATTACCAAGGAGTTTTCTTCTTTTTTCTTCATATGGGTTATGTAAAGAAAATTGTAAACCAAATTTATTATATTTTTTACCTAAATACAGGCAGGCCCCATGAAACTTATAGTTATTTGTTCCTACAGTAGATACGAAAAAATAGTAGTTCTTATCTAAATATTTCTTAGCAATAGCGTATGTTTCTGTCCAATTATCTGAAGGTTCTCCCATACTCATTGCCATAATTTGTATTTTCTTTTTTCCTTTTAATAGTTTTAAACCATCTTTTATTTGTATATCCATTTCTTCTCTAGTTAAATCTCTTAAGAAGTTTTTCCCAGTTCCACAGAATACACAACCAACTTTACATCCTGATTGAACAGAGAAGCAAATAACCCCTCTTTCTTTATAATTGTAAACAACTGTCTCAGCCACTGCATTTTCTCCAGAATAAACTAGCTTTGTTACATTGTTATCTTTCAATTCTTTTATAAGTTTCATTATTCCCCTTTTGGTAAATACTTCTTTATTATCTTTTTATATTTATCTGGGCAAGTTTCCCAATACATAAGATTATCTAAAATATCAAGTATCTCTTCTGGTAATTGTTTAGAAATATTTCCCTTTTTCTCGTTATCTACTATAGATGCATAACATTCTAAACCTTCAGACCATTCTTCTCTGTCTCCTACACCAAAAGCCATAGTAATTCTCCTACTTTTTAGTTTTGTGACTAGTAGTCATTGCGTCTTGTACACATCTTTCGATGGATGCCCACACCACTAGTCTTATTGTTAGGCTGGTAGCTACCTCTTTTTATTAGAGCCGAACTAATATTCCTCTTTCTCTCTACCAACCTATTATTGGGCAGTTGGTCTGCAATTTAGCGGACAATTACATGCCTTAATTCAGGCTACCACGCCACCAATAACCTAGTTATTATACCATACCATAGAAACATTGTCAACCCCCCCTTATATTGAATTATATATGTATATACA
>Ga0100403_1004373_pt1 | contig 10047 bp, 17 predicted proteins | sample CryGeymet201501t_FD_83663 | JGI IMG/M metagenome (GOLD analysis project Ga0100403, IMG submission 83663) | Groundwater microbial communities from Crystal Geyser aquifers in Utah, USA - Crystal Geyser metaG 2015-01t | ecosystem: Environmental > Aquatic > Deep subsurface > Groundwater | place...
ATAACGTTGTTCATAAAATGGTGAGTTTGGATTCAGTTTGACATGGGAACTGTTGATGTTGTCCCCTTCGGGGGACTGATTAGTTTCATTTCTTGCAAAAGATCTGTCTGTCCAGTTGTTCTTGGACATTACTCTATGGAAGTGACCGGATTTAAATCTTGCCTCATCTTCAGGCAGTCCCTTCTCTTTGTAAATTTTCTTCAGATGAGCCTCAATAACTTCAGTGATCTTCTTTGAGATTTCTGGTTTTGGATAGTTTAGAACTTCAAGCTGTTCACCCATTCTTTCCCAAAGTTTTGCCTTTGTGTCATCATTCTCTTTTGCAAATTCTAAAATTGCAGCTTCTTCAGCAAGAGGATCTATTGAACTGAGGTTAACATGCTTTGCTCTTGTCACTGTAACAACGCAACAAAATAGTGATTTAAAGTTATTCCTTCAGCATGTTTTCTTTCTTTTTCTTCAACTGTTTGATGATCTGAGTAATCTCCAGAGGAGACACAAACTTGACATTGGTGTTCCAAAGAACAACTTCAACCTCCTCACCGATAGCTGATTTGAAAACTCTCTCAAGCTCATTGGCAAGTTCATTCATTTTTGCTGGAAATCCAGGATCTTTTTCCATATCAGGAAGTGATACCAAAAGACACTTGGCCTTAATATTCTTCATCACTGATGATCCTCACATCTGTAAGTTCTGTCCTGTTTTGTTCCATCATTACTCCAATAACCAGCATATCTTGTGCATCCGTTCTCATTACATATCACTGTAAACCAACATCCAATGTCTTCCACACAGCACTGATTGTCGTCATCAATAATTACTTTCTCCACATCACCTTTAATCAGATGAAATAGGTTAGAAAAAAAAGTGATCAAGGTGTAAACCCTGCCACTGGTACTGAGTTGTCCTTGCATGTTTGGATACATCCTTGGATTAGGTTTGTGCATCCAATCTGAATTTCCTCCTGAGTATCTGCTAGGACTCTGACTTCAAAGCTTGCCTCACCTTTTGCGTTTGTCCAGATTTTTGCCTTGTATCTGGATTTTTCATCGCCAAGGGCATTTAGCTTTTGAATGATTTGTTCAATGTCGTCTTCAAACATTACTGCAATTGCTCCGATAATTTTCTGACTTGGTCAAGATTCAATCTGATTCTCTCCTTATGGAAAGTCTTCAGATCTTCCACATTTGGAATATCTCTAAGAACTGCCTCATGCAGTCTGGTTAGGACTCTGAAAGATTCCTGAATATCATATAGAGAATCAACTGCCTTAGAAAAAAGTTCAGAGGTCAAAGCTTAATCTGACCCCTGAATACTTGGTTTGCTACACTGCTAAAGCTAACAGATTTGGATGTCTTCTTTATCAGTTCTGCTTGTTTGTTTCTGATTTTAGTGACCAATTCACTGTCAATCATCAACGTTATTCTTTTTGCTGGAATTGTTGACATTACTGTGATCCATCCTTACATTTCAAACACTCACACTCTTCTGTATGAGTCTCCATCCATCGTATCATCTTGAAATATTCAGGAGACTTTAGCAATTCAATTGCCTCGTTAAGAGCTCCATTTCCATGAATCGCTGTCAACTCTACTGCTGGAAAGATGACTCTGTAACTGACTGTCATTGTTCAATCTTCTCCATTGGAATATCCCATTTCTGTTTCATTTCTCGAAATTTTGATATTTCGTTTTTCAACTGCTCTCTGCAGATTGTTCTTAATTGTTGGAAATCTTTTTTTGACATATTGTCCTTACACCAACCAGCACTCAGCTGACTTAGAAGATGAATAGGCAACCACTTCTGAGCAATCATGTAGGCATGTGCTATTGAAAAACTTAGATCCATTCCACCACCAGTGAGAGTCAGAAACCACTCTCCAGTTTTTTGATTCTCTACACAGATACAATTTGTTTCAGATGCAATTTTGATTCTCCTTTCAACATTTTCTTTTCTACTCTCTCCATCATATCCCTCATCAACCATTCCTTGATAGTCAAGAGGATAGATAAAATTCATCATTGGTGCAAGATTTCCAGAGTCATCCTCACAGCAAGGACATCCTTCATATGGTTCACAAGGATCTCCATTTTTGTCTTCAGTTGCATTGTACTTAGTTTCCCAGCCACAACCAAATTTATCATGATGTTCAGAGTTTGGACAAGTCAGATTAAACACTGCTTCTCCATTCTCATTGTAGTTCTCAGACCAATCAAAAGAAATTCCTATTGACATGCTCTATTTATCCCTCCTGTCAAATGCATCTAGTCCTTCATTGACCTCTTTTTCATGAAACCAATCATCGACTAGTTTGTGTATGCCATACAGTAGATTTTCTGGCATTTCCTCATAGTGGTTTTTTAGAATGTGTCTGATGTCTGATTCCATTATTGTTTTAGCAGGGGGATCGTGAGACACTTGTACAAGTGACAGTATAGCTTTGTCTCTTCCTTCAACAGAGTCTTTTGTTACGATGAAGAGATCGTGTTCTTGCAGTTCTCTTGCTTCTTTGAAGACAGTGATTTTTGTCAACTTAGATCCTCACCTGAAGTTCCATTCTTCCTGAATGATTTGAAGGCAGAGGCAACTTGCTCTAATGCTCTTAGTCTGCCTAGCTGATACTTGTACTCAGTGATTGAGTCAATTCCTATTGCAGATTTGCCCTCAAGTATCTGACAGGATTTCATAATTTTGTCATTGAGATAATTCTCAAAGGCTTCAATCTTTAGATCTTCCATCAGACTTCACACCTTTTGTCATTGCCTTTCAAATGGTCTTTGAATTCATCCTCGTCTATAGTTGAAAAACCACAAGGACATCCAAAGATTTCTACATCTTGCTGTTTACTCATACTATATTATTACATTATTGAATATATTAATATATCTTATAGAGATAATTTAGGAGGATATTATCAGGCGTGAATGTGAATGGCAGTGGTGGAATAGCACCCAAGATTAGTGACATCATAGAAGAAGGATACATCCACTGCCATTGTGTGTCAGGCATAGTTGTTCTTATACGTTTCATCTGCAAGTTTGAAAAGCTTCTTTCTGTTTGCTGGACTCCATCTCACAACCTGTTCCAAAGCATAGTGGCATTTGTTATGGAGGACTCTGAAACGTCTTGGTTCTTTCAAAACAATTGGCTTGAGATATTTGTGATAAGCTAATCTGTCTGGAACTAACTTACCTTTGGAGTTTAATTTTGTAAAGTCAGAATGAATCTTCTCGACTATGACACCATTCTTTTTCTTGTATTTCCAATGATGAATGACAAATGACATGCCTTTGTCAAATACAGCCTTCTTGGATTTTCTGCTGATATGAAATGATTCAGATCTGCCACAAAGATCACATACTCCTCCTGTTAGAAATTCTGCAAGTTCCAGGATTATTGCTCTGACAAGAAGATCTTCTTTAGAAGTCATTCATCTTTTTGGATCCTCGTCATAATGTAGATATGTTGCTTCATTAGTTTGTAGTTGAATGTCTTCTGCTTTGATTGGGATGTCAGTCAAGCTTCCTCTCCTAGTTTGTGAAGAAAATTAAATTTTAAACTTGAAGCAGGAATCATACTGCAACTTTCTTGATTGTGTATTATTCCTACATCTTCTTCCGCTCTATCAGCTAGCATAATTTCAGTCTGTAACTTGATTTGTTTTGGAGTTGGTTTTGGTCTGTTTGGCAATGCTTCCCATTCCTTTTGTGATTTGATTTCAGTCCAGGTGTGATCTCCATCATATTCTTCCTTGATGTAGATTGCATGATTGCAACCACAGTCACATGAAGATTCTGGATAAAGTGAATAATCCTCCTTGTAATCTATTGATGAATCAAAAGTAAAGACATCAGGATTTCTGTGCCTCCTTCCAGATTTTATCATAAAGTAATTCCTATTTTCAATCCCAAGAACTTCATTCATAATGTTCAAAGTATCAATTCCAGATGTCATTTCTTCATCTTCCTCAATTTTTCCATTGGAGATTCAGGCTTTTTTAATTCAGTTATTACTTTGACAGGATCTCCAACTTGGATCTTTTCTGAGTTTTGAAGATTAACTAACTTTGTTTCAATCTCATTCCCATGAACATCCCATCCTTGTGGTGCAGTTCCTCTATGCCACAAAATGATTCCCTTTCTCTTTGGGTACATCTCATCAATCATTTTCAGCACATATTCATCAGGCTTCCTTGAATGTTCTCCTCTCTTTGCCTCAAAGATAGTTGGGAAAAGTTTGGCTGGAAGTGGTATCTCACCTTTTATTGCCATGATCAAATGCTCTGTCTGGTTTCTACTCCAAGAGCCTCTTCCAATTCTGTCCTTCTTCCAAGTGAATATTGCCTTGGGATAGAATCCCCAGTTGTCAATGATTTGAGCTGCAGTCCCATCAATTAGAAATGCGTTTGGAATCCAGAAGAACAGGACACAGTCTTTGGCAGATGGTATTTCCATGTTGAGAAAATATTCCTTTGGCTCAGTTGGATAGTGGTTCTCAGCTGCTCCTCTTCCTCCATCATCATCAAATGCAATTGGAATATCTGTATAGATTCTGTCATATTCTCCGGTTGGAGGTTCAACTTTTGGAAGGTTTCTTGCATCTCTTGTTACAATCTGATAAGCTGTATCAACTGAGATTTGGCCTTTGTTTAATTTCATCAGAGTCTTTTTTCCAAGTGCAGTCTTTTTGGCAGATTTCACAACAATGTCAATCTTCTCAACTTGCCTGTCTGAGATTCCAGTCAGTTCTGCAACAATCTGTCTGGTTCTTCCTTCTGAGGGAAAATTTCCCTTCTCACGTTCTTTGTCAATGTAGTCTTTGATTTCTGAAATCTCCTCTGGAGTGAATTCTTTTCTCTGGGTATTTTCGTGGACCTGAATCATGTTGAACATGTTCATTTTTCCATTGGATGTCAGTTCCTTGTAGGTAAGTGGATGTCTGATGAATGGAGGGAATGCCTTGAATTGATCTGGATATTTCTTATGAAGGATTCTCCAAGATCTTAGTCTCCTTCTCCCAGCTATCACAATTCCATCCTTCGAAATTGTAATTGGATTAATTATGCCAACCTTTCTGATTGACTCTGTTAGCTGAGTAAGATCACCAAAATCTTTTCTCAGTCCTTTTTTCTCAATAATATCTGATGCCACAATGAATTAACTTGACTAAGAATATATTAATATATCTGTATTTTTATCATTGAGCATGGCAAAAGTAAAAATCGAACAGGAAAAATCATCCGTTTCAACTCTAGGTGAACAAAAAATTGTTGTGATTCAAAAAGCAAATCATGATCAACTCAAAGGGTTTCTGGATAGAAAATTAAAGGTCACTCTTATTTTAGAGACTTTAGACGATTAGAGGCAAAATCAAAATAATCTTTCACTATTTCATATCCAAGGTATTTTCTCTTCATCTTCTTTGACACAACTGCAGTTGTGCCACTTCCCAAAAATGGATCAAGTACCATGTCACCTTTCTTGGATGAATAACTTAATATCTTTGACACCAGTGCTTCAGGAAGTTTTGTTGGGGTCTTTTTTTCTCCTGTCCAATACTCTCTTGGGATTGTCCAAACATCCTCCATGTCATTATACCTTGCAGATCCTTTGTTATCACTTCTGTCTGAATCCTGGAATCTGGAGTTTGGATAAAAATTGTATCTGGTCTTGTGTTTTGTAACGAATAGAATATGATAATGAGAAGTGACAAATTTCTTTCTGGTGACAACTCCAAACTGGAATTTCCAGATGATGTGATTCTGAATGTTGAATCCAGTCTCTTTCAGATTATTAATAATAATATCCAGATTGTTGTAACCAGAGACAACATACATTGATCCATCATATTTGAGTTTGTACCATACATTCACCATCCAATCATAGGTGAATCTGTATAATCCTTCTGCTCAATGTCCTCATAACCATCAATTACATTTGAAGCCTTTCTGTTGTAGTTTGCCTTTTTGGATTTAAATTGTATTGCAAATGGAGGATCTGTTACAACCAAGTCAACTGATTTGTCTGGAATCTTTTTCATTCCCTTGACACAGTCTTCATTGAATATTCTGGAATTCAATTATTGTCACTCCATTCTGGGACAACAGATTCCTCAATAGCAAAATCGGTTCTATGTTTCTGACATCTTACAAAAGGACATGCGATATATTTTCCACATCCAGACTCTTCACAAAGTCGATATAATCCAACAATGTTGGTTTGAATTCTAAGTCCTCCTTTCATGTAAAATGGGGCAATCAGGTTCTCTGGAATATCACTCAAGTTTGTATCTGCCTCCAGCTTTTCCAAGCTTTCCTTTGTTGTAATACTCATCAAACATCTTCTGAACCAAGTCAACATTTGGAAAATATTCATGGTAGTGTTCTGCTATGAACTCCAAGGCTTCTGCCTCAGTGAATCTCCCATCTTTTGACTTGGCCTGTATTCTATGCAGACCTGTTTCAAAAGCTGATTTTTTTCCAGTGACAAACTGCTCTTGCTTGTGTACAACAACTCCATGAGTTGTGTCAATCTTGAATGATTCCAGATTCTTTCTGTAAACCTCAATAGCTAGCATGGCATGTTCCTCTCTCACTGTATCACTGAGAAATATCTTGGCTATTGCAGTGGAAATTCTGATCATTGATTCAAAGAATCTCTTGTCAACTCTCTTCATTCCTTTCTCAATGGTTGCCACTTTTCTCATCTCCCTTGCAAAATCCTTTAGGAGTTTTTCAGTCTCTGGAGTTGACTTTGGTTTGAATGTTTTTGCATAATTTACAAACAACAGAAGCTGTTTTGGAGTCAGAAGATTATGATCTTCAATGTATTTCTCAACTCCAATTTTTCTAATCAGTAGAATGTGATCCTCAATCTCCTCCTCTTCCTGTTCTGGCTTTTGACTTAGCATGTTTGTAATCAAATCAAATCTTGAAATCATGGGAGGAGGCATGAAGCTGAGATTGTCCATCATTGAAATGTCAAAGTTGTACTCATACCTTTTTGGATTTGCTCCACCCATGATTGTAGTCCTAGCATCAAACATCTGATCATATCCTCCTTTGTTGTAATGTATTTTTCCTGACTCCATTCCTTCAAACATCTTGGACAAGTCCTCATCAGTGAGCTGATTCATTTCGTCTATTGCCACAATTCCTCCAGTATTCATTGGGATAGTTCCAGCCCTGATCATCTTTGTACGGTTTGGAAGAGAATCCATTGAGGCAGTGACAGAAGTTCCAGACATGGTACTTCCATTTGCAAATCCAGCTTTCTGGTTGAACAGTGGAATGAATTCCAGGAGTGTTGACTTGCCAGCAGAAGGTGAGCCAACAAGTATTCCATGAACATCTCCTCTCAGCCTTCCGGAATGAGTTCCACCAACTGAGGCAATCAATACATTGAGCTTTGCCAAGTCCTCATGCTTCAGTTCTGGAGATATTGAATCTGTCATAATTTGTAAAAAATCTTTTTTCTTTGAGAGTGTCCTGAAGAATTTCTTCATCTCATCATCTGGTACAACATCCTTTGCATCATCCATGTCCTTGACAGACACTGCATTAATCACGATGGAGTTTGTGTTCTTTCCTCGTTGGATCTGTGATCTAAACACACCAATGATTTTTTTTCTCTGTCCCACATAGGTTGACTTTGTAAAATCATCCTTCACAATGCATGGAAACACTACAGGTGAACCATGCTTGGCTTCTTCCAATGGCTCTTGTATCATGAATTCTTTTACATCTCCAGTCTTGACAGTTGACTGGTCAATTCTCATGGTTTCTCTTTTTCTGTCACAATCCTTGTTTCTGCATTTGGGAATTGAAGACAGTGAAAATAATTGTTCTCTGTCTCCACATCCAATGCAATAAGCTTCTCCTGATTTTAGATATGTCTCAAGAAGCCCTGCACCAATAACCTGACATTCCACTTCCAATGGAATCCCTTCATGTTCTGAACCCCACTCATTCATCTTGATAGAAGTTGCATCTGTTATCACAACATTCATTTCACGATTGATGATTGTGGCTCCAATATCGTCTCCTCCATAATTATAATAAACCCTAAGAACTGCAGCTTTCACCATCTTTGCAAAATTCTCAGGATCTTTGATGAACCAAGTATTCAATAGATTATTCTCTAAAGGATTAAAATTGAAAGTCATTCTTGGAAATGCCTTCAACTGATTGATTATGTCACGATAAGATTTGTGTTGCTTGAGATAATATGCTATGAGTTCAACATTGAAAGTTCCAGTGCCAGTAAAATCTGAGCCATCGGAATTCTCCAAATACCAACCATACTTGCATTTGTCTGCTCCACAAAGTTTGCTTCTATCACTATCTGTATCATTGACTTTGACTAGGTCAGTTCCACAGTTTTTACAATTCAAGACTTGTTCACTAGATCAATGACAGTTTGAACTTTTTGTTTCTTCTGATTCATTGCCAACTGGATAATGCTGTCCAGTTGATCTTCACTACAAGTTTCAAGCACATTCTCAATCTCCTCCTGTTTCATAAGCTGTTGTAACTTCTCATCAAACTCCTGTTGCTTCTCAGGGTTTTTTCTAATCTCAATCAGTTTCTCAGTTCTTTGTCCAAGCTCGATATAATATCTTGCACAAGCTGAAATATCTTTGAATCTTTTTCCTCCACCAGAATTGGACTTTGCGAATTGTTGGAATCCAAAAGTGACTCTGAGGGACATACTTGTTAAATTTTCATCCATGCTATTCCGTAACTTATTTTAAAAATATATTATTATATTCTTCGGTTTGAATCATTTTAGCTGTGAGATCGTCATAACGAATTCCGTCATAGGGTTTTAGACTATACTAAAAATTACCGCCAAAATGACCAAAAATCAACACCCCTCAAAAAAATTATAAAAAATGATATAGATTTTACATAGTTTCAATGGATATATTATTATATTTTATAAAAAATCTCCTAAAAATATGTAAGAATAATCTTTGTCAATATACCCTGCTTAATTGACCTAAACTATGCCAAGAGATTACATCGTATTATAACAGCGTAATATCAACGAAATTAGTTACAATGTGAAATGGCTAATTTTTCCAGAATTCTATCACTTGGAGTGATGAGATTCAGTCCAAATGGCAACAAATATTTTTTGACTTCATTGTATGCCAAAATTAATTCTCCTCTCAATAACTTTCTTTTGTTTCTTCTGAAGACATTCTGCATTGTTACATAGTTAAAGTCAATGACAGCCCACTTTTCAGGTTGCATCTCCAAAAATGTTCTTTGGACAAAATCATAGTTCTCTCTTTTCCATTCATCATGAATTGGTCCCATTACCCTAACTGCATAGTGTCTTGTACCAATTCTGAAATAGACATCTATCTTTGGTGATCTCTCACCTGTTAAGTCAGTCCCCTTCAAGGGAACAATGTTTGGAGGTTTGTGTTGTGTTTTAATCTCATCAATATCTGGAAGGGTTGACTTGATAATATCATGAACTAGGATCTCTTCAGGTCTGTTACTTGTGTTATTCTTTCTAGTCATACCTTTCTTGGCTCTACTTCTGGTAGTGTTAATTTTTACTGGCAATGATTCTTCCTCATCTTCCACATTATTGTTGCTTGGTCATTTCTCAACAAGTCTCCAGTCTCCTTCACCATCTGCATCATCTCATCAAAGGAGATAGATATTGCGTAATGCTTCCTATACTTATCAATCTCATTTATGAATGCCTTGTCCTCAAGAATTGTCATTGGGAATGTCAGTGCAAAGAAACATTTGAAGTGGGATATCCAATGAATCATTATCTCTCTATCATTCAACATTAGTTTTTCCTCTCGACATTAGAGTGAGACGGTTGTGTGGATTTTTCATAGTAGCCCAACAGTCAGAACAATAGATTTTTCCTTTCAATATAAGCCAGCATCCATCTAATTCGTTAGGGCAAAAATCACATTTAGTCAATTTTCTACCTCAACGCTTGTGAATGTTTGTAATCCCTCTTTGAAAACTTGAATTTGAACATTATTGATTAACTGTTCTTCTGTAATGTTTTCAA
>Ga0100403_1004379_pt1 | contig 10039 bp, 5 predicted proteins | sample CryGeymet201501t_FD_83663 | JGI IMG/M metagenome (GOLD analysis project Ga0100403, IMG submission 83663) | Groundwater microbial communities from Crystal Geyser aquifers in Utah, USA - Crystal Geyser metaG 2015-01t | ecosystem: Environmental > Aquatic > Deep subsurface > Groundwater | place: USA...
GGCCATCAATGGGTAGAGAGCCACTTCAACACCTAAAAAGATGGAGCTCGAGTTCGTTAGAATTTCTGGGGCATTAAACACACAGGCCGAGATTCCATCATCCCACGCCCTCTGAGCAATCGCTTCCAGTTCAAGCTTGGCAAAACCTTGTAAGTAAGGCGCGTAAGACTGCCACTTGTAATCTCCGTCAATCAAAATTTCGGTTCCATGATATCCGAAAGCCACATAAGAAACCCTTGATCCCTCTTCTTCAATTTTTTTGCGTAGAGGTTTTGAGAGGTCGATTAAGTGGTGAAAAGTGTTGGCCGTCACCTCCATGAAACTTCTCTCAGAAAGTTGCCCTAGAGGAGATTTCCAGAACTCTTCAGAGGAAGAATATCTGTCTCCATGCCCTTTAAAAACTTTGTTCATCACGGGAAGGATCACTTTGGCTCGGGGAACGCCACCGGCCATGGTGTGAGCAAAAAGAACATTGGATCCTTTAGGAATCATTGGGGCAAGTTTTTCCAGGTAAATTCTGGTCCTCTCGCGAAAAGAGTCTTGGCCTCTGAGTTCCGACTCGGCAATTTGACTCCAGTCTAAGGTGACTTCATTCCACTGAGACATTTTTACTCCCTGGAGTTGGTCCACGGGAGTTTTTCCTTTCTCTGAAGGAGACAGATCAAATCCTGCTTCCAGAGGAACATTCACCATAGGGGTTTGACCTTTTTCAGAGATTTCTTCTTGAGTGAGTGGGCGGAGTTGACCTTCGCCATCTCTTCGTCCAACGGTTGAATAAATGACTTTCATTCCGGATTTGAGCGCCTCGTCAATGAGTCCGTTGACGTAGCCTCTTTGAAAAACTTCACCAAAGATCACCAAAACGTCGTCTTTTTTGTAAGGCACTTTGCTGGGCCAGTTGCGAATAGGTTTAAATGCGCTCATTGAGATCCCCTCTTTTGCGGCGTCAAATGCGTTGAATTCATCACTTTTTTGAAATTTTTCGAGCCTGTCAATCAAAGGCCGCTGAGGCCCTGAATGATTTAAAGTGTCATCTGCCCTGAAATAATTCCCTACATGTCTAGAAATAACACATTCTTGACAGGCTCAAAAGCGCTCTGAAGGGACAAAAATTGTCCATCTAAGTCCATGAAAAGCCAACAAGATTTCCCAAAATGGCAGTTATATTGAGCACATTGGCCGGTTCCAATGTGGAACGCTTATTGAATTCTTTTCCGTTGCCGGAACTGGAGCGAACTTGCATTTAATTGTTGGAAAGGGACGTAGGATCAAGCGCATGGGTAAAGTTTTCATTACATTTTTGGGACTTACGGGCCTGCTTTGTTCTGCTCCCAAAGTGTGGGCCCAGGCGCCTCGCGCGATCGGCACCCCGGACTCGGCTTCTATTTCAGAATCGCTCTCTGAGTCCTCTTCCAGTCCCGAATTCACAAAAAAAAATTGGTCTTTCGAAACAGGGTTTAAAGGGCGAAAAGAGGGGAAGGACGATGGTTTTGCCAGTCTTCTTAGATTCTCCTCTGAATTCGAGATGAGACTCAGCCCTTGGCTTCGCCTAGAGGCCTCTCCTTACGCGTCTTACTTTTCTTCCCGGGTGCAGCAGAGATTTGATGATGACACCTATCAAACGCGATTAGGGCTGAACTACGGTCACCTCACAGCAGAACCCTTTTCGGGTTTGTTGTTTAAAGCGGGAGCCATTCCGCAAGCCCATTTGGACAACTCTCAATTGGTTTCAAAATTCAGATCTTTTCCCGGTGGCTTGGGCGAGTACAGCTTTAAAGGCATCAAAGACACTGAAGTTGGCCTTCGGGTTCAGTACGTGATTCCGACGTCCTCTTCTTTAAACACTCAACGAGAGAGCCAGGAGGGGCTGCCTACTTTTGTCACCGAGACTCTCTTTGCAAAGTACAGTGACTCCAATTGGGATACGCAATCTCAAATTGGACTTTTTTCGTGGAATCAGATTCCCGCTCGAGTCGCCTTTGAGTCCTCTCGTGCCGGAAATACTCCTGCCAATGCGGATTCTGAGGCAGAGACTCGGCTTCGTTACGGTTACTCAGGTTGGTATGGAAGCCTTGAATCCATTTATAGTTTTGATAATGGCCTAGGATCTGGTTTGGCCTTCCACCGAATCTCGAACACCGAAGCGCCAAGCTCTTTGGCAGATTCTCAAAGAATCTCTTTGGTGGGAATTTTTTCTCAACCCAATTTTGGTGTGAAGGTGGAAGTAGGAACCTTCTTTTCTGAAGGGGATGCCACATTGGCAAGATATGCCTCTTCTGGTTATGGCAACACCAATAGGAAGGGTGAGCAGATCTTTGCTGAATTGGATGTAAAGCCTTACAAGTTCTTTTTAAAGGGCGAATATGGGCAGGCCAATGAGCTGAACCAAAGAACTTATCAAGATGATATTCAAGATTTTAGCGTGACGGTGGAGAGTTATGAATTTCAATTCTAAAATTGTTTTTACTTTAATTTCCATCGCTCTCCTTGCAACGTCCTGCACGCAGCCGGATTCGGAAGTGAGCCAAGACGAAGGAGCGAGCTTCTACGTCAGTGAAGTGGATCTAGAAACAGCTCAAACTCAGATGAAAGAGGCTAATGGTTGGAGAACTCCAGTTTCCATTCGATACACGATCAAAGCCTGTATTGAGGATCGTGCGGAAAGAAGAGATGCCATTGGGCACCGTTTTACGATTCGAACCCCAGAGGGAGTGGTTTTCGATCCTATTTCTCCCAACACAGACACCAACGGCTGTCTGAGGTGGGTAGAGCCCATTGAGTTTGATTACTTTGCCAATGAGATTCTCTACGTTCCAATCGAGCGAGAGATTGTAGGGACGGGAATTTACGCAGGTTCGAGAAAGATTGAATTCGCAATTAATCCATGGACCGTTGGTGAAGCTGCACGTGGGAAGGGTAAAAACTTTATTCTACTTAATGATGGGCAAAAAGTAGTCAATGTTCTCACTGAGGAGCGTCTGGTCCCTAAGCTCTATGCCCAAGCTGCACTAAAGGGAGAGTATTCAAGAGAGCAGAAAAAGACTTATTCAGCTTTAAACGCGGATCAAATGAATAAGATTAAGAGGTCATCTACCTCTAGAATTTGGGTTGATCGTTTGTCTTACACACCAGTAAAGAGACGGGCTTTGAACGGCTCTCTGGTTCTCGATGTTTCGTTGACGATGGAGCCGAAGCTCATCGTCACCAATGCGGATGGCCAGCTTGAACCGATGTCGATAAATCGAGGTGAGTTCGAAATCATCGCACATCTCGTCTATACGGACACCGGTGCTGACGAAGACACGAAGATGAACATTAAGCCTCAGGGTGATGGGAATCATATCATTACAGACCCAAGAGGCTTTCACGGAAAAGGGGCTGCCGACAACGGAAAGCTTGTTTCACAGCTGAGAATCAATTGGGAGCGCCGGGCGCAAACAGGAAACGTGACCGTGGCTCTAAAGGTGATCCCTAAGGGTCTTTCTAACGTGGCGCCTTTTGAGGGTTTATTTGAGCTGAGCGGCGGTGCCACAGCACTCACAAAGAAAACTTCAGCCGACCTCTTGCCAGGTTGCGATCACCCCACTGATGTGGAGCCGGATCAGACGGGTTTCAACACCTCCTACTCCTCTTGTCAGGAAATTGCTCCATTCTTGAAGAACACAGACAATTACGAAAAGCTTAAGAAGCAAGGCTTTGCAAGTCGACCAGATGCTTATTTCTTTGATCGTTTTAAACTGCGATTTGTGAGTGTTCTTCCAGGTGAGACAGCCACTCAAAGAGTTGTGCTTTACTCAGCAACAACTTGTTTGATTGATGCTTTCGATGGGTCTCGTCCGAGAAACATTCCTTTTGTTGTTGAGTATTTAAGTAAGGATCGAAACGGAATCACCGGGTCGGAGAAGGATGCGGCCTTGGTGGAGAAAGAAGCCGCGTCAGGAGCTAAGGAAAAAATTGTTGGTGAGAAAGGTGAAATTGTTGAAACCACGTCAGATGGCTGCTTGACTTGGAATTCGACAGTGCACCACGCTTACTACGGTCCTGAGAAATTTTTTAGGCACATGGTTCGAATCACTAATCAGAAGACGGATCCAAAAAAGAGATTGGATTTTAAAAAGAGCTTTTATTTAAATCCTTGGGACGACAAATTTACGTTTGGTTGGGATGAGGATGAGTACAATGAATCTTACTTGAGTCCGAAGAAGGCGAAGTCGCGCTTCTTTATGGCGGACTTCGGATATCATACGGTTCGATTTCTATATAACATTGACCCTTATATGGAACTCGAAGTTAAGAAAACGGTTCTTTTGGATCTTGCTCCCCGAGTTTTACGTTATGCTGGGATTGTTAATGCCCGAAAGCAAACGGAACCCTTAAGAGACGGAATTTACCTCATGAAAGTTGCGATTCAGAAGGACTTTTTGGATCCCACGGAGAGGGCTATAGACCTACGTGAAGGCGAGGCTCCTGTCTCTTTGGCAATTGGATCACGAAGCAGTGAAGCTGCAAACTTTGAAGTCGATGCTGTGATCAACAAAAGTCTTGGTAAAGTGAAAAAGAGAGAATACATCACCACGGATATGAGTCTCGTTCGAGTGGTCGATGGACACTTAATCCACCCCATTGAATTGACAATGAGAGACCTTCGTTTGATGCGAGTTCGCTCAAATTTTCTTATTCAGTTTGAAACGGTGGATGAGCGAAAGCTACAGGTTCACGATGTCCTTAATCAAAAAATGAAGAAAGAAGTGGCTGAGTTACGGCTCGAGTTAAAGAATCGTAGGGAGTTAGAGGAGAAAGCCAGACAGATTCGTCAGGATGGAAACATCAAGTTGACTGAGACGTTGATGGAAGAACATCCAACGGATGAGATTGTGAATCGGACGTTGGTGGATCTTGAAGTTCTCAATGCAAATCAAAGAGAAAACACGATTCGGTCCAAGTATGTGAGTGCATTTTATAAAATGAATCAGCAGCTCGAAAATATGCCATTCATCAACAGCAATTTTGAGTTGGATCCTGCGCTCTTAGAGCCAGTTCTCGATGTTTTGAAAGTGAATGACTTTACAGACGTGAGGTTGCCTTCGAAATCCGAGGCAGATTTAAATTTATTCAAGGAAGACTCTGGTCTCGATGCCAGAACTTTCGTTGGACCAGTGATCTTTTTATCCAATGCCTATTCAGATTCAGTGCGTGCAACGGACAATCTGGATGAGGCCAATTGTCCAGTGCCAGCTAAGAGCAATGAGGACTTAGAGCTTCTTGAAGAGGAAAAGAATCAGGCTTCTCTTCTTGAGATGGAAGGGATCAATGGGATTCGAAAGGCTCTTGTCGAATCCAGAGAGAATAAAGCCTATCGCTATTCAAGATACTACGGAGCCCTTACTCACCTCTGTAACAAGCAGGTGGATGATTTGCTTGAGCTTGAAGAGCTTTATGAGGAGCAGTACCGACAAATCATGCCGCTAGCCTCATCAAAGGCCAATTTGGTGCGCACGTCGGCTCTCGATTATATGTCGATTGCGAACGAACCCCTTATGAGTTTGCCGGCAGATCAATGTGAATTGGATGAGGGATGTCGAACACTGAGATCTCGAGTCTACTCCAAGGAGGAGATCGATCTTATCCTTCAAGATGCTTTGAAGGTCAATTCGTACGCTTACTATAAAAAAGAAGAGCTGGCCGAGCTCTTAAGTCGAGGGTCTAACCTATCGCCAATTTTACTTCCACCTCTGCAGTACCAACAGGTTGAAGAGTCCGGACCCACAGAAGTTTTTCGTCAAGACATCGCTGACAGCAAAACTATTTTTACAAGCTGTGCGGTGCTTTCGCAGTTGGCTGTCAATCGAATGGAATTTATGGCGAAGGAGGACCGAACCAAAGACATGTTAGATGGGCGGATGAGATTGAGCAGCTCTAAAGAGCGCTACCGCCGAGCCATGCTTGAAAGATGTGTTGGTCTTCAGACAGAAGATCAGTCAGCCATTGTCTTAGATGACAAACTCAAAGTTTATGACACGGGTGTGGATTACGTCTTTAGAGGCGGACTTCAGATGAACATCAACGTGGGAACCAGTGTTTCTTTTAGTCGAGGAGAGAACAGCGGTCTTTCATTAAAGTATGATGACATCCCCGCAGCTGGTAAGGGGGTCGTTGCTTCGAGCGTGGGACTCTATGCAGGTTTTCAGGCTTACACGACAGGTGCGGCGGTTGGGTCTGTGGCTGGGGGGCCCATTGGAGCCTTGGTTGGGGTTGGGGCAGCAATGATTGCGGGATCGGTTTATGACTTTGGTTTGGCATTAATTAAACCTCTCGGCGCCTCCTCCTCTATCAGTCAATCCAACTCAGAAGGAACCAGTGTTTCTGATGGAACTTATTTAGTGTCTCAGATGGCAAAGTTCGATGTGCCGATCAAGTCTTATCAACGATGTCGGGTGATCCGCTTTAGTGACGCCTTTAGCGAAATGTTTTTGAAGGAGAGATCCTTGAATCCTGATCTAAAGCCTTATCTTTCTAAGGGATTTATGACCTGTGGAGAAATGACAAAGATAAAAGAGGGTGAGGATTCTCTGCGCGTTCCAGAAAGCTATTTCTACTTCACTCAGCACTTTACTGAGGGAGACATGCTCGATCAGGCGGATCTTTACAATCACCCTTGGCTCCTTGCTCTCCGAGGAGTGAGAGACTTTGGTGTGTTCTTGGATAGCATCAAAGGGGTTGAGATGGGCTCCATCTTGGGGACCTGGAATGACTTAAGAGAAGGAAAGCCATCCAGAGGAAATCGAGTGGCTTGGCCTCTGGATCATATGGCGGTGACTTACAGACAGCTTGTTCCAACATTTCCAGGTTTTTACTCCCTTTCGACTTTCAAGGAGCGAGTGACCACCTTTCCGTTAAAAGATCGGCTCTCAAGGTTGGAAACAGATGTGAATGCCGAGGTGAAGTGCACAATGGTAAAGAACAATTCCGGTCTGCCCACCTGCCAGGAGAAAGCCACCATCACAAAAGGGGATGGGGGCGCTGGAGGACTTGAAACCATTGTAGGGCCAGCCCTTCTTACCGAATAAGGCGACGTTTAAATTTTATAAATGGTAAATATTGTGATCTTCTAAGTGAGTCAGGAGGCTTTTCGAAGCCCCTGATTTTTCTTTAACCAATCCTTCGATGGTCATTTTGTTCATTGACCTTTGGTCTTCAGGCAAGCGAAAGTGGCTTTCGATGCCCTCGGCGAGGGATTTTGAGTTGTTACAAACCTCAACCACGGGTTTATCGTCTACATGAATTCGTTTAAAATCTAAAGCTTCATAGCTATTGTGAATCTTAGGGCCAAGGAGAACGCGGTTTCCAAAGGAAAGAGGTTCCATCACGGAGTGAACTTTAGATTTAAAAGAATTTCCGACAAAGGAGAGGTCGCTGTAGCGGTAAAAATCAAAAAGATATCCAACTTGATCAAGAATTAAAAAATCAGATTGTGGGCTTTTGACGGCTTTTGAAAACAGCTCGTAAGAGAAGCCTTGTGACTCAAGATTCTTCCTAAGGTCAGCCAGATGGTTTGAGGTCGGCTCATGGGGCGCAAGGACGACCATATCCCAGGACTCTCTTGTTTGACGAAGCGCTTTTAGAATCACCTCTTCATCCTCTGGCCAAGTCGACCCAAGAACAATAATGCGTCCCTTTGGCATCTCAAAAGGGATCGGCTTCGGTCGAAGTTTTCTCTCCTGAACTTGGTCGTAGCGAGTGTCCCCAAAGGCTGTCACGGGAGTGTGCACGGACTCCTTCACCCACTCTTTACTTTCTTCACTCACGCAGTCGATGTGGCTCAATTCACTTAAGAGCTGCATTCTGATAAAGCTCGACCACCAGGATCGGCTGCGAGAGTGGTGGTAGGAAAAAAGGATTCTCGGCACGCTGAACCGACGGCACTGACTGAGCATTTCGGGCCAAAGATCCGTGCGCGCAATGAAAAGCGCTTGGGGGCGGATTTTACGAATCAGACTTTGAATGGCTCCGGGGAAATCAAAGGGCAGAGGAATAGAGTAGTCAACCAGGGGGTCCTTGTCGATAACCTTCATATAGGTCGGAGAGAAGAAGGTGACGACGATGGGGACTTCAGGGTGCCTCTCTTTGAGCTCTCTAAGAAGTGGTCTGGCATATTCATACTCACCAGAGGCGGCATGAATCCAAAAAGACTGCTCCAGTTTTTTTAAAAAAGGGGCTCTCAGCCGAAGCCTTCGAAGTCGAAAGCCTTCTCTGATTTTTGCTGAAAAAGGAATTCCAAGCATTAGAAAAAGAAGAAAGAAGATGGGAAATAGAGATCTGTAAACATTAGTCATCATAAATCAAAGGCTCTGCTTGGGGTCGTCACAGTTGTCGTGACAATTTTCTTGAGGTGACTCAATTTCAAGAGTGGTGTGAACATGGCCCAATATTTGGGAGGAGGCTTCGCGAACCTTTTGCTTTAACTCAATCAAGTCGTCGCCAAGGTAAGGGGTGACAATATGAAGGGAGAGAACATGACTGGCTCCATCCAAACTCCAAAGGTGTAAATCATGGAAGCTCGCCAGACCTGGGATTTTGGAAATCTCTTTTGAAAACAGATCTTTCTTGTGTTGATCGGGCGTGGCTTGCAAAAAGAGCGACACAGATTTGTTAAGTAAGCTCAAAACATTTTTAACAATCCAAATGGAAATCAACACGGCCAGCAACGGATCGATCCAGTACCACTTGAAGAAGTAGATGAGAACTCCGCCCACAAGCACGCTGGCCCATCCCATGGCATCTTCAAGGAGGTGCCAGGTGAGGACCTTCTCATTTTGCGTCGCTCCTTTCTTTAGCCGAAGTGCTGCTAGCCCATTCATGGCGATCCCCAGCAAAGCCAGGGCCATCATTCCTTCAGCTTTGGGCTCTCCAGGATTCCATAGACGGGGTATGGCTTCAAAGAGCACAATGCCTGAGCCCACCGAGATCACCACGCCTGAGATCACGGCCGACAGCAGGGAGAGGCGCTTCATTCCGTAAGAGAACTGAGGCGTCGGTCCGCCGCCGGAGCGCTTTTCTAGAAAGTAGGCAAAGCCGAGACTTAGAGTGTCTCCCGCATCATGGACGGCATCTGAGAGTACGGCCACGCTTTGGGTGAGAAGACCCCCGATGATTTCTATAATTGTAAAGGTGAGGTTGAGGAGGAAGGCCCATCCAATATTATTTAAGCTTGAGGCCTTGCAGCTGCCGCCAAGATGATCGTGGTGGTGATGCCCATGATCCAGATGTGTGTGGTCGTGTGACAAAGGCTCTCCTCTGGCCAAACTCGTCTCACTCATGCCTCAAGGGAAAATGGCAAAAGATTCGAGTGTCCGTGGTTGAATTTTTAGATTTAAACACCCAATCCCCCAGAAGCCAAGCCCCTTTCGGACCCGTCTTGAGCCAATAGGAGATGTCAGCAGAGTCCGTGGATATCACCACCGATTCGAACTCTCCGTTGTTCGTTGCGGAATGGCTTTGAGAAGATCGCTTTTTTAAGTGGTCCGTCAGCGCGTTGAGACTCATTTCTTCGTAGGGATTTGACTTTGCGAAATAGGAGAAGAGGGCCCTAAAATCTCTCGTGTATTCGCTTAAGGAGAGGAGGGTCATGGCCCCATGGTGTTCATGATTGGGGTTGATGCCTCTCTGGATGTGATAGCAGCTTCCTGAAAAACCCTCTTCAGAAGTGGAAGGCTGATGGTCGCTCACGAGAAAGTCTTGAAGGATTTGCTCCATGATCGCCGTACACTTCCCTCGATCGCAAAGTTCTTGTGGGGTCTTCGCGAATGAATTCAGGGAAAGGGCGATGAAAGGGGCTGCAAGCCAGGTGGTCCATTTCAAGTGAAACTCCTTTTGAGAGTGCTGTGGGATCTCTCTATGGTCCGCGCTAAAACCTTGATTGTCATCCTTCGGCCTTTGGCTGGGGGGAGTTTCGATGACGGAAATCTTGTCTCCTTAGGGTTTCTCTCAAGTCTACCGCCTTACCTACAAGAAGTTTGCGAGCTTTATACCAATTCAAAAA
>Ga0100403_1004381_pt1 | contig 10037 bp, 9 predicted proteins | sample CryGeymet201501t_FD_83663 | JGI IMG/M metagenome (GOLD analysis project Ga0100403, IMG submission 83663) | Groundwater microbial communities from Crystal Geyser aquifers in Utah, USA - Crystal Geyser metaG 2015-01t | ecosystem: Environmental > Aquatic > Deep subsurface > Groundwater | place: USA...
GCCGTGATGGCGCACGCGACCGCGAACCGTCGCGGCGTCACTGCGCGCACTCCGGCTGTTTGCATGCGTGTGTCGCGATGTCGCAGGTCATTCCCATGGCGACACAATCGTTGCACGCCGCGGCGCCGAAGCCACACGCGCGCGCGCTGATTCCGTCGAGGCACGAGATCCTTCCGTTCACGGTCGCGCAGCATCCGGACGGGCACGTCGACGCGTCGCACTTCGCGACGGCAGTCGTGCAGACGTGGTCGACGCAGCGATCGTTCGGCTGGCGCGTGCAGTCGCGGCACGACTCGCCGAACCCGCCGCACAGCGTGTCGTCGTTGCCCGAGACGCACGCGCCGTTGTGGCAGCATCCGCTCGGGCAGGTGTCGATGCCGCACGGTGCGACGCAGATCCCTTGGCAGACTTGGCCCGCGCCGCACTGCTCGCACGCCGAGCTCTCGCACGCGCCAGCGTAGCCCGTGAGGATGCACTGCGTGCCGCCGCCAGCTGCACTGCAGCACGCAAACGCCGTGCATTCGTTGCAACTGCGCACCGGCTTCAAACAGACGCGCCGTGCCGAGTCGCACTGCGTATATCCGAGCGCGACGCAATCGGCGCACGCTTCGCCGTGGGTCCCGCACTTCGCCGCCTCCGTCCCGCTGACGCACGTGTCGCCCGCGCAGCAGCCGTTCGGGCAATTCGCGGTCGTGCATCGCGACTTCGGTTTGCACATCGGCGCGTCGACCGCGGCGTCGGCGAGCGCGTCGGGCGCGCCGTCCGCGGCGTGGTCGATCGACGCGTCGAACGCCTCCTCCACGCGCGCGACGTCGATCGACGTGCGCGCGCCGCACGCCGCCGTTGCGAGCGCGAGGAGCACCGCCGCGCGCATCAAAACCCCCGCGGCAATCCCCAGAGCGGGAACATCATCACCACCACCCAATCGAAGAGCGCGTGCGCGATGATCCCCGGCGCGAGGCGCCCGAACGCGCGCGCCATCCCGCCGAAGAGCAGGCCCGCGCCGAGCGCCGCGATCGCGACGAGCGGGTTGAGCGGCCCGTTCGGAACGCGGAGCGCCCACATCGTCGGAAGGTGCGCCACGGCATAGAGAATGGCCGACGCTACCGTAGCCCGTCGCGATCCGAGCTTCTCTTCGAGGAGCCGCGTGACCGCGCCGCGCCACAACACTTCTTCGGCGATCGCCAACGCGACGATCCCGGCGCCGACGAAGATCGCGTTTCGCTGCAAGATGCGCGGATCGCCGAGCTGCGCGTAGAGCGAGACGAGCCAGATCTCGCGCGGCGATCCCGTCTTCGCGAACACGCGCGCGAACCCCCACGCGCCGGCGTAGAGCGCTCCCGCTGCGACGAACGCGCGCGAGAAGTCGCCCCAACGCGGCTTCAGCCATTCGCCGAGATCGCCTTCGCGATGCGCGCGCCACGCGGCGATCGCGGCGAGCGCGAGCGTCGGCGCGCCCACGATCGCCCAGAACGCGAAGGTGCCCGAGCGCTCGGGTTGGAAGCCGAGGCCGGTTGCGATGCCGACGACGACGACGATCGCAGCGACCGCGGCGGCGGCGATGCCGAACCCGGCCGGCGCTTGGCTGGCGTGCATGCGCTCTCATACCGCGCTCGCGCTCCGGAACCAAAGGGCGCGCTGCTTGTGGTCCGTTCCCAGTCGCGTTATCGCACTCGCATGGCTCGTTTCGGATCGAACGTCGACACGGCGGCGCTCGGGCGCTCGGCGCGTCGGCTGGTTCTCGTGATCGTCGGCGTCGTCGTCGTCGGCTGGCTCGGATGCGCGACCACCGCGCGCGTCGACGCCGGGCACGTCGGCGTGAAGGTGAAGCTCGCGGGGAGCGAGCGCGGCGTGCAGAACGATCCGCTGACCGCGGGCTGGCACTTCTACAACCCGCTCACCGAGCAGATCGTCTTCTTCCCGACGAACGTGCAGAACGTCGTCTGGACGCAGTCGCCGCACGAAGGCAAAGCCGTCGACGAGTCGATCACGTTCTCGTCGAGCGAAGGCGCGAACGTGAACGCCGACGTCGGCCTGTCGTTCCACATCGAGCCGACGCTCGCGCCGAAGCTCTACAACCGCTTCCGCTTGAACGACATGCAGCAGCTCGCGGGCGGCTACATGCGCAACACGGTGCGCGAGGCGTTCAACGAGGTCGCGTCGCGGATGCCGGTCGCGAACATCTACGGCGTCGACAAATCGAAGATGCTCGCCGACGTCACCGCGAAGTGCCGCGAGGTCTTCGGCAAGGACGGGATCGTGATCGATCAGCTCACGATCAACAGCGCGCTCCGACTGCCGCAGTTGATCGCCGACGCGATCAATCGCTCGCTCGAAGCGAACCAAGCGGCGACGCAAGCGAAGAACCGCGTGGCGCAGGTCGAGGCCGAGGCGCAGCAGCAGATCACGCAAGCGCACGGCGCGGCCGAAGCGGCGCGGCAGCGTGCGCAAGGCGAAGCCGACGCGCTTCTCATCAAGGCGCGCGCCGAGGCGCAGGCGAACGAGATCATCCGATTGTCGATGACGCCCGCGGTCGTCCAATACCGCGCGATCGAGAAGTGGAACGGCACGCTCCCGCAATACCAAGCCGGCGGCAGCGTGCCTCTCCTGACGTTCGACATCGGAAAGAACGATCTCGGAATGACCGAGGCCGAGCGCCAAAAGCGCCTGCAAACGCTGTTCGGTGCAGCGCCGCCCGCGAGCGCCTCCGCGGCCCCCCCGCCCGCGCCGCCCCCGTCCGCCGCGTCCGCCAAACCGCCTAACCCGTAACTCCTAATCCCTAGCTCCTCTCACTCTGCGTTTGACGCGGTTGCGCTTCGGGGCTAAGACCTCGCCAACACGTCTGGCAGGCTGTCCGCAGGTTCATTGCGGGGCGGCGGCCGGCGTGAGAGGGCGGTACGCGCCGGGGAAAACCGGCCAATTCGGGCTAGCTCCACGCAGCGTCCGCCAAAGCTCCCCGAGCAGGGGGATGGACAAGACAACATGACGTTCACAGAAGCCGCCGCAGAGGTGCTCCGCCTCGCCGGCAAACCGATGCACTACAAAGAGATCACCGAGCTGGCGATCGAAAAGAACCTCCTCTCGCACGTGGGCAAGAGCCCCGAGGTGACGATGGGCGCGCGCCTCGCGGCGCTCCTCAAGAAAGAGGACAAGAGCCAGCCGATCGTCCGCGTCAAGCCGGGCGTGTTCGCGCTCCGCGAGTGGAGCGACGCGAACGCAAAGGGCCGCAAGCGCGCCAAAGAGAAGGAAGAGGAAGACGAGGTCGAGGCCGCGGAGGACGAGGCGGCCACCGACGTGAACGCGCTCGAAGTCGAGGCCGCGACGCGCGAGTCGCAGCCCGACACGCCGCGCGAAGACCTTGCGCCGCCGGAAGACGAAGACGATCAGCCGATCTTGAGCGGCGACGACGCGCTCCGCGCGGATCTCGCGGCGAGCGGCGCGGAGTTGTTCGACGACGAAGAGGACGACGATCAGCCGATCTTCGCGGCGCCGAGCCAGCAAGCGGGCGGCGCGCCGCAGCCGGGAATGGGCCAAGCCCAGGGCGAGCCGGGCGAAGGCGGGCGTCGCCGCCGTCGCCGCCGCCGTCGCGGTCGTGGGGGTGGAGGCAACGAGTTCGGGCAGGAGCGCTCGTCGTCGCCGCGCCTCGAAGGCGGCGCGATTCAGCCGACGGCGATCATCTCGGTCGACGGCGATTCGTCGGTCGACGTCACGCGCGATCCGCTCGCGCCGGCGCCGCGTCCGATGATCCGCGATCGCCAGCAGATCATGGCGGGCGGCTCGCCGACGGGCATCGAAGTGCCGCTCGGCGAAGGCGACGAGCTCGCGGGGCGCGATTTGGCCGATGCGGCGCTCATGGTGCTCGCGTCGTTCGATCGCAACGCGGGGCCGGTCGCGATTCGCACGCTCGTGGACGCGCTCATGCGCCGCGGGCGTCTCGCGGGCGATCCGGCGCAGGCGAGCGTGCAGCTGTCGGCGGCGCTCCGTGCGGACAACCTCCGTCGCAACGGGCTCGCGCAGCGGCCGCGCTTCCGCTTCGCCAACGGCGGGCGCGTCGCGCCGACCGATTGGATCCTCGGCGGCGACTTGTCGCGGCTCGAGCAAGAGGTGCTCGCGGCGGTCGAGCGTTACCGCGACGCCGCGCGCCGCGCGATGCTCCGCCGCGTGCAGGAGCTCCCGGGGCACGCTTTCATCGAGCTCGCGCTGGTCGGCCTCGAGCGCGCGGGGATGACGAACGTGCGCGCGGTTCGCCGCGCGGGATCGCCCGGCGGCGAAGCGCACTTCTCCGCCGTGCACAAGACGGGGAGCGACGAGATCCGCACCGCGATCGTCATCCGCAAGGACGGCCGCGAGCTCGGGCGCGAGCGCGTGACCGATCTGCGCGGCGCGCTCCACCACTACGGACCGGCCGCCGCAGGCTGGCTCGTCACGACCGGACAGGTGCTCTCGGGCGCGCGCGAGGAAGCGGCGATGGTCGGCGCGGCGCCGGTCGCGCTCTTCGACGGCGTTGCGTTCTGCAAGCTCCTCGAAGAGAACGACGTCGGCGTCGTGCGCACGCGCTTCCCGATCGCCATCCCGGATCTCGAGCTGTTCGACGCGCTCCGGGGCTGAACGATGGAGGTCCTCGCCGGCGTCGCGCTCGCTCTCGCGTTCGCGCTGACGGCGCTCTGGTTCGCGGCGCGCGCCGCGACGACCATCTGCGTCCTCGAAATCGAAAAGGGGAAGCTGCGGGTCGCCAGCGGCGCGCTCGCGCCGCGCGTCCTCGACGACGTCCGCGACATCGTCAAGCGCCCGAAGGTCACATGGGCGATCGTCCGCGTTCTGCGCGCAAAGGAGCACGGGCGCGTCGAGGTGAAAGGCGAGCTGACGAAAGATCAGCTGCAACAGCTGCGAAACGTCATCGGGAGCACGCCGCTCGCGAAGCTCGCGGGCATCCGCAAGAAGGCGTGAGGTCGAGAAACGCTGGCACCGCGGCGCGCATCGTCGCATTGTTAATGCGATGAGGTACGTCGCGATCGTCGCGTTCGTCTGCGCCGTCACCCCGGCGGCGCTCGCCGCTCCGCCGAAGCCCGCGAAAGCGCCGCCGCCGCCGCCCGCGCCGCCGCCGAGCATCGCGCTCACGATCGAAGCGGCATCGACGCATTCGTGGCGCATGCGCGTCGAGAATACCGGCGACGTCCCGGTACGCCTCACGGCCGACGCGCGCCTCCTGTCGTTCGAGATCACGCCGCCGAACGCGAAGAAGCCGACTCACTGCGCGCTCCCGGCGGACATGCGGCCGACGAACGACGTCGATCGCGCGCTCGTTCTTCCGTCGAAGCGCTCGTACTCCGAGTCGTTCGAGCCGCGCCTCTACTGCTTCGGCGCAAACGAAGAGGCGCTCGTCGCCGGAGCGAAGGTCGTCGCGCATCTCGGCTTCTTGCCGATCGGCGCGAAGCCGCCGGCGAAGCTCGCGCCGCCGTTCGTCGTCTCGCCGTTCGACGGCGTCGAGCCGGTGGTGTCGCCGCTCAAAGATCTCGTCGCCGCGCCCGTCACCCTCGCCGCTCCCGAGCCCGCGTCGACCGCGCCGACGACGCCGCCGGCTCCGAAAGAAGGCGACGATCCTTTTCCGCCGACGCTCACGCTGTCCGTGCCGAAGCACGTCGAAGCATCGCAGCCGCTCGATCTCGCGGTGACCGTCACGGTCTCGAACGAAGGCTCGCGCCCGGTCACGCTCCTTTTCCGGCCGGAGACGATCGGCTTCGACCTCATCGGCCCGAACGGCGCGATGCGCTGCAGCTGGCCCGGCAACCCCGGCGGCGCGGTGCGCGAAGCGTTCACGACGCTCGCGCCGAAGACGAAGCAATCCCTCAGCGTCATCATCGGCGCGGTCTGCCCTGACGTCGCGTTCAGCCAGGGTGGGTTGTTCATCGTCCGCCCACGGCTCGACACGCGGCGCGTCGACGCGGACGAGCGCCTGCACGCTTTCAAAGGCGAGGTCATCGGCACGACCACCACGCTGATGCGCATTCACCACGGGCGTCACGCCCCCAAGGCTGTGCGCCCGCGCCTGGACTAGCGACCGACCACCCCCGCGCGTCTCCTCGACATTTCCGAGCCGAATTGGCGGGCTCGTCGCTTGCTAATTCCCGCCGTGGCCGTAGTTTCGGAGCTTGGTGCGAGGAGAACCGATGTCTGCACCGGATCTGGGAGGGACGCTGGAGCTGAAAGCGGGCGCGCGCGTCGAGCTGATCGTCGCCGACACCTCGCTCGCTCGCGCGCTCTTCGACGGCGTCCCGGCCGCGCGCATCCTCAGCCGCGCGCGCCTCGCGAGCGACGAGCGCGACGCCAACTCGTCGACCGGACGCGACGGACGATCGTCGAGCTGGGACGCGCTGATGTCGCGCCTGCTCGGCTCGACGGCGGACGCGAAGCAGCGCGTGAAGAAGGCGATCGCGCGGCACACGCGCGTCGCCGACGACGAAGGTCCGCTCGACGCGGTCGAGGCGACGATCGCGCCGCTCGTCCTCGCGGTCGCGTCGAGCAACGGCGACGCGTCGCTGTCCGAGATGTACCCGGAGTGCGGCGCGGGGCCGCGCGACACCGTGGTCGCGCAGGCCTGCGCGGCGTACGACGCGCGCCTCGCGGGCGACGATCTGCGCGCGCCGATGCTCGAAGCGTGCGTCCGTCTCGCGGCGCGCGCGTCGATCGGGCCGTTCGCGTGGGAGCGCCTGCGCGATGCCGCCGTGAAGCTCTCCGGGCCGGAGCTCGCGATGACGCTCCTGCGGCCCGCGTCGGGCTCGCTCTTTCCAAGGCCGGGCGACGAGAAGGCGCGGACGGGCGCGCGGCGCATGGCGCAGCTCGATCGCGCCGAGCTCGATCAGCTCGTGCGCAAAGATCCGCGCGAGCTCGCGACGAAGATCGCGAAGCTCGACTCCGGCGTCGCGCCGAAGCCGGCCCGCGCGCGCGATCAGCACGACACGCTCGTCGCCGATCTCGCGTGGCTCTTGTCGCACGAGGGCGCGCTCGTTCTGGCGATCGTTCCGTTCGAGGCATCGCCCGACGACGCGATGCCCGCGCCGCGCGCGACGACGCCATCGTGGGCGCCGCAAGATTGGTCCTCGGCGGACGCCGCGGCGCGCCTCGCCGACGCGCTGGAGAAGGGGCTGACGACGCTGCCGCGCGTGCGCGCGGTCGTCCTCGGTGGCGGCGAGCCGGCGCTCGACGCGATCGGCGCAGAGATGCTCCACGCATCGGCGCACCCGTTCGCGAGCGCGGCGTTCGCGGAGATCTTGTCGAACAGCAGCCGGCCGCGCGACGTGATTCGCCTCGTGACGTACTTCGCGGTCGCGCCGGATCCGGCGCACGCTGCGCGCGCGCTCGGCCGATGCAGCGCGCCGGAGCTCCCGCGCGTCCTCGGCGCGTGGCTCGAGTCGATGCTCCCGGGCGGCGGTGCTGCGAACGAGCGAAACGAGCGAAACGAGCGAAACGAAGACGAAGCGGAGCCCGAGAGCGCCGCGCGCGTCACCGCCTGCGTCGCGTCGCTCGCGCCGTACCCGCACCTTTACCGCGCGGTGCGTCCGCTCCTCGCGCGCGTCGGCGACGCCCCGCCCGCGAGCGCGTAGAACCGCGCGGCCCAAGCGCGTTACAGTTGCGTCCGTGCGCCCGTCGAAGCTCCCGGTCCTCGAGACGCTGCGGTTCGTCGAACGCACACTGCCGCCGCGCCCCGCGCGCGTCCTCGACGTCGGCAGCGGCCGCGGCGACGTCGCCGTCGAGCTGAGCTCGCTCGGTTTCGAGGTGATCGCGCTCGATCTCTCCGAGGAGATGGTGCTCGTCGCGCGCTCGCGCAACCTCGAGGCGGTGTGGAAGGATTTCCTCGCGTACGACGCGCCACCGTTCGACGTGCTCCTCATGTCCCGATCGCTGCACCACATCTCGCCGCTCGATCAGGCGATGGATCGCGCGGCGAAGCTCTTGAAGCCGGGCGGGATCATCGCCATCGAGGAGTTCGACCTCGACGCGATGGACGCCGCGACCGCGCTCTGGCACTACGACGCGCTCGCGCTCCTCGAAGCGGCGGGCGTCGTCACGCCCGACCCCGAGGACGCGATCCCGCAAGACCTCGACCCGCTCTCGCGCTGGCGCATCGAGCACGAGGCGAACCCGCCGCTCGCGACGGCGGCGCAGATGCTCGCGGCGATCTCGACGCGCTTCGACGTCGCGCAGACGGCGACCGCGCCGTACCTCTATCGCACCGCGTGCAGCCGCATGGAGGAGACGGCGCGCGGGCAGCGCGCGGCCGAGCGCCTCCTCGCGCTCGAACGCCAGCGGATCGAGCGTGGCCTCGTGCGCGCGATCGGTTGGCGCTGCGTCGCGCGCCGGCGGACGTAGTCGTGACGCGCGCCGCTCCCCTCCTCTTCCGGCGCTTGCCTGGGCTCGCGTCGCTCCCGTGGATCCCGCTCGCGGATCTCCCTACGCCGATCGCGCCGTGCGACGCGATCGCGCCGTGGCTCGGACGAAGCGGCGTCTTCATGAAGCGCGACGATCTCGCGTCGAAGACGTACGGCGGAAACAAAGTGCGACGTTACGAGCTCGTGTTGGCCGACGCGAAGGCCAAGCGCGCGAAGCGCATCGTCACCGTCGGCGGCATCGCGTCGACGCAAGTGATGGCCACGGCGATCTTCGGACAAAAGCTCGGCTTCGACGTCGAGGCGATCCTCTTCGATCAACCGCTCACCGCGTTCGCGCGCGAAGCCGTCCTCGTCGACGTCGACGCCGGTGCGCGCCTCTCGTACGGCGGCGGCTACGTTCGCACGGCGTGGCGCGCGTGGCGCGCGATGAAGCGCGAGCCCGGCGCGTACTTCATCATGCCCGGCGCGGCGAATGCGCTCGCGAACCTCGGCTACGTCGACGCCATCTACGAATTGGAAGATCAAGTCGCGCGCGGCGAAGCGCCGAAGCCGGACGCGATCGTGCTGCCGACCGGATCGTCCGGCACCCTCGCCGCGCTCGCGATCGGCCTCGCCGCGATCGGCTGGGACACCGAGGTCATCGGCGTCCGCATCACGGCGCGCATCGCATGCAACCGCTTCACGATCGGTCGCGTCATCGCGTCGACCGAGCGCTTCATCGCCGCGCGCGAGCCGAGCTTCCGCGCGCGGCCGGTACGCTACTCGCTCTTCCACGACGCGATCGGCCCGGGGTACGGCCACCCCACGCCCGCGGCGATCGAAGGCGCGTCGCAGGTCCGCGCGCTCACCGGCGCGACTGGCGAGATCACGTACAGCGGCAAAGCGCTCGCAGCGCTCAAGGTGATCGCCCGCGATCCGCGCTGGGCGAAGAAGACGATCCTCCTTTGGAACACGCTGTCGACGCCGCGCCCGACGCCGTCGCCCGACGCGCGCGCGCGTGTGCCCGCCGAGCTCGAATGGATCTTCGAGCGCGCGCTCGTCGCGTAGAGCGATAAGCTCTCGGCGTGCCCCTCGAAGCGTTCAAGCGCGCGCTCGCCGACGTGCGCGAAACGGGCCGCGACATCGCGCGCGGCGTCTCGCGGGCGAGCTTCCGCGACGCGCTCGCGTCCGAGCTCGCGCTCTCGCCGCTCCTCGTCACCGCGATCCTGCCGTGGCTCGTCCGCACGCGCCCCGGCGCCGACGCGTCGCTCGTGAAGCAACTCGACGCGAACGCGAAGGCGGCGCCGCACGATCTCGCGATCGAAATGGACGACGAGCGCCTCACCTGGTCCGAGCTCCGCGATCGCGCCGCACGGTACGCGCACGTGCTTTCGCGCGCCGGCGTTCGCCGCGGCGACGTCGTCGCGCTCCTCGGACCGAACTCGCCGTCCTACCTCGCCGCGATGCTCGGGATCGCGCGCATCGGCGCGATCGCCGCGCTCGTCAACTCGCGCCTCGAAGGCGCGCCCCTCTCGCACGCGATCGCCGCGTCGAAAGCGCGCATCGCCGTGGTCGACGCGTCGCTCGTCGATCGCGTCCGCGCGCGCGGCGATCTCGCGCTCGATCGCGTCTTCACCTTCCGCCCCGGCGTTCTAGACGACGAAGCCGCGC
>Ga0100403_1004384_pt1 | contig 10036 bp, 15 predicted proteins | sample CryGeymet201501t_FD_83663 | JGI IMG/M metagenome (GOLD analysis project Ga0100403, IMG submission 83663) | Groundwater microbial communities from Crystal Geyser aquifers in Utah, USA - Crystal Geyser metaG 2015-01t | ecosystem: Environmental > Aquatic > Deep subsurface > Groundwater | place...
GCGGGCCGACGCACCACGCCACCCCCTCCCAGCGGTTCTCCCAGACGCAGTGCAGTCCTACGTCGTGTGGGGCACGATCGATCGGACACCACTGAAACTCAGCAGGGGCTTCGGGCATGATTCCTCCGGGCGTTGTGCGCCTGAAGGTAGCACGGTGTGATACTGGCGTCAGCCCCTGCAGCCGTCAGTCCATGTTCCTCGCGAAATCACAGGCCATCTGGCGCGCGTCGTCGTCGGTCTCTGCTGTCCAGGCACCTCGCCCCCAGGGCCGGGGGTAGTGCCAGAAGTAGCGCTGCGTCTGCCCGTGCATCTTCGTGTTGGGGACTGTGTCTGCGGTCTCCCAGGCGACCCAGCACCCGGGCACTCCCTCTTCATCCACCCCCTCACAGTCGATGCGCACGTTGAGGCGGGTGTCGCCCGACCAGAAGTGGATCGCCTGCATCTGGGAAAGCTCGGCACTCGGGGCGACATAGGCAAGATCCGTCTTCTCGACGCGGGAGCCGATCCCGAAGGCCCGTGAGGCACGGTGCGACCAGCCAAGCCACATGCCCGCGTGTTCGCCGATGGTGCACCGTCCGATGGCACAGGTTCTCGGGCCCTCCTCCCCCACTGGCGAGGGGAGGAGCGGCTCATGGATGCCGTGCCTGAGCAGCCACCGGATGTAGTCGACGCCCCCTCGGCTGTCCGTGATGTAGTCCCCATGCTGGTTGTACAGGGGGTGCATGACGATGGGGTGGTCAGGATCGAAGTCGTCGAGGACGGCCTTGGTGGTCCAGCCGAGCCGCTGGCACGTCGCCTCCTCTTCGGGAGTCAGGGGGATGAGGTCGTGGTCGTGGTCGTGGTCGTGGTTCATGTGCTCCTCGTGGGGACCTACTGCCGGCCAGCCGGGTAGGCGTTGTAGAAGGGGTCGATCGAAGCGCGCGTGTCCTCGCGCGTCCAGTACCCCCAGTTCCGCCGCCAGTCGGCGTCATTCTGGTGGCCCGTACCGCCACAGGCGAAGCACGGACCGCTGTACTCCATCTTGGCGCCCCACTGGTAGATGCCGGTCGCTTTGCACTTGGGGCAGGGGATGGTGATCTTCTGCGCGACGCGGACCCAGGGGATCGGGCTCTTGGCGGTGCCGACCTGCGCCCTCACGGCGGCATCGAAGGCGTCCGCGGTCCCGAAACCCACCTGCAGGGCACGGTGGCGAATGCCCCGGTACATGCGCCGCAATTCACTCGTCGGCTTGTGAATCCACTCCCCCGTGTCCAGGGGGTGGGTGAGGCGCTGATTCGCAGTGTGCTTTCCGGCCACGGTGACCTCCCACGTCCACTGTAGCACAGCGGACCCCACTTATCGCGTTTCACACCAAAGTCGACTTGATCCCTACTTGATCCCGATATTGAGCCAAAGGCCGCCGCACGGGCTACGATTCCCCCATGCCCCGTCTCGCCCGCCTCCCCGTTGTCCGCGTCCTGGTTCCCGATCCGGACTGCCCCCGCCGTCCATGCTGGCATCGCTGGGACCACCCCCCTGGCGTGGTTCTCCCCGGCGCGGCGTGTCCCGAGGGCCCCCACGCCCACTGCGCCTACCGCTACCACTACGGGTGCCCCGTACCGATGCCGCCGCCTATCTCTTCGTCGGGTCGGTGACGCGCCCCAGCTTGGCGTTGAACAGACGCCCCTCACGGATGTACCCCTGCATCGTGTCGCGGGACTTGTGGCGGCTGTGCTGCTGCATCAGGTGCTCCGGAGTCTCGGCGGAGGCGGCCTCGGTCAAGAAGCCGGCGCGGAGGGAGTGCGCCGTCACCATGGCGGGGTTGCGGCAGTAGGGCGCGACGTGCTGCTTCACGATCTCGTTGACGGTCTCGGGAGTGATGGCGCGTCCCGGGTGGACGTGCCCGTGGCGGTCGACGCGAACGAACACCGGACCCGCCTTGATGCCCGCCATGGCGAGCCACCGCGACACGAGAGCCACGGGACAGTAGCGCTCATCGCTCACGCGGTAGATGGCGATCGTGGCTCCTCGCCGCTCCTGGTCCGTCTTGCTCTTGGGGAGGACGAGGGCGAACCCCTCGACGCGCTCGTCGAGGTGCTCGACGCAGATCCCTGCAAGCTCCGATCGGCGCAGCGCGCCCCCGAAGCCCACCGCGAGAAGCGCCGCGTTCCGCGCGCCAGCCAGGGACCGCTGATCGAGCGCATCGAGGGCGACGCGTAGCTCGTCCATCCGGACGGCGGCGGCCTTGTCGACGTGGGCGCCCACCGTCCTGTAGATGCCACGGACGACACGGACGACGCCCGGATGTGAAGTCGGAGACTCCAGCCCCCGACTGACGTGGGCGTGGTTGATGGCGCAGCGGTCCATGTTGAGGGTCGCGACCTTGCGGCCCGTCTCGGCGCGGTGGGCGAGGTAGCGCGCCACCGTCGAGGGGTCAGCGGGCAGCGGAGAGAGGCCTTGGTTCTGCGCCCAGACGACGAACTTAGCCCAGGCGCCGTTGTACGTCCGCTTGGTAGCGTCCGCGTGTGAGGCCTGCTCGTACTCGGTGACTCGCTTGTCGAGGCGTGTGAGGTCCGTACTCGGGACCGCACGCGGTGTGATGACGATGCTATCAGGTGTGATGCGCTCACTCATTCCCAAACCTCCTAGATGACCTGTCAACCTACGGGGTTAACTATAACCCTCTGATCGTCTGACCTTATCAGAGGTCAGAAAATAGGTCGAATCGGAGGTTAGGGGCGGGCGTGACACAACCCGCATACACATGCGCGCAGCGTCATCACATGCAACCCTGGGTAGCGTTGGACTCACACACGGGTGAGTGCTATACGTCGGGGGTCCATCACGGAGAACCCACATGGCCAACAAGCAGATGACGATTCGCCTCGACCCGGTTCAGCACCTCGGACGAGCCGACAAGCTCATCCCGTACTTCAACTCCCTCCCGTACATCGCCGCGGCCGCGGGTGCGAAGGGCATCACCCAGGCCCACGTCATCCGCATGGCGCTGGAGCGGGGCTTCGGCGTCATCGAGAGCGAGGCCCGTGAGGGAGGCTTCGTCTTCGCCGATGCCTCCGACGCCGTCGAAGACGAGGAAGAAGAGACGTGTGGGGGCCCCTGGTACCCGGCGCCCGGTGAGGATGGCCCCTACGGCGAACTGTACTGCGAAGTCCATGGCGCCAGCTGCCCCTCTCCCGAAGTCGTGGAGTCGCGCGAGCGCGCGCCCGCACGCCCGACGGAGGCCGCGCGCACCAGCGAGGAGGGCGCCGAGATCAGTCCCGTGGCGGCCCTCATGCGTGGAGCGCCCGACTACATGATGATCGCGCGCCAGCGGGGCTGCATCTACCGCAACGGCGGATGGTACAGCCCCGACAACAAGCTCGGCCCCTTCAGCCGCGCTCAGGACGTCCTGGATGCCATCCACAACGAGGCCTCCGATGGAAGCCGCTGAAGCGCGCGAGGCCTACCTGATGATCCCCCTGGGCACCGCCGGGCTGAGGTACTACGTGGCCACGATGACCATGGGGGGCATCGGCGTGGTCCTCGTCCGCCACTGCAACCCCATCCTGCCGAAGGACACGCCCTCTCCGGAGGACCACGCCAACGCAATCGGCATGTTCCACGCCATCGGGGCCTGGATGGACACGCTGCCCTCGGACCTCAATGCGCTGTATGGGACGTCCCCCCGGGAGTACGCCAGCGCCGTCGCGGCCCACTTGCCGCCGCCCTGCCCCTTCGTCACGCTGACCAGCGTCTACCCCGGCATGCTCAAGTGGTACCCGACAGGGCCCATCGCCCTCAGCGGGGACACCATCCGCGACCTCGTCGGCTTCCTCTCGACGATCTGGCCGGAGTGGCGCGACTGGGCAGAGCCCCGCAACATGCCCACGACGTCGGAAGCGCTCGATGCGGCCGTCGTTCTCACCCCAGAGACCCCCACCGAGTTCATCAACTAGGGAGATCCCGCCCATGATCCGCATGTTCTTTCGCCTGCTGCCCTCGGGCCCCCAAAAGGATGCGGCGATGCACCTCGTCGCCACCCTCGAAGCGGACCCGAACAGCCTCACGCTCCTCACGACCCACCTCACCCGACTCCGCGTTCTCCTGAACGCCGTTCAGGAAGGTACCGTCACCCCCGCCGAGGGGCTGGCGACGTGGCTCAACGAGTACCTCGCGCTGCCCATCAGCGCCGAGGTCCGTCAGGCCGTCACCGCGCTGCTCCAGGCCATCTCGCTCAACCCCAACAGCACCAACGCCGCCGTCGGGCCCGTGGTGTCCATGGTCGCCGGCTTCCTGCCCGGCTGAAGGAAACTTCCATGTCTGTGCGTCGCCACCTACGCCGCATCTGGTTTGCTCCCTACACCGTCCTGGGCCTCAGCCGAGAGGTCTCGAAGCTGCGCCGCCGCCTCGATCGGCTGGAGGACACCCTGAGGATCGAGAGGGAAGCCGCCACCCTCCCTCCGGGGTGGGTGGCTGATTACTCCTACTCGCTGCTGATGCCTGACTCGCTCGGGGTCAGCGTCTATCGCAACGGCGCCTCGGGGAAGTGGGCCTACTACGCGAACGGAGGGCAAGCCCGGGGAGAAGAGTTCGAGACGGCTGTGGACGCCATGCGCGCCTGCAACGCCTACCGGGCGCAGACGGACACCTGAAACAACGAACGCCCCCTTCACGCGTGTGAAGGGGGCGCCCGCGACACCTGAAACACCTACGACGCACCCCGGAGGCGCTGTCACACAATGCTTAGCACGGCTACGCCTGAAGAGGCCACTTCAAACTGTCCGACACCCGTGTACATTGCGGGACCATATCGAGCATCTACGGCGTTAGAAGTAGATCTCAACGTCCGTAGGGCATGTGCACTTTCTCAGTGGGCTGTGCGACAGGGGTACGCGCCCATCGTGGTGCATCCGGGAGTCCAGGCGGGGGCATACGGCAGCGATGAGGACCCGGATGAGCGCGCGCGTGGGCTGGCTGCCGCGCTGTGTCTGGTCGAGTTGGTGGCGCGCCACCCCGAAGGGCAGCTGTGGATCATCCTGCGTGAAGAGGGGAGCCTCCTATCGCCTGGATGCTCCGCCGAGCTTGATCGGTACGTCGCCATGAGCACGCGGTGTGGTCACGCCGCACGGGTGGAGATGCGCACCTGGGCGCACTGGGAGCGGGCGTTCCCAGTGGACCTACGAAACGCGGACCGCATCCAGTAGGGCGCACACCTGCCGCACGACGAGCGCGGACGCCTCACGCACCTCGCGGGATGTCGTGTCGCGTCCGACGCCGAAGCGCAGTGTACCGGCGGCGTGAACGGGCAGGAGGCCGATGGTGTGGAGCACATGGGAGGCCTGACCGTTTGAGCACACCGCCCCCTGCGAACACACCACCTGCGGCATGGAAGCTCGAAGGTCCGCCGCGTCGATGCCAGCGATCGTCAGGCTGATGTTGCCCGGGTGCCGTGCGTCGTGGGGCCCGTTGAGCCACACGGCGGTACGCTCCTCCACTCCAGCGCACACCCGAGTGTAGAGGTCCGTCGCGAGGGCGCGCATGACGTCGGCACCCCCTGCCTCCCGCCACGTCTCCGTCGCGCGCGCCGCCTCGCCCATGCCGGCGATGAGCGGAAGAGGGAGCGTCCCCGCGCGGATGCCTCCCTGCTGTCCACCCCCGAGGATCTGCTCGCGCGGGTAGTGGCCGGCGGTCATAACGAGCGCTCCGACACCCCGGGGGCCGTAGAACTTGTGGGCAGACAGCGCGATGAGGTCCCCGTGCAGATCGCAGATCCCGAAGGCCTGTGACGCATCGACGATGAGCACGACCCCGCGATCCTCACACGCGGCATGAAGGCGCGCGAGGTCTTGGACCGTGCCGATCTCGTTGTTGACGGCGCCGACGCAGACCATCGAGGGGGCGAGGTAGGAGAGCATCCGCTCGAAGGCGGAGAAGTCCACCAGCCCTGCGTCATCCGTGGGGATCTGTTCCAGCCGCCACTGCCGGTGCCGCACGAGGTGGGCAATCGGCATGAGGACCGCCTTGTGCTCGATCCCCGTTGTGAGGATCACGCGGTTGTGGTCGTGCTCCTCGATGCGCTCTGCACACCCCCGGATGGCGAGGTTGAGCGACTCGGTTGCTCCCGAGGTCCAGATGACCCGCTGACGTCGCCGTGCTGGTGCATGAAGACCGGCAATGACGGCTTCAGCGGCCTGCGCTTGGATGGTCTCGGATTCGCGGGGGCTGATCCACCGCGTGAGGTAGCGGCAGACCGTCTCGGCCACCGCAGGGCTGCAGGGCGTGGTGGCGTGGTGGTCGAGGTAGATCATCGGCTGATCCCGATGCCAACGCTGACGGCTGTGAGGACCACGGCCGTCACGAGATAGGCCGTGTTGCGCTGGGTCCGCATGCGCTGGAGGCGCTCCTCCAGGTCGTCCTGGGTCCGCAGGTCTTCCATGCGTCCGAGGAGGCAGGTGTTGTAGGCTTCGCCGTCGGTGTCGAACTGGGTCTGCGCGACGTCCAGGGCACTCCGGGAGAAGGCCAGTGCTGCCTGGGCCTGATCGATGACCTCGGTGCCCTGTGCAGTGCAGACATCGAGACGCTTCGCGTAGATGGGGGCGGCCTCCGCGTTCTCCAGGCAGGACGTGTAGTAGCTGTCCGGCAGCACCCAGGACTTCTCGCTCACCGTGATCGTCTCACCCGGCTGCACGGGGCCCTGGACGCCTGCGTCCTGGCCCGCGGCCACGCTCACCAGGAGCAAGAGGGAGATCAGCATCACGACCGACCCCCGCCGAGTAGCTCGTCGCCGCGGCGCCGCTTCTCCTCATCGGACATTCCCTTGATCTTGTCCGCTGCGTCAGCAGCCTCGGTGTGGGCCCCCACCTGATTGTCGGTGAGGAACACGCGCATCTCTTCGAGCGTCTTCGCCGTCTCGGCGGTCTTCTCTGCCGCTTCGCGCAGCCGCGCCGCGGCCTGTTCGCGCTGCTTGGCCGCCGCCGCTCCGGCGATCAGGATGCCGGTAACCCCCGTGCCCGCCGCCTGAGCGCCTGTCTCGTCTCCCGTGAGCCACAGGATCGCGACAGCGATGAGGGCCAGGACAGCGATGATCGCGAAGACGGCAGTGATGGGCTTGACGGTGGGCATGGAAGGCTCCGATCAGGCGGCCGTGGGGAGGGCGTACAGCGCGTGCAGCGCGTTGGTCAGGTCGCGCCCCGTGAGTCCGACGGCGCGCAGCCCTTCCAGCGTCTTGGTACCGATGTAGCCGTCGAGCCGCCCGACGTTCTGGCCCACGCGGTGCAGCTGCGCCTGCACCGCCTTCTCCATCGCGCGGGGATAGCAGTCGAGCCCGACATCGAGGCCGGCAGCCATCGCGGCCTCGCGGTTGCCGATGATCTTGTAGGTGCGCTCCCACGGTCCGCGGAAGTCGAAGTGCCACGCCTCACTGGCGCGCTCGTTCGGCCACGCGATGATCGGTGTCCACCCCAGCGGGCGGGCGATGTCCCAGAGCCGATCCAGCTGCCGATCGAACGCCGTGTTCGGGAAGTTGAGGACGCTCAGCGTCACGTCGACCGCACGCCCGCCATTGTGCCAGGAGTAGCCCGGAGGAGCGACCTTGGCGTCCTTCATGGTCGCGGGGTCGTACTGGGGGTTGGGGTGGCCGTCGGGCAGGTTGCGCGGGGGCTCCCCGGAGTCGAGCCAGTGCAGGTAGCGCACGCGCGCCTCTGCGCTCGCCTCGATGGGCCTGGACAGATCGGTGACGCGGAAGGTCCCTCCTGCGGCCTCGACGGCACTCGCGAAGGCGAGGATTCCCCGAGCGACGTCGGGAGGCACTTGGCCCATGCCAGCGATCTGCGCGACGGGCGTGCCCGAGTAGTGGAGGATGGAGGAGTCGATGGGGACCAGCTGAACGCGCGCGGGAATCATGGGACCTCTCTCAGATCAGGCCGAGGAACTTGCCGGCCACGTAGGACACCCCCAGGATGGACGCGCCCCCCAGGACCATCTGGCCCACGGTGAACTTCGCGAGGTTCTCCGATCCCGTCCGGACCGACGAGCCCCCCTCTTCGAGGCCCTTGCGGACCGTCGCGCCCCCCTCCTCGGGGAACTTCTGGATGGTCTTGCCGTAGGGCCCCACGCGGAGCGTCTCATGGCCCTCCTTGATCGCCGTGGTCAGGACGCGTTCGACACCGGCGCCCGTCCGCACCGCCATGTCCTTCGCACCCTCGCCCGCGGACTCGGCAAGGCGTGCCGCCGTCTCCAGGTAGCCCGGGTCATCGGCGGCGTCGGTCGGAAGCACCCCCACCTGGATGAGCCCCGAGAGGACGGGCCCGTAGACGCCGTGGCGGTCGGCAGTGGCCAGCGCGATGGACGTGACCTGTTGGGGCGTCTTGCATCCCTGGGCAGTGGCGTGCCAGTCCTCGCGGGCACGGACGAGAGCGCGGCGCACCTGCGGGGACGTTCCACCGGAGGCACGGGTGAAGCCGGCCGCAACGACGCCATCGAAAGCATCGCGGGGGTTGTAGAAGACGTGGGAGCGCATGGAGGATCCTCCGCGAGGGCTGCTGATGGGGACAGCCTAACTCGTGAGGTCGAGATACGCCTCGGCGGCTTGCCGCCACCAGAGGTTGAGCGACAGGTCTCCTCTGACCTCCTCGATCACCTTCTGCAGATCCGCGGAGATGCGGAAGCGCACCATGGCGTCCTTGCTCTCGTCGAATCCCCGCGGAGCCCGCTTGCGCGTGTTGTGGTCCCCGATGGGCGGGGCAGCCTTCGCCTGGATGAGCAGGGCGTACTTGTACCCCGCCTCGCGCACCCAGAGGTTGCGCGGGAGGCTGCCTCGGGCGAGATCGTATGCCCTGATGTGCGCCTCATCTTCACGGAACTGCACTGTGATGCCACTGGCACTGGTGGTGGACATTAGACCTCCGTCACCTGCGAAGCGTACCCCGTAGTGGGCCTCTAGTCCACAGGGTCATCCACAAGCTCGGCGTCCCAGTAGTCCCTCCAGGGTGAATCCGCGGGCAAGAACTGCTTCCACTCGTTGGGGATGTCGCAGCTGACCAGGGACATCCACGCCACGTCGATCGACGAGGGAACCCTGGGCATCCGCGCCAGCTTGAGCCCGGACTCCCGGAGGGGCAGGGCCGCCTTGGCGTAGTTGCAGTGTTCGCACGCAGTGACCGTGTTCTCCCACGACGTCACACGGACCTTCCGACCGTTCCAGGGCAGCTGGACCCACCCGCGGACCGCGGCGGCCCGGGGGACGACGTGGTCGATGGTCAGCGCCGTGAGGTTGGGGCGCCCGTCAGCCCGTCGCGGGCGGATCCCGCAATACTGGCAGACGTAGGCATCACGCGCGAGGAGGTTGCGCCGGCTGAGCCGTACCTTCCTCCGAGCAGGCACGTACTTCACCCTCATCACGACGGCCGGAAAGGGCATCGTCACCGAAGGCGAACGCAGCACGCGCCCTGCGTAGTCCTGGACCATGCGCACCTTGTCCCGGACGAGCAACGACACAGCACGCTCCCAGGAGACGACCTCCATGGGGCTGAAGTTGGCGTTGAGCACGAGAACGGTGGCGGACATGGGACACTTCCTGCGCGAAGCGGTGGCCTGATCGTAGCACTGTAGTGGCACCCCTGACAGGACTCGAACCTGCAGCCGTGGGATTAGGAATCCCCTGCTCATCCACTTGAGCTTCAGGGGCGTAGGTGGTGCTGCCGTGGGGACTCGAACCCCATACACCGGCTTGAAAGGCCAGCGGCTCACCCATTGCCTTCGGCAGCGTCATGGTGGAGGTAAGGGAGAATCGAACCCCTCGACGGCGTCCTTGCGGGGGACACCCGGACCGCCCAGTCACTACCCCCAAGATGGTGGAGCCTGCGGGACTTGAACCCACCGCCTTCGGTCTGCCAGACCGACGCTCTCCCAGATGAGCTAAGGCCCCAAAGTGGTGCTCGGTGCGAGAGTCGAACTCGCAACCTCTGGCATGTCGCGCCAGCGCTCTACCAGCTGAGCTTCCCGAGCAGGATGGTGCGGGCGACAGGAATCGAACCTGCGCTGCCGGGGTGGAAGCCCA
>Ga0100403_1004386_pt1 | contig 10034 bp, 7 predicted proteins | sample CryGeymet201501t_FD_83663 | JGI IMG/M metagenome (GOLD analysis project Ga0100403, IMG submission 83663) | Groundwater microbial communities from Crystal Geyser aquifers in Utah, USA - Crystal Geyser metaG 2015-01t | ecosystem: Environmental > Aquatic > Deep subsurface > Groundwater | place: USA...
AGTTTAAGATTTAATCGACTTTGAGGTTGGCCAAAGCTGCAAAAGCGTTGTTGCGTAGGCCTTCGGGACGATTCGGAGATCGAGACTTGTCGGACGCGCCTCCGCCTTGTTTTCCGCGGGGACCACCCTTTCCAGCGGGACGTGAGCCGGGTTTGAAGCTGGGTTTCCCTTTCCCGTCTCGAGGGCCTTTGCGGCCTTCACCGGCAGCGCGTTCCGCAAAAGATTTGTGCTGAGGTCGAGGGTTCGGCTTAGGTGCCTTAGCTTGTGCCTCTTTGCTTCGTTTTTCAATTTCTTGATTGCGCTCAGCTCCGCCTGTGAGGCCCTTCATGGAGAAGGAAATCTGCTTCTTATCTGGATCAATCGCTAGAACTTTTACGGTCACGACATCGCCCGGATGGATCACGTCGTATGGATCCCTGACGAAGGTACTGGCGAGCTCTGATAGGTGAACCAGTCCGTCTTGTGGGAGGCCCACATCAACGAAAGCACCAAAACTTGTGACGTTAGACACGCGGCCTGGACAAATCATACCTATTTTGAGGTCGCTGACCTTCTGAATGTCATCACGGAATTGAATGAATTCAAATTTGCCGCGAGGATCAGGAGTCGCAGTCTTTAGGGCTTGAACAAATTCACCCACAAGCTCTTTGCCTAAACTTTCGACGAGTTTTTCGTCGGTCAAAAGAGCGTCAGACTTTTCTGAATACTTGGCGTGGTCGACCTTGAGTCTTTTGAAAGCTTCAAGGATGGCTTTGTTGTGTTTGGGGTGAAGGAAGCTATTGTCCGAAAGTAACTTGCCGTCTTTTACTCTTAAGAAAGGGCCACAGTATTCAAACAATTCTTCTGTCATGCCCTCAACGTCGAGAACTTGCTCACGGCTCCAGAAAAAGCCCTTGTCTTCGCGAAAGGCGATGATCTTCTTAGCCAGTTCTTCGTCGATGCCGTCTACTTTTGATAGCAATGTAGCAGATGCGGAGTTGAGATCGACACCTACTTGATGAACGACATCTTTTGTCACTTCTTCAAGGCAGGTGGCTAGGCTTTCAGGGTGAACTTCGTTGAGGAATTGACCAACGCCTAAGCTTTTCGCTTTGACTCGAACAAACTCTCTTAAGGGGTCTTGAAGTTGCCTTGCTGTAAAAATTGATTTGCGAGTGGGAGTATCCAGCTCTGGAAAATCTTCTTGTCCAGATTTTGAAGAAGCATAATCATCACATGTCTCAGCTGGTAAAAGTGCGATAGGTAGAGAGATCTTCACGCTCTTGAAGAGTGAGCGCATAAATCTTTCAATACCCCTTGCTCCAGCGTGATCACTGATCGCAATAGCTTGAACTTGGTGCTTTTCAATGAGGGCTAGGAAGACGGCTTCAGTCTCGGCAGACTTTTCGCCTTCGAGAAAGGGAACCTGGGCACTTTCTTTGTGGAGCCCCTCTCGGTCAATGACTGAGATGCGGCAAGTTTGCTTTCCAGACGGAGAAATCCCTAAAACGTTTTGGCGCCCAACACCCGGGCTTAGTAAGACTCGCTTTAGATTCTCCTTAATTTTTGGGAGTACAAGTTGCTCGGCATTGGAGCGAAGTTTGGAGGAGAGCTCTTTGCTAGTGCTCGATCGTAGGGCGGCAACATATTGCTCAGAGAATTTGATGACCCAATCCACTAGAGAAGCGTCTAGCCCGGCTCTAGCTGACATGGGCGCTAGTTTGTGTGTGAGAATCTCAAGAATTTTTGCAGAATCGAAATCGAAGTCCAAAGTGAGGTCACCTTGGCTTACGCCTCTTCTTAGATTCAAATATTTTAATGAAAACTCAGGCTTTAGTAGGTTTTTAAAGCTTTCTTTGAAGTTGAAGAAGGCCTTGAATTTGGTGCGATCTTTCTTCTCATCTGTGTTCGGAGCTTCTTTTGTGGAGACTGTGCAGGTAGACTCGATGCAAGAGCGAATCTCTTTCTGAAGATAAGCGTCATCGTTGAGAAGTTCGTTGATGCAGCCCGAAATTAGGCCTTCGACTTTTTCAACGGAATTGAGCTCTTCCTTGTCGCTTATGACGAGGTCTTCAAAATATTTGGGGATGGCAATGCTTTTTGTAACCCCCTTTGAAGTAGCCTCTAACAAATGTTTGGCTTTGTCTTCTAGGCCGAGGTTCTTGCTGAGAGCAGCTTTGGACCTTTTGGACTTTTTTAACTTCTTTGAAAAGGCATTGAGATCAGATACCGAGTCGAAAGCAGCAATCTGATTTTGAGAGATCTCAGGGAATTGCTTGAGGATACCGTCTCCAATGCTTTTAAGTTCTGCCGCAAGAGTTGCAGTGGAATAATAACTGCGGATGTATTCAGGCTTTGAATTCAATCCCAGAGATTTTGCATAAAGCAAAGTGGAGTGAAGGGGGCGGCCCGACTCAAAAGCTTCTTGGAGCTTTGGGTCAGATGCGTTGGCTTTTTCTATTGAAAACATGAATTAGGATTTATCACACAGAAACAAAATTTTCCCAATATTCTTGCAAGGTAATTTTGACTTTCATGCTTTGAAGCAGCCTAAACAGGCCACTTAGTTTGCGATGCAGAAACAAAATGTTCTTTGGAGGGGGGGAGTAACGTATCAAACGTGTAAATTTCATACTCTTTTCGTTCATTTGAGTGCTGTATTCGCTTGACCCAAAGTCAAAGGCAGTGCCTTCACCTTCAAATGGTGCCACACTAAGTCGAAGCATGTCGCCAAAAGCTTTTTGACATTCCTTGCTTTCTCTAGAATCGAGCATTCCAATTTCGACAGCGAATTGAAAAATTTCTTCATCATTGCCGGTCTGAATGAGTTTTAACAAAGTTCTATACTGGTTCCGAAAATCTTCATCAAAAACTTTCATGGCTCCAAAGTCCAACAAGACAAGTTGCTTTTCTCGGGGGCGAATTAAGAAATTTCCGAAATTGGCATCGGTTTGGACAAAGCCATGGCGATAAAATTCCGAAACATATAGGTCTAGAAAAGCTCGCGCAAAAAAATCTCTTTCCTCATCGCTCGGAGAGCTGTCGAGCCAATCTTGGGGTCTCATGCCAGATTCATAGGTCATACCCAGCACTCTGGAGGTGGTCAGGTTGGGGATCGCAATGGGAATCACGTACCTCGGATCGCTTGCTAGCATTTCACGATAGCGAGTCATGTGGCTAGCTTCTTTCAGGTAGTCGACCTCTTGTTTTAAAATATCGATGAATTCCTCGAAAAGGTCATCGAGCTGAATGTCTTTGCCTTGGATTTTGACAAAAGCATTGGCAATTTTCTTTAGCAGATAAACGTCGGATTCGAGGCTCTTGTCGACCCCCGGAAATTGAATTTTTAGAGCGATTTCTTGGCCATCATACTGGGCTTTGTGGACTTGGCCGATCGAGGCGGATGCTATGGGAGTTTCGGTGAGCGAACTGAGGGTGGTTAGGGTATCAGCACCTAGTTCTTTTTCTAGGATCTTGGAAACGTCCTCAAAAGCCATGGTCTCGCTACTATCGTGTAGCTTGCTTAGGATTTTAATAACTTCAGGTGGAAGATAATCTGCCGCTTCAATGCTGAGCATTTGTCCGGCTTTCATCGCAGCACCGCGCAAGTGAGACAGCGAGTCCACGAGCATCTGGGCTTGTGTGAGCTGCGTTTGGAGTTTGGCAAGGGATTTTCCTACCTGGGGGTTGTCCGCCACAAGGCTCGAAACCCTAGAGCTGAGCTCTTTTTGTCCCATTTTTGCGGCCAGTCCCAATAACTCCTTCGAACGAGCAAATAATCCCGTGGGCGGAGAATTGGGTTTGTCTTTCTTGGCCATAAGGACTTTTTATCCCATAGGCTAGCCTCTTTGGCACCTTCCTTTTAAACTGAATTCCATGGAAGATATCGAAGAAGGCCAAAGAAGTCGTTTTGATTGGCCTTTGCTCCTAGTCATATTGCTTCTGGTGGGGATGGGTCTTGTAAATATCTATTCTGCTACACACGGACATGGTGATGGTGACTTTCTCACTAAACAGCTTATCGCTCTCACGGTGGCGCTCGTGGCCTCTCTTGGTGTGATCCTTTTGGACTATCGAATTTTTGATCGCGTGGCCTACGTTCTTTATGGGGTTAACTTGTTTGCCTTGGCTCTCGTTCCTTTTTTGGGAGTCACTCGAAATGGTGCAAGGCGCTGGATTGATTTGGGTGCATTCAATTGGCAGCCGAGTGAAACCATGAAGATCATCACGATTCTTGCGTTGGCGAAGTTTTTTCAAAAGCGCAACCAGGTAAAGAAAATGGGATTAAAGGATCTCGTTATCCCGGGGCTCATTGCTGGAGTTCCTGCACTAATGACCATTTCCCAGCCTGACCTAGGGACGGGAGGGCATATTCTCATAGTAGGCGTTGCGATTCTCTTGTTTGTTGGCATTCGGCCTAAGATTCTGATTGGAGCCTGTATATTGGGGATCGTGAGTTTTCCGATTTTTTGGCAGTATGGTCTTAAGGCCTATCAAAAAGATCGAATCGTGACTTTTATCAACCCGATGAGAGACCCCAGAGGCGAAGGCTACAATGCTATCCAGTCATTGATTGCTGTTGGTTCTGGAGAGTTGACGGGGAAGGGCTATCAAAAAGGGACGCAGACTCAGTTAGAATTTACTCCTGAGGGACATACAGATTTCATCTTTACCGTACTCGCTGAAGAGTGGGGTTTGATAGGAGCGATAGTTCTATTTTTGCTGTATGTGTTGATGTTTTATCGGATGGTTGGCATTTCTTCGATGGCCAGTGATACCTTTGGTGCGTTGCTCGGAGTTGGGATTACGGCACTTTTGGCCTCTCAAATCTTCATTAATATCGCGATGGTCTGCGGCATGTTTCCGATCGTAGGGATTCCGCTTCCTCTTTTAAGCTATGGGGGCACCTCGCTTTTAACGTCAATGCTTGGGCTGGCTCTATTGATGAATGTTGGATTTAGACGCAGCATCTTTTGATAGTTATTTTGCACCAATATCACTCCTAGACGTAGAAAACCCATAGTGATAGGTCATAGGCATGCCTCAAATTGCTTATACCCTTAAGGGACTCAATAAATACCATGGTAGCAAACAAGTCTTAAAAAACGTCTATCTCTCTTTCTTTGATGACGCGAAAATCGGGATCATTGGATACAACGGTGCAGGTAAATCCACGCTTCTGCGAATCATGGCTGGAATTGATACGGATTTTCAAGGCGAAGCCTTTGCCAAAGACGGTTTGACTGTTGGCTACTTGGAGCAGGAGCCGAAGCTCAACGAGGAAAAAACGGTTAAAGAAAATGTCATGGAAGGTGTGGGCGAAGTCGCTCAATGGCTCCAAGACTTCAACACCATTTCAGAAAAGTTTGCTGAAGAGATGACTCCCGAGGAAATGGAGAAACTACTTGCTCAGCAAGCCGACCTTCAGGACAAGATCGAAGCCGCGAATGGTTGGGAGCTTGATACGACTTTGGAAATCGCGATGGAAGCCCTGCGCTGTCCTCCTGGTGATTCTCCGGTGACGAATCTATCTGGTGGTGAGCGACGTCGTGTGGCGCTTTGTAAATTACTGCTTAGTAAGCCGGACATGCTACTTCTGGATGAGCCGACCAACCATTTGGATGCGGAATCCGTTTCTTGGCTTGAGAAACATTTGAAAGAATACCCTGGTCTGGTGATTACGGTCACACATGATCGTTACTTCTTAGACAACGTAGCTAGCTGGATACTCGAGATCGATCGCGGTCAAACGATTCCTTTTGAGCAGAATTATTCCGGATGGCTCGGTGAGAAATCTGAACGCCTTGGCCAGGAAGAAAAACAAGAGTCCAAACGCAAGAAAGCTTTGGCGAGAGAGCTTGAGTGGATTCGCAAGGGCGCTAAAGGCCGTCAGGCAAAAGGTAAAGCAAGAATTCAATCTTATGAGAACATGCTTGCTGAAAGCACGCCTGAGAAATTGGATGCTTTAGAGCTGTTCATCTCACCAGGGCAGCGTCTTGGTGGTGTGGTCATTGAGGCTGACAAACTGCAAAAGGCTTTTGGCGACAAATTACTTTTCGACGGTGTTGACTTCCAATTGCCTCCTGGGGGAATCGTAGGGGTTATTGGTCCCAACGGCGCTGGTAAAACTACTTTGTTTAAAATGATTATGGGCAAAGAAACTCCGGACAGTGGAGATCTCAAAATTGGTGAGACGGTGAAGCTTGCTTATGTAGATCAAGGTCGTGATTTGGATCCCAATAAAACAATTTTCGATGAAATCTCAGGTGGGGAGCCAACGATCAAGCTTGGCAATCACGAAGTGAACTCAAGAAACTATGTCGCTAGGTTTAATTTTTCTGGGAACGAGCAGTCAAAGAAGGTTGGTGAGTTGTCCGGAGGAGAGCGCAACCGAGTGCATTTGGCGAAAATGCTTCGTGAAGGTGGAAACGTTCTTCTTCTCGACGAGCCGACGAACGATTTGGATGTGAACACGCTACGAGCGCTTGAAGAAGCGCTTGATAACTTTGCGGGATGCGCGGTGGTCATTAGCCATGATAGGTGGTTCTTGGACCGTGTCGCGACTCACATTCTGGCGTTTGAGGGCGATAGTAAAGTGGTTTGGTTCGAGGGGAACTTCGAAGCTTATCAAGCTGACAAGCGTCGGCGTCTCGGCACAGATGCTGATATTCCAAAGCGTATTCAGTATAGAAAATTAACGAGATAAGATTCGAGGCTATTAGGCGAGTTTGTCTGGCAGGTTAATTGGATTCTGATTCTGGCTTAACAATGTAGTTTATAGACTCCATGACCAGTCGCCTGTGATGACGTCTGGTGTGAGGTTCTGCGTCTTTTTCTTCTAGCTCTCTCAATGCGTCCAGCATTTCAATGTCATTGCCATTGAGGTGCTCCCGCTTCATGATTTCAAAAATATTTACTGAAAGCGAAAGAGAGCGTGAAAGTGTCGATAGGGACTCAGAGCGAATACCGTGAGGATATCCTTCGCCGTTATAGAGTTCGTGGTGGCTGAGAATGAGCTGAAGAATATTTTCCGACACGCTCTTCATTCGATCTCTCACTCCGATGTGGGCCATCTTTGGGTGGAGTTTAATTTTTTTAAGAATTGCTGGGTCAAGTTTAGAGGGGTCTTTGTAGAATTGCACAACGTTTGCGTCTTCGTATTCTGCTAGCGGCGAATCCATGAGTAGGACAGCCATGGATAAATCATGAAAAACTTTGCGGCTCGTAAATCCATGGGACATGGCAATGAATATAGAAATAGAGGTGATGGCCGCAGCATCATTCATGACCAATAAGTACTTTGTGTTTTTGAGGAGTACGTCGCGTAGGTTCGCAACTTCAGGGGCCACCCTGTCTAGGATTTCTGCCGAAGCTACTTGAAGGCTTTCTAGTGTTGTTGAGGGATCTTTGATCTCGGGGTCAGCCATGAAACGAAAGAGCGTCTTGAGCTCTTTCGTTATGATTTCATTGAGGTCCACAACTTTTGGCTCGTCGATTGAGGCTTCAGCATCGCTCAAAAAAATGGCTTTGGCCGCTGGATCTGTTTGGGGGCGATCGCCTTTGAAAATACGTACTTCAGTGGCTTCTGGACCATCTCCTTCAAGAACTTTTTTTGGGGAGGGCGGATTCTTTGCTTGATCGGAAATTATTGATGGATCGGCGCTCGAGCTCCTGGTGTACAATTTTTGATCTGCATGCTTACCTAGCATTTCTTCTTTGTTTTCGTCCCAGGATTCGCCCTTGATGATGTAGCGAATGAAGCGGTTAGATTTGGGCAAGTGAACATATAAGTCATGCTCTACTTTCTGGCCAATAGTGGGTTTGTCCGAATCTTTGATTGGGGCATACCCAGTCGCTTGGGTTTGGTCTGACATTGATTCTATTCTAATGCGAATTGTTCTGTCTTTCGAGTTCTTCGAGGACACTTCGACGTTGTTTCTGGGCTTCTTTGAATTTTTCTAGCGATTTTTTGACGCCAGTAGCCTCGCTGGTCTCTTTGGTTGAGGTGCCTTGTGTGGGGAAACCTATGGCGGCTAATACAAAATTAATGGGAGTTGAGATGGGAGAAAGCGCAGATTGCATTTTTGGTGAGGAGATGGATTGATGGATGTGCGTCCCGATTCGCTCTCCACGATATTCAACTTGTCCAATTAGAAGCCAAATAACTCCGTAGAAAATAGTTTTGAGAAAAAAAGCTAATGCGCCCGAAAAAGAAGGCCATGAAAAGGCAGGAAGGAGATGTTTTAACTCGTAAAATGAGCTGCTTTTTCTTGTTCTTACAATGTGGGTTGAGGTCTTGGTGTGCAGAAACTCTTGGTGATCCTGGTCCAATTCCTCGACATCCTCAAGGGTGGGGGTGTCGTCTCCTGGGGGTAGATCTTTGGCCATAACAGCTCAAAATCCTATCAGTGTTTTTTAGACGTAGCTACCTGATCGAATTTTGTCGACGATGATTTTCTCTGGCTTTTGGGGGTCTCTTGGGTCGACAGAGAAATAAGCCTGTTGCTCGCAACGACGTTTTTCTTTGATGAGCCATTTTAGAATTTGGGCCACACCCTTGTTCTTTTTGTCCTTGAAAAAGGGGTCATTGGCCAGAACGTCTCGTGCCTTTTTCAGGGCTCTCTGCTCGCCGACATCTTTCTCTTTTACCGGATAGTCATTAAGGTCGTACTTCTTAATATCTTCAGGAAGTACGCCAAGGAATTTTACGTCCGGAGCCGAGTAGTCAGCATTACGTATGAGACTTGCAGCCGATCCCGCCTTCAATGTACGGAAAATATTTTGCATGGTGTAGGCGTCCAGATCTCCGAAGAAATACATGGGCACGCTAAGTTGTTCTTGAATGAGTTTCGACCAAGACCTTACGGCATTTGAGGGAACCCCTTGAGCACCGATAACAATGCAGTTGTACCTGGTGGTGAATCCGTTGGAGACGAGGGTGTTGGCGGTACCTTCTGATTCAACAATCAGGCAAAATTCAATTTTCTTTTTCGCCTTTAGAGTAAGGTTCTGTGGTCTGTTTTTGGGTTGAAACGGAGAAGTTCCTAAGGTGCTTAGGTCGATAGTCGCAATTTCACCATTCGGCATAGTTTCCTTAACGATAAGGTGTTTGCTGTAGGTCTGGCCGCCACGATCGTTGGCAAAGCAGTTTAGATCTTCGCGGTATACTTCCAGCATTTCTGTGATGAAGTCGATGATGGAGTCACTCTCAGGTTGATCTTGGAAGTCTAACGGTTTGAAAAACGGGTTGTGTTTACATTCACCTTTGGCGATGTAGTAAAGCTCACGCTTGTTGTTGATGTTTCCTGTTTGAATGTTCCTTAGAAGAATTTCGAGGAAGAAGATAGAGCGAGCCATTTTCTGAACAGAGGATACGTTCAGTTCTGAACGAACCATTTTATCGCCGGGAGTCAGATATCCAACTTTTGGGTTGTAAAAAGAATTGTCGAGAGAGCATTTTGTGGCTTCGAGGACGGGGCGCCGCGCTTTTTCAAGGTCGGAAAGCATGTCTAGGCAAAGTTCCTGGGCGACTTGGGTGATCTCCTTCGCCCCTGTTAAACGTTTCTTCATTTTTTTGGGGCCGGAGGATTTACTGGTTCTTGAAGCTACTGGCATGGTTTATCCTTTACGCTCTAGCCGAAGCTTTCGCTGATTTCTTGTTCGTTTTTTTATTGTCGGTTTTGGCTTTGCCTGAAGATTTCTTGGTGGATTTGGAGTCGGTCTTCGACGCTTTTGCTTTTCCAGAAGCCTTTTTTGTGGATTTCTTGCTTTCTTTTCCTGGTTTAACTTTCTCTTCTACGTCAGCATCTAATTCTAATTCCACTTCTTCAGGCTCAATCAGGTCGACATCTGCTTCGGACTTGGGCGATTTCTTTTTGTGGACGGCATTCATTTTTGCCACCATTTCTTTTTGTTTGGTGGCAGCTTTACTCAAAGCTTCTTCTGCGGCTTCTTCATCTCTGCCTAAAATTTTCATAAGGCCATCTCGCGCTTTGTCGAGACGAGATTTGGGAGATTTTGTGATTCGTCCAATTCCTTCAATAAGGATTGGGCCG
>Ga0100403_1004388_pt1 | contig 10029 bp, 10 predicted proteins | sample CryGeymet201501t_FD_83663 | JGI IMG/M metagenome (GOLD analysis project Ga0100403, IMG submission 83663) | Groundwater microbial communities from Crystal Geyser aquifers in Utah, USA - Crystal Geyser metaG 2015-01t | ecosystem: Environmental > Aquatic > Deep subsurface > Groundwater | place...
CACGCATGTTTCATGCTTTGGGGTGTCCTGGTTGAACATGAACATTAGCTTTGCTAAACAAACGTTTTGCAACGACGCAATGCGCCGGTTAGTGCCGCCAAAAACGGGATATTTGTGATTTCCGCACCCCTAAGTGCGCCTTGCCGGGCGCACAAAAAAGCCCGCCAGCTTTTCAAGCTGCGGGCTTCATGTGGCAAGGCTGAAGATCAGCGGTCGTTTTTGGCAAAGCGTTTTTGTGCGTCACGCGGCACAAACACTTTGCCACCACCGGCTGGTTTGGAAAATGCAGGTTTGCCAAAGGCTGGCTTGCCAAACGCAGGTTTACGGTCAGCAAAATCGCCACGCGGTGCAAAGTCGCCACGCGGCGCGGCGCTGTTGCGGTCACCGGCAAAACGGTCGTTGAAACCACCTTTACGCTCGTAGCTGAAACCTTCACGCGGGGCACTCTCGCGGGGTGCAAAAGAGCGATCATCACGGCCGGCAAAACCACCACCATTGTTATTTTGATAGCTGCCTGCACCCACCACACGAGGGCCAGAGGCGTTGCGATCACCAAAGCCAGATCGCGGTGCGTCAAAATTGCCACGTGGAGCATCAAAGCCACCCGAGCGACCGCCACCAAATTTGCGATCACGCGGCGCAAAGTTGCCGCCGCCACGGCTGTCACGGCCAGCAAAGCTGCTGGGGCGCGATTCAGGGATGCGTTGTTTGGGTTCCAGCCCCGCAATCACATCGGGTTTGATGGGTTGGCGGGTGTAGGCTTCAATGTCAAAAATCTTGCGGCGGTCACGCAACTCGGCAAAGGTCACCGCGATGCCATCACGCCCGGCACGACCGGTGCGGCCAATGCGGTGGGTGTAGTCCTCGGCCTTCATGGGCAGACCAAAGTTGAACACGTGGGTGACGGTGGGCACGTCAATGCCGCGCGCAGCCACATCAGTAGCTACCAGAATTTGCACTTGCCCTTGGCGCAGCGCCATCAGACGGCGGTTGCGCAAGCCCTGGCTCAACGCACCGTGCAAGGCCACGGCATCAAAGCCTTCTTGTTGCAAGTCATTGGCCAGACCGTCGCATTCAATCTGCGTGCTGGCAAAGACGATGGCCTGGTTGATGGTGCTGTCACGCAGCCAGTGGTCTAGCAGCTTGCGTTTGTGCTGGGCGTTGTCAGCCCAGAACAGCACCTGCTTGATGTTGGCGTGCTTTTCTTGCGGGCTGTCCACGGTGATGCGTTGCGGTTCACGCATGACACGGGCAGCGAGTTGCTGGATGCGTGGCGCAAAAGTGGCGCTGAACATCATGGTTTGCTTGCGATCTATGGTGAGCTGGTTGATTTCAGCCAGGTCATCCGAGAAGCCCAGGTCAAGCATGCGGTCGGCTTCGTCCACCACCAAAAACTGAACTTGATCAAGCTTGATTTGCATTGAGCGTTGCAAGTCGAGCAAACGCCCTGGGGTGGCCACCACCAGATTGGCGTTTTGCAACTTGGCAATCTGCAACTGGTAAGGCATGCCCCCGACGATGTTGGCCACGCGAAGACCACGGCAATGTTGCACCAGGTCGATGGCATCGTGAGCCACTTGCTGAGCCAGTTCACGGGTGGGGCAAACGATCAGCGCACCAGGTGTGGGCGCGGAAAAATGACGTGGGTTGGTGGGGTCTTTGCGCTTGGCACGCTTCGGCGGTGCTTCACCTTTTTCAGCGGCCTCAGCCACGGCGCGTTCGTATTCAGCGCGCGCATCAATTTCAACCTGTTCTTGTTGCTTAAGCAGGGTGTGCAGCACGGGCAACAGGAAGGCAGCGGTTTTGCCGCTACCAGTTTGGCTCGACACCATCAGGTCGATGAATTTGGCCTTGCTGCCATCGGTGCTGACACCTTGCATGGCCAGCGGAATGGTTTTCAGCTGCACGGTGGTGGGCTGGGTAAAGCCCAGGTCTTTCACGGCGGCAATCAACTCTGGGGCCAGCCCCAGGGTCACAAAACCGTTGGGAGTCTCAACGACTTCTGCCTCAGGCGCGTCAGGCGCGTCGTTGGGCAACAGGTTGATGTCATTGGAAAAGTTTTCGGCAGACGAGATTTCGCCAGCCGCTAAAGTAGCGTCAGTCATGGTATTTCCTCAATACGCAAGCCCTGCAAGTTGTGCAGTGGCTCCGCGATGGTTAAAAAACATCAACCATCAAACGGAACCGGCTTTGTCTCACCGCAGTGAGTTCGTATCGAAGCTGGGGGTCTTTTTAAAGTCAGACGGCGAACGGTTTGACTTTAGACCCAGTGAATGTTGGGAGATGTGCAAATATGCGTTGCTGTTAGCAGCACAGCCTGAAATTATGCCACGGATTTTAAAAAGTACACTGGTTTCTACCTAATCGGGCAGTTTGATGAAGTGGGTACGGTAGTGTTCCAGCTCATCAATCGACTCGTGCACATCGGCCAGTGCGGTGTGACGCTGCTTCTTTTTGAAGCTTTTTTGCACCAGCGGGGCCCAGCGTTTGGCGAGTTCCTTGAGGGTGCTCACGTCCAGATTGCGGTAGTGAAAAAAAGCTTCCAGTTTGGGCATGTATTTGGCCAAAAACCGTCGATCCTGCCCAATCGTGTTGCCGCACATCGGCGTAGTGCCTTTGGGCACAAATTGGCGCACAAAGGCCAGCAGCTGTTCCTGCGCCTCGTCTTCCGTCAGCGTGGCGGCTTTGACCTTGTCGATCAAGCCGCTCTTGCCGTGTGTGCTTTTGTTCCATTTATCCATGCCATCAAGTAATGCATCGCTTTGATGAACCACCAGCACCGGGCCTTCAATGCGCTGTGTCAGCAGCGGGTCGGTCGCGATCAAAGCGATCTCGATGATGCGGTCATGCTCGGGGTTCAGGCCGGTCATTTCGCAGTCGAGCCAGATCAGGTTCTGATCCGATTTGGCCAGCGGCACAATGGCGGTGGGGGTGATGGGGCTGGTCATGGCCGCAGATTGTCGCTGATGACCTAAACTTCGCCGCCATGCTCGTCACCACGCCTATGTCTGATCCCTCATTTTTATTCACCTGTTTATTCACGGTTACCCTGGTGCTGGGACTGCTGACCAAAGTCTGGCTGAGTTCACGCCAGATTCGCCATGTGGCCTGCAACCGGGAGGCTGTACCAAGCGCATTTAGCGCCACCATTTCGCTGCAGGCACACCACAAAGCGGCCGACTACACCGTGGCCAAAGCACGCCTGGGGCTGCTGGAGATGTGCCTGGGCGCGGCGCTGCTGATGGCGTGGACTTTGTTGGGTGGCCTGTCTGCACTCAACCAGTTTCTGGTGCATCTGCTGGGCTACGGCATGGTGCAGCAACTGAGTTTGCTGGTCGCCTTTGTGTTGATCGGTGGCTTGTTGGATTTGCCCCTGTCCTGGTACCAGACCTTTGTGCTGGAAGAGCGCTTTGGCTTCAACAAAATGACACTCAAACTGTGGTTGTTGGACATGCTCAAGTCCGCCCTGATGGGCGCCCTGATTGGCTTGCCAATTGTGGCACTGATGCTGTGGCTGATGGCGGCTTCCGGCAGCCTGTGGTGGCTTTGGGCCTGGTTGTTCTGGATGGGTTTTAACCTGCTGTTGCTGGTGATCTACCCAACGCTGATTGCCCCCCTGTTCAACAAGTTTGAACCTTTGGAAGATGAAACCTTGAAAGCCCGCGTGACCGCGCTGATGCAACGCTGCGGTTTTCACGCCAAAGGGCTGTTTGTAATGGACGGCAGCAAACGCAGCGCCCATGCCAATGCTTATTTCACCGGTTTTGGTGCCGCCAAGCGGGTGGTTTTTTATGACACCCTGTTGTCTAAACTGAGCGCGGCTGAGGTCGATGCGGTGCTGGCGCATGAACTTGGGCATTTCAAGCACAAGCACATCATTAAACGCATCGTGTCGATGTTTGCCATGAGTCTGGCCGGTTTTGCGCTGCTGGGTTATTTGACGCAACAAGTCTGGTTTTACACCGGCCTGGGTGTCCTGCCCAATCTGGCTGGAGCCAACGACGCGCTGGCTCTGCTGCTGTTCATGCTGGCCATGCCGGTATTGAGCTTTTTCATCGCCCCCGTCATGGCCAGGTTCTCGCGCAAGCACGAGTTTGAAGCCGATGCCTACGCGGTGCAGCAAACCAGTGCGCACGATTTATCCACCGCGCTGCTCAAGCTGTATGAAGACAACGCGTCGACGCTGACCCCTGATCCGCTGTATGTGAGCTTTTACTATTCGCACCCCGGAGCCGCAGAGCGGCTGGCGCGTATGCAGGGCTTAAGAGCCGCCCCGGCCTAAATTAGTTTTATATAGAAAATATGCCTCTAGCCCTTATAAATAAAGCGCTTACAGCTACAGTAATAATAGCAAAATTGGCCAAACTTGACGGTTGGCTCTTGCGTGGTGATGGCGCGGATGTGGTCATTGAGAAAACCTTCAGCTTCAGTGACTACCCACAAACCATGGTTTTTGTGAACGCGGTGGCCTGGCTGGCTCAGGCGCGCAACCACCATCCTGAATTGCAAGTGCACTTTAATCGTTGCACAGTGCGCTTTCAAACACATGACGTGGCGGGGCTGTCAATGGCCGATTTTGAGTGCGCCGCTGCCGTTGATGCACTACCCGGTTGCGCACCGCCTGTTGCCATGCTCGCACCACAACCATGACCCAGGCGGCGCGCGCAGCGGGTCTGATCGTCGCCAACTACGGGCGACACTTTCTGGTGGAAAGCGTCAGCGGCGAGCGTTTGATTTGCCACTCACGCGGCAAAAAAAGTCAAGGCGTGGTGGGTGACCGGGTGCAATGGCAGGCTTCCCAAGACGAGGGCACGATTGAAAAAATAGAGACCCGTCGCAACCTGTTTTACCGCCAGGACGACGTGCGCACCAAAACCTTTGCAGCCAATTTGGATCAGGTGCTGATTCTGCTGGCCGCCGAGCCGGAATTTTCCAGCAGCCAGCTGTCACGCGCGCTGATTGCCGCAGAAGAACAGCACATCACGCCACTCATTGCCCTGAACAAAAGCGACCTGGCCGAGCCGTTTGCACGGGCTTGGCGTTGGCTTGCGCCCTACCGGCACATGGGCTATGACGTGCTGCCGCTGTCGCTCAAGGATGAGCCTGCCAGCCGTGCTGCCCTCACCCAACGCTTGCGTGGCCAAACCACGCTGGTGCTGGGTCCGTCAGGAGCGGGCAAAAGCACGCTGATCAACTGCCTGATCCCGGGTGCCTTGGTGCAGACCGGTGTCTTGTCTCAGGCACTCAACAGCGGCAAACACACCACCACCAGCACCACCTGGTACTGGGTGGATGCCGACAAAACCACGGCCTTGATTGACTCGCCTGGTTTTCAGGAATTTGGTTTGAACCACATTGACCCAGCCCAACTGGCCGCCTACATGCCCGACCTGAAACCGCATGTGGCTAACTGCAAGTTTTACAACTGCAGCCATTTGCACGAGCCTGGGTGTGGCGTGATTGCAGCAGTCAGTCCGGCCGATAGCCCTGACAAAATCAGCGAGAACCGCTACAAAATATACAGTGATTTGTATGCCGAACTGAAGCAAATACGGCGCTACTGAACCGTCAAATCAATGGGTCGGCCAACCCCAGCAGATCAGCGCATGGAAGATAAGCTTGCAGCCAAGGCGCAGACCAGTTGCTCGCACTGTGCGGGTGTGCCGATGCTGATGCGCAGGAACTGATCAATGCGCGGTAATTTGAAATGCCGCACCAACACGCCACGTTCACGCAGTGCTGCCGCCAAAGCAGCCGCATCCACCGCCGGATGCCGTGCAAACACAAAATTGGCAAGCGACGGCAACACCCTAAAACCCAGGTCTTCCAGCGCCAGCACCAAGCCTTCACGACTGCTCATCACGGCTTGGCGGGTTTGCTCAAAATAAGCCACGTCTTCAAACGCCGCCACACCACCCGCAATTGCCAAACGGTCTAGCGGGTACGAATTAAAACTGTTTTTGACGCGCTCCAGTGCATCAATCAAATGCGCCTGACCACAGGCATAGCCAATGCGCAACCCGGCCAGGGAGCGCGATTTAGACAGCGTGTGCACCACCAGCAAATTGGGGTAGCGGGCAATCAGACCCAGCGCGCTTTGGCCACCAAAATCGACATAGGCTTCATCCACCAGCACCACACGCGTGGGATGCAGTTGCAACAGCGCTTCAATGTTGACCAGCGGCAAACCCACACCGGTGGGTGCGTTGGGGTTGGCGATGACCACCCCAGCCACCGCATCACCCGCTGCGCGGGCGTAGTCCGCCACGTTCAGGCGCAACGCCGCATCCAGTGGCACGGTTTGAGACTGGATGCCATACAGGCGGCAATACACCTGATAGAAGCTGTAGCTGATGTCGGGCATCAACAACGGGCACGCATGCTGAAAAAAGGCAAAAAAGGCGTGCGCCAGCACCTCGTCCGAGCCATTGCCAACAAACACATGGCCAGGCACCAAACCGTGCTGCGTGGCAATCGCCTGACGCAACGCCAAGGCCTCTGGATCCGGGTAAAGCTGCAGGCCGTGTTGCGCAGCTTGCGCAATGGCAGACACCACTTTGGGCGATGGAGGATAGGGATTTTCGTTGGTATTGAGCTTGACCAGGTTGGCCAACTTGGGCTGCTCGCCGGGTACATAGGGCATCAACTGCTGCACCACGGGGCTGAAATAACTGCGATTCTTCACGAAAATACAATCAAAATTGTAGCAATAAGCCTTTTATATATTAGGGCTAGAGCTGTTTTTTATTAAATTAACCAAGCAGACGTGCAAGCGTCAACAGAGCCAACAACACAATCCACATCACCACCGCACGCCATACCAAACCCACCACAATGGCCAGGTGTGCCAACTCGGGCGCGGGACGGCGAGGCAAAGCTGAATCAGACTCAACAGCGCCCGGTGTCACGCCACCCAAAGTCGGCAATGAAATATTCATCGCGCCCGCTGTGGCGGCCAGCAACAGGCCATCATTCTCGCCACCCAATTGATCCACGTAGTGACGCCAACCCTCGATGGCCTCTTCAAAATTGCCGACCACGGCAAAACCCAACGCGGTGATGCGTGCTGGCAACCAATCGATTGAACTCCAGACCCCTTGCGCGTTGGTTTGCAAGGCAGCACTGACCGGCTGGTGATGGTGGGCGCTCTGGTGATGCCAATAACGCACCACAAATTCGCTCAACCGGTACAGCACCGCACCTGCAGGCCCCAGGCCAAAGGCAGCCAGCACCGAAAACCAGGCCAGCACACCAAACACATGACGATGCGATGCCATCACCGAGAACTCGATGACACGGCCAATCATGTCGCTGCGCGACCAGGTCTGGGTGTCCATTTGTTGCCAATCCGCCAGCTGGCGGCGGGCCAGTGGTTCATCGTCAAGTGCCAGGGCATCCCGAATTTTCGTGAAATGAAAACTGAACTGGCGAAACCCCAGGCAGGCATACAGCACCACTGCACTCCAGAGCACAGCCACAGGCCAACCCACCCACACAATGAGCAGCCAATACAACACCAAGGAAAGAAGCGTTGGCACACCCACCGCGAAGCCCCAGGCAAGCCAGCCATGCAGGGGTTTGCCGGCATCCAGATTGCGGGTGCACCAACGCACCCAAGCGCGCACCCCGGCGTGAACCAGGTTGCCACGTCCCAAGGGACGCGCCTGCTCCAGCAACAACGCGAACAAGACCGAGATAAAGCTCATGCAACCATCATAGCGGCAGGCGCGCACCCGCTTGTAAAAAACGGTAAAAGTTGCGCAACATGCCCGCTGTCGCGCCCCAGATGAAGCGCTCTTTGACCCCATCCTGATACGGCATGGACAACCATTCGCGATCAGCGCCCTGCCAATGCACCTGGTGATGCCGGTGGTGCGCCGGATTCATCAAAAAATGCAATGGCACTTCGAATACATCGTCGACTTCAAACGGATTGGGCTGCAAGGCAAAACCTGGGGTGACCAAGGCCACCACGGGGGTCACATGGAACATCGAACCCGTGGTGTAAATGGGCAGTTGCCCCAACACCTCCACAAAGGCGGCGCCCAGGCCAATCTCTTCTTGGGCCTCGCGCAAGGCAGCGGCCACGGCATCCACATCCTGTGCATCCACCTTGCCACCAGGAAAAGCAATTTGACCCGAATGGGTGGATAAATGAGACGTGCGCAAGGTCAACAGCACCGTAGGTTCACTGCGCAACACGATCGGCAGCAACACAGCCGCCGACACCGGTGCACGATCCATAAATTTTTTCTCGGTGTGCAGTTCGGGCTGCCAATCCACAGGATATGCAAACCGTTGGCGCAAGGCCTGCGCAGACAAAGCAACAGGTGGAACCGCTGGCAAATGGGTATCCACCAGAGTCACAGGCACCAAGCACGGGTCAAGTTTCACCGAGGCCATACAGTTGGAGATGAGACGGCTGAAAAATCCGGGCGAAAAAAAACCGCCACATGTGAATGGGACGGTTTTTTGAGCCTGGGCAAAGAATCAAGCTGCGCTGGTGGCAGCCACTTTGCGTGCCGGCAGTTTTTCTTTGATACGCGCCGACTTGCCGCTGCGCTCGCGCAAGTAGTACAGCTTGGCACGGCGCACATCGCCGCGGCGTTTGACTTCAATGCTGGCGATCAGCGGGCTGTAGGTCTGGAACGTACGCTCGACACCTTCACCGCTGGAAATCTTGCGCACGGTGAAACCGCTGTTGAGGCCGCGATTGCGCTTGGCAATGACCACGCCTTCATAAGCTTGCAAACGTTTACGTGTGCCTTCAACCACATTCAGGCTCACCACCACGGTGTCGCCAGGGCCAAAGTCGGGAATGGTTTTGTTCAAGCGAGCAATTTCTTCTTGCTCAAGCGTCTGGATCAGGTTCATAAGGGTCTTTCAATGATCTTGCAAACGCCAGCGTCACCATGACGCATGCCGCAGCATTAAACACCACGGCGGCTTTACAGAGGATCGGTAAGCCTGCCATTATAGCCTGCCAGAAATTCCTCGTCGACCTGGCTCAAGCCCCCTACAAGACGCGCCTGATCAATCAGTTCGGGTCGCAGACGTTGACTCAGCAGCAAACGCTGGTCTCGCCGCCAACGCTCAATTTGAAGGTGGTGTCCGCCCAGCAGAACCTCAGGCACCGCTTGGCCTTCCCAGTGCTCTGGGCGGGTGTAATGCGGGCAATCAAGCAAGCCGTCCAAGGCGAGGTTGAAGCTGTCCTGCACATGGCTTTGGGCATCACCCAAGACGCCGGGCTGCAAACGTGCCACCGCGTCCAGCAGAGCCATGGCGGCGATTTCGCCACCCGAGAGCACAAAATCGCCCAAACTGATTTGCTCTGTCACATGGGTATCGATAAAACGCTGGTCAATGCCCTCGTAACGGCCACAAATCAGCACTGCCCCCTGGCTGGCAGCCCAGCGCGTGACCATGGCATGGTTCAAGGCTTGACCCACTGGCGAAAAAAGAACCACCGGCACCTCGGACTGACGCGCCGTCTGGATGCTTGAAAGACACTTGGACAAGGGTTCTGCCATCATCACCATGCCGGGACCACCACCAAAGGGGCGGTCATCAACGCGACGGTAATTGCCTTGAGCGAAATCACGCGGGTTGTGCAATTGCACATCCACCAGACCAGACTCATACGCACGGCGGGTGATACCCGTGGTGAGCAAGGGCGCAAACAATTCCGGGAACAGCGTAACCACATCAAACCGCATGGCGCTGCTTTCAGTAATCGAGTTGCCAGTCCACCAGGATTCGACGCTCTGTCAAGCTGACATCATCGATGTAGATGGCCACAAAAGGGATCATGCGTTGCTCCGCTTTGGGCACTTGCGGATCCTCAATAACCAGCACGGTTTGTGGCCCGGTCGATAGCATGTCAACCACATGCCCCAGGTGTTGCCCCTGCCGGTTAATGACCTCAAGTCCGATCAAATCAACCCAGTAATACTCGTCTTCTTTGGGAGCTGGGAAATTGGACTTGGAAATAAAAATGCGCGCGCCTCGCAGGGCATCGGCAGCATTGCG
>Ga0100403_1004393_pt1 | contig 10024 bp, 12 predicted proteins | sample CryGeymet201501t_FD_83663 | JGI IMG/M metagenome (GOLD analysis project Ga0100403, IMG submission 83663) | Groundwater microbial communities from Crystal Geyser aquifers in Utah, USA - Crystal Geyser metaG 2015-01t | ecosystem: Environmental > Aquatic > Deep subsurface > Groundwater | place...
CGCTTCACGTCGCCATCACTGCACACCGATTCCCCAATATACTTGGCAGTGCAGGTCTGAGCTGGCTGCTTGTCATTGACTAGGACAGAAATCTTGTTCGCCGAACTTATCGGCTTCAAATACATATTTGATTGAGGGTCAACGCAGTACAAATAGTCAACGAACGTATAGAGGCCGTTCGGACTATTCGGCAACACATACGACACTGTCCCAGCGAAGTGCTTGTTCCCAGAGACAGGCCCAACCCAGTCATACTTTGCGCCAATAAAGTCTTTTGGACTATAGACTTCGATGACGAACTTTGCGCCGTTTGCGCACTGGACGTTCCAGCTCGTCTCATCGAACTTGAGGACCACGGTGTCGCCAACAAAGTAGGACGTGCTGAATGCCCCAGCAGAGTTATATGCTCCGATTTCGAGCTTTGAGACAGCAGCACCGATGCGCTCCCAGACAGTCATCTCGTGGACGTCCATGTCAGGGTCATATGTTGCCTCGTCAGCGTGCAGTTGGGCATACCCAGGCACAGCGAACAATGATAGCACCACGAATACGCATACCACCTTAGTATAGTTGTTCATGAACTCACCTCAATACTCGGCATTCTGAAAGACTCCTTGCCCGTTCTTGACCGCAATAGTCTTCTCGTATCGCTCAAAGCCGTCCTCAGTTGCTACCTCGGCAACCAAGTTGAACGTGTGGTCGTCAACCACGCCGTTACAATCATTGTCGTAAAGATTATACGTGAACATGAAAGGAAACTTCTCAATCCTGCCCTTCGTGATTGAACCATCAATGCTCACGCAGGACACCTGTTTTGGTGTTCCACCAACGTTGGCAAGCACGTCATAGAGGCATATCCTGGACTCGAAGTCGTTGCTGACAATGCCGAGCCTCTGCGAAATACTGATATCGCTGATGTGGGCATCCAGGTAGTGAATCTCGTATCCACCCCACCCAATGAAGTCGTTGATGAGGTCGAGGGTGCCCTTCAATTCGACCAAATACTTCTTTGGCTCGCAAGACGGAACAGTAGGCGTCCCACTCGTCACGTCAGGCGCAAACCAATTCAGTATGCCGTTCGCATTCTGGGCGTATGATACGGCAACAAAAATAAGGAGGACGACAACCCCCATAGTCATCACTATGAAGGGCATGCCGACTCCACGTTTTGCAAGCTTCACCATGATTCACCCGAACAGGTTCTGGTAGGCATAGACTGGCCACAAGAACATCTTCATAAAGAAGTCCTCGAAGCCTTCTCCAGCAAACCACGGAACAAGCACGAACAGCGCACCAATCCCGAGGTATCCGAGCACCCACGGATTCATGAGCATCCCCATGAATCCCATCCCCTTCCTTGACATCCTCATGTTTTGCACCTCACACTTTTTTTTTATCCCACGATGCTGAGGGTCTCCCTCGACGTCACCGCATTATTCCAACTGAAATGGAACAGGTCAGCCGCAGTCATATCCTTATTGGTCACATAGTAGGACGCCATCATGAGGCCGAACATGACGGCAGCCCAAATCATTTTAGCCCACTCAAAGAGGTACGCGGTCACATGGAATACGCCGAAGCCGAGCGGCACGATGACGTACGGAAAGACGCGTGCAGCATTGTTTGCGACCCACAGCATGAATTGTGAAAACACTGGGATAGGGATTCTTGCAAAAAACAGGAAGATGAAGGAAAAGAAGTCCTTGTAGGTGACAAGCGCAATCAGGATGCCGAAAAAGACGTAGTTCTCGATGATGGCGAGGCTTCCTGAAAGCGTTGGGGCAAACGCGAGCGTCAGCTTGGACTGCCACGACGACATGCTCTCAACTGCGAGCGGGGCAACCCCGAGGATCTCTCCCTTGAGGCTCGACAAGAACTTTGCGAGAAAGAAGAGGCCTGCAGCGACGCCAACAGCAAACAAGAGGTATGCAGAGCCAGCAATATTTCCTCCCGGGCTTTGCCCGTTGAGGTCAACGCTCTCAGACCTCGCCTGGTACCTCGAACCCAAATACTTCTCTACCAGCATCCCGAACAGGAGGCCGAAGAGGTAAAAATAGGACTGCTTCTCATTGATTGTGAACGCCACCAACGCGAAATAGAAGAGCACGAAGAGCATGATGTACTTGATGATTGGAAACTTGCGTCCAGCAAGAAAGAGTGCGAGCAGTGTCGCGACGCTGATGATTATCTGGACGCTGTGCATTGGTTCGCCTCCTTAGCCGCACCTAAAAAAAAATGATAAAAAAAGAAAAAAAAAATTGTTTTGTTTTGCGGACTAAGCAGCCTGCTTAGGCAGTGTACCAGATGCCTGCTGTCTCTGCCTCTGTGATGAGGTGGTTGTCCTCGTCATAGATGTCCTTGATGAGGGTGAGGTCATCAGAGTCGAGGTCGTAGTTGAGGGGGTACCAGTGCATGACGATGGTCCCGTTGTCCTCGCCAGCAGCAGTTCCGGTTGTCTCAACATCGAATGGTATCTCGATCTTCTTGCCATCGCAGAGAGCGCCAGCATCATTCACGCCGTCGCCATCAATGTCCATGACTGTGCCGTTCCACAGCATGATCTTGTACTGGTCCCAGGCCCCCTGGTTCAGTGTCCAGTTGGTGTAGTGGGCTACAAGGAATGATGACTTGGCGTTGTCGAGGTGGCTTGAGTCGACGTTGTTGGTGTAGGTTGCGTCATACTCGAAGGCAACGATTGCTCCGTAGCGGGCAGCGCATGTCTCGCTTTGTGCCTTGATGACTGCTGTCGGAGTATAGGTGCTGTTTGCCCCGATGAGTTCGTGGTTTGAATCGCTGTTCTTGGTGATGCCGTCATCGTTCACGAAGCTGATGGTTGGGGCAGATGAAGGGACGACCTTTGCCTGGATTGGCAAATCGTTGCATGCGGTGCTGAACTCAAGAGGTGTCGCGAAGTAATTCGCGTTCGGTGTTCCCCTCTCGTTTCCTGCCAGCGCCTTGAATTCTGAAAGCACTGGGATTGTGGTGGCAGTTGCGTCGTCAAGCACGAGGGTGAGGAACTCCTTTCCGTCTGCCTCATAGATGGTCATGTTTCCGGCAGGATCTGTTCCCTTCTTGTAGAAGTTGATATCGTTGTAGAGGGCGTTCACCGAAGCGATGCCGTCACAGGACGTAAGCTCTTTTTGTGCCACGGCCTTGCCTGCATCAGGGAGGATGACTGTGGTGTCGCCCTTCTGCACGGTGAGGGACGAATCAGTGTCTCCCCCGAACATTCCTGCTTTTGATGCTGCATATCCCGCCACCAATGCGAGACCTGCGATGAGCAGGATAAGCGGCATTGCTATTCCTTTTTTTCCAATTTGTCCTATTGGTTTCATGGTGTGTCACACCTCCACTTTATACCGGTTTGATAATTCTCCGATTTTCCACAGAATTCCATGTACTTTTTTTTGTGGCAGTGCCCCTATATAAAGTTTGCCCCGAAATTTTTGACCGCGGTCAAAAAAGTCTTACCATTGAGGCATAATCACAAGGAAAAACAGGCACCCCTTTTTGCTTCTTTTAAGGCCGAAACAAACCCTTCAGGCAGGAAAAACAGGCACTCTTTTTTGCTACTTTTAAGGCCGAAATCATGATAGAATGACAGGTTATCCACAGATATAAAAAAATGGGCCGAGCCCATATTTTTTAAGGTTGCGCAGAACAAAAATAGATGGCAGGCTTTAGGTAGGGCGGGACATTCGAGAGGTTGAGCCGCTTGTTGTACCGCGACTTCCTGACATCAACCACGTTATCACACAGCCGAACATAGTCGTTGCCGTCATAACGCTCAATGAACAAGACCCCTGCAAGCCTGTCTGCAGACCGCTGCATAAGCCCCTTATTATGGATGCCGAGTTCCTTGCAGAGCTCCTTGACAGTCATATCGCGCTGATGCTTCTGGACAGAGCACATGATCTTCATGAGAAGCTCTGCCTGGTGGGCCTCAATAGGCAGATAGCAGCACGGAGCCCCAAGCCTGTCAACCCGGTATACCAGGCGGTACGGGTACTGAGTTCCCTTCTTCATGCAACACCCCGCAGCCGGTCAAGCTCAGCAGTAAGGACGTTCTTTGCCGCCATGCCATCTACATCGAGCGGCCTGATGATCCTTGGCTTCTGGAGAGCAATCCACGACTTCACCCGGTAATTGTATTCTTTGACGGTGAGCGGCTTGCCTTCCCAGAAGAACGGCTCAAATTCAACTATCTCAGACAAGAAGTAGTTCTCAGTCTCGAATAAGAACAATGATGGGTCAGCATAGTACTTCCTCATCATGGTCACAAAGTACTCGCGCTCCCTGGCCTTATGGCTGAACGGGACAGCCTCAAAGCTCCTGCCATGGATGACGTCATGGAATGTCCCTACTGCTGACCGCGATACGAGGAGCCTGTCCTTCCTTGAGAGCCCAAATATTGAGAGCATGTTGAGGTCCTTCGGGTTCCACGTCCTGCCAGCAAACGGGACACTCTGCGACACCATGTCTGGGTCAAGCGCAGAGAGGTTCTGGAGATTCATGCGGAGCCGAACCCCGAAGCTCCTCATGAGCTTGAGGCCCATCCTCATGCTGAACTTGAGGGTGTTGACGATTTGGTCGAGGTTCTTGACTCCGCGAGGCAAGATGATTTCTACCTCCGGAATGATGATTGTGAAGAGTTCGTCTGCTCCCCTGATGCGGTTGATGCACTTCCCTATCGTCAGGAAATCGTTGAGGATGCCTATCATGTAGCTCGTCGCAGTCAGGCTGCTCTTTGACATGAAGAAGGTTGCGACCACGTTGACCTTGCGGTTCGTTGTTATCTCCTCAAAGTCGAGGTATTCCCAGCCAGTCTCTTCGCCTTCCTCCTTCATCGGGTAGTCGTCGAAGCCCATCCTTCGGCCTGTCTCCTCGCGGATCTCGTTGAGCACCTTTGACTGGCCGACAAGCTTGCCGCTCCTCGTGTTGCTCTGAAGCTCAGTCTTTGAGAGCGACATATTGTAGGAGTCCTCTGAGGCAAAGTCAGAGATGCGTATACGGAACGGCCTTACTTCGAGGTTTGGGTGGTGGTAGGTGAGCAGCTCAGAGAAGTGCTCGTTCTTATGCAGGCCCTCTACGTACGGTATCCAGAGCACAGTCTTATATCCCCTTCCTACAAGCCGGTGCTTGTTTACCAAGAGGTTCCGCAGGACTACGTCCTGCTGGGAGAAGATGGCGCACGGATACTCCATCTTTGTGTCGAGCACGATGACTGTGCGGTTGTAGGCAGAATCCAGGTTCATGATGAACGTCGTCAAAGAATCCTTCCCACTATTATGGGTGAGGACTCCGTTCGCCAAGAAGAAGTTATGGTTGTCAGCGACCTTGAGGTCATATGTCATGTCGTCATCTTTTAACTTGGTGATTGATGTTATTATGCCTTGCTTCTCTGGGTCAGAAGTACGGAGCCTCACTATTTTGTCACCTATCTTAAGGTCCTTGAGCGCAACCGCTTGGTTGGTGTCCTTGAGGAAGAACCTGTGATCCTCGGTACAAATTATTCCTGACTCGCCGTCAACCAATACTTCAAACGTTTTCTTTCTGCCTGTGTAGACATTTATCGCTGTCTTGACCTCGATGCGGCTTCTCCTGAAATTGTAAGAGTACACCTGCAAGATTACCGGACAATTATGCAAGGTGACGCACCCTTGCGGGGTGATAATCTTGGTGTGCCCTGCCAGGCACCCAGTCCGCCCCGAAACAAGTACTGAGTAGTTCGCATCGCCAATCACCGAAGACCAGTTCTCCGGTATCCTGGTGCGCCGATGGTACAGCACCGCAGGAACAACGAGCTTGTGGCTCCTAAGCCTTGGGTTCATGTTTTGAAAACAGCCTCCTCATGGTCCACGGCTTCTTGGGCGGCATAATCCGAAAGCCATCCCTCAAAATCATGTCAGCCCTCTTGACCAACTCCTTCTTATGCGTTAACTCCTTTGCTGCCTCATCGAGCTGCTGCAACAACTTCATGAACTTAAGGTCTGCGTCTTCAATCTCGACCTTCGCCTTTCTCAGCCTGGCCTCCTCTGCTTCAGCGAGCGCCTGGACTTTGAGAGTACGCTCATCGAGGAGCTTGAGCTGCTGGTACTGCTCATACAGCTTCTTGTCTGAGCCAAGCAGGCCAACAAATTCCTCCTTCTGCCTGACGGCCTCGCGTGCTGTTTCCTCCTGCCTCTTGGCTAAGGAAGCAAGGGTTGCTGATTCCTTCTCAAGCTTCCGGTTCTCCTCCTTTAAGACCTGCACCATCTTGTCCCGCATGGCAGTAATAAGGCAGTCCTCGCGGTCCTGCGGAGTCGCCTTCTTCTCGATTGCCTTGCGGTACCGCTCATTCTCAGACGTGAGGTCCTTTAGTTTGACCCTCAAAAACTTGATTTGCTCCTCCTGCTTTGCGTAGCTGAGCTTGAGCTGGCAGTTCTGCACGAGGCACTCATCCTCTCCGAGGATTGCCCGCAGCCGGTTGTCTCCCTTATCCTTTTCCTGGTTGTCCTGCCGGACTGCGTCATCAACGTGGTCCTCGATGTCGTCCTGCAATAATAGCGTGGCATGTAGTTCTTCTGCATTCATTGGTCGTTCCCTCACATAAGCTCTGCTGCGACAGCCTCTGCTGCCCCTCCGCCTGCTCCCTTCGAAATAATCTTGACGTTCTTCATGTTGTCGGCAATCATCTTGGCCCTCTCATAGGTGTACTCGTCATCTAAGAGGCGCTGGTTGATGAGTGTTGAGAGCTGCTGGCCATACAATTTCATGGTTGTGACGGTTGCCCTGTAGAGGTCAGTGACCCGCCTCAGCTCGGTTAGACCAGACATAATGTTTTGGTTCCTGAGCTCTGCTCCGTCAAGCCTGCCAAGATAGTGCATGCAGCCGTTCGGGTTCTCGCAGTCATTTGGGTCAACCATGACGAACTGCTCTCGGTACCCAACGACCTCGCGCACCGTTGTCCCGCTAAACATACCGAGAAACACAAAGAATCCCCCTTCTTCTGACTGCTTGAGGTGGCGTGCAAGCGTTGCGCGGTTGATGCTGACCCGGCACTTCATCTTTCCTCCTGGAAGCGGCTCAGGCCCGGAAAGCAGCCTGCCGCCAACCCCTGAAATCGTCACGAATTCTGGGGGTGCCTTAAGGAAGGTGAACCAGTCGCCCCAGATGTTCTGGGCTGTTACTGCCGCAAGGATCATGAGGCCGCCGAACACGACCATGGGGTTATAGGCGTCAATGCTCGCCAGGTTGTAGAGCATGAATCCGAAGTACACCAATACGCATAAGAACAATATCGTCCATACCGCCCGCTGCTGTTCCACTGTTTCACCTGCACTTTTTTAAAAGTATTCTCCTCTCGGGATTGGTCTTCTGAGGCACCTGATGATGATGATGACAACGTTTCCTGCAACAATGAGTGTTATTAGCATGTTGATTGTTGAAATCTTGCCTGCAATTTCTCCTGGCACATCACTCAGGCTTGGCCCGAAGTTGATGAGGGTGAAAAGGAAAAGCAGGGGCACCATGAAGATGAGCGCCTTTAGGGCGGCTGATTTGGCGCGGTTCCTCAGCCACATATACCAGTACCTCAATGCCCACCCGGAAGGATAGCGGTACACGATGGTCCTGGCCCTGAAGCCTTGGTCGAATTTGACCGGCTTAGGCAGGAGTCTTGGCTGGCTCACCTGGCACCTCCAATCGCTTAACTGATTCCTGCATCATGCCCTGCTGCTCAAGGATGACAGGCCGTGCCTGCTTCTTAAAGACCTTGCTGATGAGCTCTGGGCCTGGGTCCTCTGTCCAGTCAAGCATGATGCCGCTCTTAAGGCCGAAGACGTAGTGCACGTACCGGTTCTGGTTGGTGAACGCTAGGTAATGCACAACGTCTGCATCGCCTCCGCCGTACCCAGTATTCGGGAGGACTCGGCAGTTTGGGAGCCTGTTGCCGCTTGACTCCCCGAGGTTCAGCTCGGCATCGAAGTGTTCCTTGACGTGGGACCTGATGTGCTCGATGTAGGTCTTTTGGATGCGCTCCTGGAGCATCTTCTCCTCGGACTGGAACAGCATCATGAAGATGAAGAACATGGCTATCGTTGCGCCGTACTTGAGCCAGTCTGGAAGGCCGTCAGGCCCATACCAGCCGAGGCCCTCGGTGACGATGATGAATACGAGCAAGAGGAGTGTGCCGATAACTGCCCTAAAGAGCGGGCTTGCTGCCTTCTTTTTGGCTTTTCCCTTAAGGATGGCAACCAAGATGATTGTCCCGAGGACAACTGCTATGATGCCTATGACGATGACTGCCTGCCAGGAGAGATTATAGAGGACTGGGAGCGGGGCAGCAGACTCGTTTACCATACTGCCGTTGACGGTGCTGCCTGCTGCCAGTAGTGCTTCTTGTGTTTCCATCTACCTTTTCACCTTGATAATTGTTGCGGCCTTGCCTGCCTGGGCCTGGATGTTTGGCCTTATGCGCACGTGGTCAACCATCTTTCCTTCGTGCTTCTTCTTAAAGAGTTCGATGATTTCGCAGTCTATCTGTGAGGCAACCCCTGAGAGCTCTTCAACAACTCCCCTGTCAAGGCCGGCAAAGGATTCCTCTATCTCCTGGACTGCGCCGATAAAGTGCTGCTGTAGTGCCACAGAAAACGTTTGACTTACCCTCCGCAGTTCATTGATTGCCTTTGTGACCTTGTATTTGCCAAGTTTTCTCCTAAGCCAGGGGAGGGGGACTTCGCTTGTCCCAACAGCCCTGATGAAGTCTGAAGTTGATTTGTCGGTGGTGCTGATGATGTGCTCAGTAACCATGTGTTGCGTTTAACCTGTCGGTGAATGGCAGAAACCACGATAACAGGGTTTATACTGGGAGAGTTTATACTTATAAACCTTATGATAGTAGAATATAGAGATTAAACTACAATAATAAATAAATATAAATATATTAACGAAAAATATAATATAATTAAATGAAGGTGATAGAATGGACGAAACCAAAGGAAACAATCAAGTCACAAACCAAGTGACCTTCCAAAGAACAGTCATCAAGCTCGGTGACAGCTTCGGGACAACCATCCCGAAGGAACTGGTCGAATTCTTAGGCCTCAGGCAAGGAACCAGCCTGGCCATGATAGGCCAAGAAAAAAGTAAAGGCAGATTCATTGCCGTCTGGGTCAGAGAGGAAAAACCAATAGAGAAGGAGTGAAAGCCATGGCGACACGGCAACTCCAAAGCACACGCTTCCAGAACTCATGCTGGCAAGCCTTCAAGGAAATCGTCAACTACAACGAGCTCGCCAGTATAGATAAGCAGGAGATAGAGCGCATCCTCACAGACATCACAGTCAACCTCGACCAATACAAAGAGCAAGTCCGTGGCATCTGCAAAACAGAACAGGAATACTTCCACCTCATGCAGAGAACGGAGCAGATAATCAAAGAAAAAAACACCAAAGACACCCAGAGTACCCAGCAAAACCAAAAAAGCCCGAGGCAGGCATCAAACAAAGACGAAGAAGAAGTCAGGACGAGCTTCCTCGAACACCAAAACATCATCTTCGAGCAAACCTCTGGGGGCCACTACATCGCTGCTGACGGCAAGACCTACCAGGAAATCATCCTCAACGGCATACCTCACCGCCCAATCAGAGGCGAAGAAATCGAGAAAAAAATAGTCCTATTGCCGACCGGCCTCCAGGAATACGGCACCATCCAGGACCTCATTGCGGATCTCGAACACCACATCAACAACTACTACGACTGCACAGAGGAAACCCGCAGGTTCTGCGCTTGGTACATCCTCCTCACCTGGGTGTACGACCGCCTCAACACCATTAACTACCTGCGGGCCATGGGAGACTGGGGAACCGGGAAAAGCCGGTTCTTTGACGTTGTAGGCCGTCTCTGCTACAAATCAATCATTGGGAGCGGGGCAGGAAGCGTAGCGGCACTCAAAAGAATGGTCAACAAGTGGCAGGGAACAGTCCTGTCTGATGAAGGGGACTTCAAGGACACAGATGAGCGAGGAGAGCTCGTCAAGTTCTTTA
>Ga0100403_1004394_pt1 | contig 10018 bp, 10 predicted proteins | sample CryGeymet201501t_FD_83663 | JGI IMG/M metagenome (GOLD analysis project Ga0100403, IMG submission 83663) | Groundwater microbial communities from Crystal Geyser aquifers in Utah, USA - Crystal Geyser metaG 2015-01t | ecosystem: Environmental > Aquatic > Deep subsurface > Groundwater | place...
GTCTCCCTTCACGATCGCGAGCTCGTAGGGCATGCCGGTGCCCGATCGCACGCGCGCTTCCGCCGTTCGTACGATGGTGGCCGCCTGGTCCTCGGCCGCGCGCCGAAGCCGAACCACCTCCTTTGCCTCCAGCGTCGCCGCCCACGCGAGCCCGGCGCGCGCCGCCGCGTCGATTCTCGCGCGCACGCGGTCCGAGCTCACGACGTTGGCGAGCGCATCGGCGGTTCCCGAGCGCGCCGCGCCGACGTCGCGAAGCGCGAGGTCCTGCGAAACCGTGACTCCCAGCTCGGGGCCCGGGCCGAGGGCGCCGGCACGGTAACCGCCGTACACCGCGACCGTCGCCGGGCGAAGCAGCGCGGTCGCCGCGTCGCGCGCGTCGCGAGCCGCGGCTCCCGGCGCCGCGGCGATGGCGACACCGGGGCCACCGGCCGCGCCGAGGCGGAGCGCGTCCTCGCGCGCGACGATCTGCGCCGTCGCTTGCGGGCCCGGCTCGTGGCCGCGCGCCGACGATACCTCGAGGCAAACCACGCTCGCGCACGCGAGCACCGGAAGAGCGAATCGCATGGCCGGAGAGTAGGCAGGCGCTTCGCCGTCTACCGTCCGGCAAATGTCGGATGCAGGAGCGGCGCGCGAGTGGCACGGTGAGTCGCATGCAGGCGGTGAGCGCTCCCATGCACTCGTCGGAGCCGGGACGACGACTCGGGCGGTACGTGATCTTCGGGCTGGCGCTCGGAGCGATCTACGTCGCGGCGGATCTCGTGCTCGACGAGCGAATGAACACCGGCGATCTGCCGACGCTGATCACGACGCTGCATCGACTCGTCGATCACGTCCTTCCGCTCGCGACGGGCGCGCTCCTCGGCGTCGGCGCACATTACTTGCGGCTTCGCGCGGCCGTCGCACGCGCGGAGGCGCGGCGCGCGGACGAGCTCCACGCTCGGCTCGCGCGTGTCGAGCGCGATCAAGCCGCTTGGGTGGTGGCGGCGGCGACGCTCCACGAGGTGAAGAACCCGCTGCACACGCTCGGGCTGCTCGTCGAGGAGCTCACGTCGGTTCCCGCGCAGGACGCGGCCCTGCAGCGCGCGCTCGTCGGACGCATCGGCGAGCACGTGCAACGCATTCGTCGCAACGTCGACGCGCTCCGCGAGCTCGCCGATCGCGCGCGCCCGACGGTGACGCGCATCGAGCTCGTGGCGCTCGCGCGCGACGTCGTCGACGAGATCGTAGACCTCGCGCACGCCGCGCGCGCCGTCGTAAACGTGCGCGCGGACGCATCGGCGTTCGCCGCCGCGGACCCGATTCACGTGCGCATCATCCTCGAGAACCTGCTCGCGAACGCGCTCGACGCGGTCGCGGGATCGAACGGCCCGCGCGAAGTGGACGTCGAGATCGCGAACGCCGGCGAGGCGGCGGTCGTGCGCGTTCGCGACAGCGGTCGAGGAATCGCGCCGGTGGTGCGAGACATTCTCTTCGAGCCTCTGGCGACGACCAAGTCGCGCGGCCTCGGCCTCGGTCTACCGATCGCGCGCGCGCTCGCGAGGGCGATGGGCGGAGACCTCGCGCTCGCTGCCGATACGGGAGAGCTCACGTCGTTCGAGCTGCGGCTTCCGCGGAGCGAGACGTGAAGCGCGTCGTGCTGTTGGTCGAGGACGAGCGCGACGCGCGCGAGTCGCTCGCGCGGTCGCTCGCGCGCGCCGACTTCGACTGCGTTCTCGCCGCCTCGGCGCCGGAGGCGATCGCGAAGGCGCAAGAGGCGTCGTCGTTCGACGCCTGCGTCGTCGACGTCCGCCTCGGCGCGGACGAGGACGCGGGCATCGCGCTCATTCCGAAGCTCCGCGCGCTCACGCGCGAAGCGCCCGTCGTCGTCATCACCGCGTTCGCGGACGTCGACAAGGTCAAGCGCGCGCTCAATCACGGAGCCTCGTTCTTCCTCGAGAAGCCGTTCTCTGCCGCCGAGCTCGTGGAGACGCTCGGGCGCGTGCTCGCCGACCGCGGCAGCGTCGCGCATCTGGTCGATCGCGCGCTCGCGGCGGCGGCGCTGACCGAGAAGGAGGCGACGATCGCGCGGCTGTTACTGAAGGGATTGCCCACCGCCGAGATCGCGCGCCTCGAAGGAAACAGCGACAAGACGATCCGCCAGCACGTATCGCGCATCTACGCCAAGTGCGGCGTCGCGTCGCGGGCAGAGCTCTTCAATCACGTCTTTGCGTACTGACGCGTTTCCTGCGCAAGATAGGCCGAACATCGTGAACGTCGCGAAACATCTCCCGCCGACCGTCGCCGCAGTCATCGGCGGCGTCACGAGCATTCCGGCGACCTACGCCGTCTTGCGCGTGTACGACGTCCTCTTCAAGAGCGAGCCGAACCCGGCGACCGTCGTCTGGTCGGCGCACATTGCGATGTTCTGGCGGCTCGGGGTCGGCGCGTACGTCGCGGGGATGGTGGCGCCGCTCGTGTTCGTGCTCGCGAAGCGCGACATCCCGCGAACGATGCGCGGGCTCTACGCATTCACGCTCGTCGCGGCAACGATGAGCGCCGTCCAAGGCGCCGTCTTCCCGTGACGACGCTTCTCCTCCGCGTGCCGTTTCGACCAGCGCCGGTCAGCGCAAGATGACGCATGTGCCGCCGGCGCAGATGAGCGGCGCGCAGCAGTCGGCGCTCGACGAGCACGCTCCGCACGTGCCGCCGTTGCACGCCTGATTGCCGCAGTCCTGGCACGAGTTGCAGCCGGTGCCGCCGTCGGCGCGGCCCCCGTCACCGCCGGCGCCCGCGTCGCCCGGCGGCGGCGGCGTGGGAGGACACGTCGAGCCCGCGTTCAGGACGGCGCGGTCGTAGTGGATGTCGACCTCCGCGCTGCTTCGGAAGTCGCCCGCGTACATCGCGCCGTACGCGGTGAGCAGCGACTGCGCGACGATCGGGCTGCGCGCCGCGTAGAACTCTCCTGCGAAGTTGCCGGCCGCGAGCTCGGTCGGATCCGTCCCGCCGGAATAGATGCGCATCAGCGCGGGGTAGCTCGGCGAGCCGTAGTTGAAATCGGAGCCCGGCCACGGCTTGATGACGCCGGTGAGCAAGACGTCGAACGTCGACGTCGGGTCGAGCGAGAACGTGAGCGGCCCGGCCGTCGCGTCGCCATCGATGAAGAGCGCGACGTGACCCTTGGCGACGATCGTCACCGGATCTTGCCCGTTGTCGATCTTCGAAAGGTAGTAGTACCCGCACGGAAGCTCGAGGCGCACCGCGTGACCGAGGGGCGTCGCGAGGGCGTTCGCGTTCAGACCAATCGCGGCGTTGTCGTTGTTCGTTCGATGCGACGCGACGATCGATCCAATCGGAAGGATCTGCCCCGGCGCGCAGTCGCACGGCGGCGGCACGACGACCGGCACGTTGTTCACGAGCGACGCGTACGTGACGTTGCCCCTGATCGTCGACGACGGCGAGACGTGGAGCGCGCGCGTGACCGCGAGCGATCCCGGCGCGCTCACGTCGCCTCGCACGAATCCTTCGTAACCGACCGCGAACGTGCCGCCGGCGGTGATCGACCCGCCGACGTGCAGCTCCTCGTAGACGTGGTTGACCGAGCTGGTCGTGACGCCGCCGGTCGCGGACGACCAGAGCGCGCCGTAGATGTCATTGTCGCTCGTCGCGTCGAACGCGCCGTTCAGCCCGACTCCGCCGCCGAGGCCGCCCGGCACGTACGGCCCTTGCGTGCTGTCGTACGCGTCGGTGACGAGCCGGCTGCTCATCGTCACGTCTTTGCACGAGCAGAGCGCCCACCGGAACGTCGTCTGCGCCGTCTGTCCGGAGCACTGGCCGTTGATGACGATCGGCGGTCCACCACCGTTGCACGCCGACGGCGGCGGGCCGAGCGGGATCTTGTCGACGCACCTGCCCGCCGAGCACCCTTGCGTCGGACCGCACTTGTTTCCGCAGCCGCCGCAGTTGTCGTTGTCGGTCGCGGTGTCGACGCACGCGTTGTTGCACGCCGCGAGCGGGATCGGACACTCGTTCACGCACGCGCCGGCGGAGCACGCGGTCGCGCCGCTGCACCGAACGCCGCACGCGCCGCAGTTGGCAGGATCGGCGACGACCGGGATGCACCTGCCGTTGCACAGCTTCTGATACGTCGGACACGTCGTCGCCGCGTCCGCGGCGCCGTCGCGCGCGGCGTCGATTTGCGATCCGTCTCCGGCGGGGCCGTCGGAGGCGACGCCGTCGGGAACGAACGCATCACTCTGCGCGCCCGCGTCGTCACCGGCGCCGACCGTCGCCGAGCCGTCGCTGCCGCCGCACGCAACCACGAGTGCGGTGAACGTCGTCGCCGCGAGCGCGGCCTTCGTCAACGATCTCATGACGTGCCTTTCTGGTTGCGACGATCGGTCACTTGCACTGCTGAGATCCGCTCACCGACTTCGGCGCGGCGTCCGACGGGCACTTCACGCTCAGCGTGCCGCCCTGGTTCGAGGCGGCGCAGGTGCTCGTGCACGTCACCGTGCACGTCGCGCCCGCCGCGCACGTCACCGTCGATCCCGCGCCGACCGTGATCGTGCACGAGCTGCCGCTCTCGCACGTCACGCTCGCCGAGGCGCCGGCGACGAGCGCGCACGTCGCTTGGCTCTTGCACTCGAGGTTCGAGCTGTCTCCGGCGGTGACCGAGCAGTTGCTCTGCGCGCCGCACTCCGTGTTGCACGAGCCTCCGCACGTCCCGCTGCACGTCGTCGCCGACGCGCAGTCGAAGTTGCATCCGGTCGTCTGCGCGCCGCACGCGCCGGAGCCGCTTAGGTTGCACGAGCCGCCGCCGCTGCACGAGCACTTCGTGCCCGTGCACGCAGCGGGCGCGCCGACCGACCCCGTGCTCGTCCCGCCGGACGAGCACGCGATGGCCAGCACGCCGACGAACGCCGCGGCGATCGCGCGCTTCGCGTGGGCGATCATCGAATCGACGGAACGCATTTAGAGGCGACGCACCCCAAGCCCGTGCCGCACTGAGCGTTGACGCCGCACGATCCGCCCGGCGGCTGCGTGGTCGTCACGGGCGGCGGCGGCGAGCCCGGCGGCTGCGCCGCAGGCGCGCATGCCTTCGCGTCGTCGTCGCCGTCTTCGCGATCGTGATCCGCTTCGCGATCGTCGCGCACCGAGTCGCCCGGGTCCGAGTCCGAGTCGAGCTCGACGTCGTCGTCCTCGCGATCGCCGTCGTGCTCGGTGCAGAGGTCACCGCGCTCTCCGTCGTCGTCGTGCGTGTCGAGCTCGCCACCGTCGGAAGAGTCGCTGCTCGACGTCTCGCCTTCGCTCATCGGGCGCGTCGTCGTCCCCGCAGCGCCGAGCCCGAGCGTGCCGAGGGTGATCGTTCCGGGCGCGCCGAGCGCCATCCAGCGGCTCGCGCCCTTCGACGTGTGCACCATCAAGTGACCAATGACGCGCTGCCCTCCGGTCGCTCGTTGGTTGGAGATGACCAGCCGGTACGCTTGTCCCGCCGGCACCTTGACCGCAAACGAGCCTCGCGCGTCGACGTATGCCCAATACGTCTTGCCCGTCGACGTCATCGCGATCGCGCGCGCGTTGTCGAGACGTCGCGCGGTCGGCGACACCGTTCCACGAACGACCACGTTGCCGTCCGACGTTGCGTTTCCGCAACCCACCGCAAGCATCGTCACCGTCGCCGCGAGACCGAGACACGTTCGAATCATGATCGCCCTCCTGCGTTGTCCCCGACCTGCTCCCGACATGACAGTGACGAGCGCGGTCGATCCGGTTGCACGAAAGCGCGAGCGTCGATTGTCGCAACGTTCACGGCGCGCGCGCGCACTGTCGTCTTTGGAGGAATACGGTCCATGCGCTTACTCTTCGTCACGACTGCGTTCGCCCTCCTTTCGTCGAGCGCGTGCGGAGGGGTGCCTTTCGTCGCGGACAACGACGCCGGCTCCGACGGCGGCACCTCCCGCGGCGGCTCGAACGACGGCGCACCGGGCGCGAGCACGGGCTCGCTCGCGTGCGGGACCGCGAAGTGCTCGCTCTCCACGGACGTCTGCTGCGTGTATCCAGCGCGACAACCTCCGCCGGACTTCACGTACACGTGCGGCAATTCGTGCGCGCCGGACCCGAACGCCGGCGGTAATCCGGTGACGCTCGGATGCACCGGCGCGTCGGCGTGCGCGACGGGCCAAGTGTGCTGCATCTGGAGCACCGGCAGCGCGATCGCCGCCGCGTGCAAGGCGGCGTGCATCGGAAACGACGCGCAGCTCTGCGATCCGAGCGCAGCGCAGCCCGGGTGCGGCGGTGGCCAGGCGTGCTCGGCCGTTGCGATCGCCGATTGGAAGCTCCCCCCGTCGTTCGGCACCTGCGGCGGCAAGGGAAATTGAAACAGCGCTGTGTCAGCGTCGAATTCTGCAACTCCGCAGGACGGGCGTGGCCACTGTCTCTTCGAACCCAAAGAGATGGTCTCGAGCTTACGCCCCGCCTCGGCAGAGGAGGATTTGAAGCTCGCCGAACGATGCGTCGCCGGCGAGCGCGCGGCCCAGCGCATTCTGTTTCATCGCGAGCGGCGCTTGGTCCACGCCACGCTCTACCGCGTGCTCGGCGCGAACGAAGAGATGGAGGACCTCGTACAGACGGCGTTCTTGGAGATCTTCCGCTCGCTCCGCAACTACCGCGGCGAGGCGTCGCTCGCGACGTGGGTCGATCGCTGCACGGTGCGCGTCGCGTACCGATACCTCTCGCGACGCAAGCCGAGCTCGTCGCCGATCGATCCGCTGTTCGAGGTCGCGGAGGACGTGCCATCGATCGAGGAGCGGACGATCTCGCGCCAGGCGATGCGGCGCCTCTACGCGATCCTCGATCGGATCGATCCGGTGCACAGGTTGGCGTTCGCGCTCCACGCGATCGACGGACGGCCGATGGAGGAGGTGGCGCGCATCATGGAAGCGTCGCTTCCGGCGACGAAAGCGCGCGTGTGGCGTGCACGCCAAGAGCTCGAGCGGCGGGCGCGGCGCGATCGCCTCCTCGCGGACCTGCTCGAGATCGAGCGCGACCCCGACGACGGAGCGGAAACGTGAACGAGAAGAAGATCCGCAAGCTCGCCGTCGTCCCGCTGGACGACATCCAGTGGGCGCGCGTCGAGCGCACGGTCTTCACGGCGCTCGACGAAGACGACGCGCCCGCGGCGCCGCGCACCAGCGCGATCGCGATCCGCACGCGATCGCGGCTCGTGACGGCGCTGATCGCCGCGGCGGCGGCGATCGCCATCCTCGCGCTCGGCGTCGTGGCGATCGCGATCGTGCCGCGGGCGACGAGCGGTCCGGTCGCTGCGAACCCGTCGCGCATCGCGACCGGCGCGACACGGTCGCACGTCGTGCTCGGAGACGGCGCGGCGGACGTCGCGCCCGAGTCGACGCTGCTCGTCAGCGGCGACGACGCGCACGGAATGCTCCTCGTCCTCGAGCGCGGCGAGATCGCGTGCGAGGTCGCGCCGCGCGCCGGGAGGCCGCCCGTCGTCGTTCTCGCGGGCGACGTTCGCGTGCGCGTCGTGGGGACGCGCTTCGTGGTCACGCGCGTCGGAGACGGAGCGCGCGTCAAGGTCGACCACGGCACCGTCGAGGTGAGCGCGTACGGCAGCATGGTCACGCTTCACGACGGCGACTCGTGGCCTGCCGCGCCCGCGCCGATCAACGAGCCCGCGCCGACGACCGCCCCCGCGGCGACGACCGCCCCCGCGGCGACGACGGCCCCCGCGCCGACGGTGACGAGCGATCCGGCACCGAGCGCGCCTTCGTCGATCGCTCCGCCCACGCCACCGCGCGCCGCGCCGAGTCGCGCCGTGCCGATCGAGCCGAGCGCGAAACCTTCGGCAGACCCCGCGCCGCCTTCGTCGCAAGCGCTGTTCGAAGAGGCCGCGAAGCTCGAGTCGAAGGACCCGGCGCGCGCGATCGCGCTCTACGCGCAGGTCGCGAGCCGCGGCGACGCCTGGTCGATGAACGCGCTCTACGCGCAGGGCCGCCTCGAAGCGCTGCGCGGCAATCGCGCCGGAGCGCGGCGCCTCCTCGAAGCCTACGTCGCGCGCTACCCGCGCGGACCCAACGCACCCGACGCACGCGCGCTCCTCGAGCGCCTTCGCTGATTCGTGAGACACTTCCTTTCGAGATGGACCTCCGATGCCCGCCGCTCGCCGCGCTCGCGCTCCTCGTCGCGTGCGCGATCGCGCGCGACGCTTCGGCGCAGCCGCGGCGCGGGCGACTCGTGCTCCTCGACGCGAGCGAGGTCCTCGCGCACGCGGTCGTCGTCGCGCTGACCCCCTGGGACCTCGAGGTCGTTCGCGCGCCGGGCGCGCCGGGCGCGACGCTGCCCGCCGCGGAGCAGCGCGCGCGCGCCGTCGTGAGCGAGCTCCACGCCGACGTCGTCGTCTGGATTTCTCCGGGCGACGAGCAGTCGGTGCTGTGGTTCTACGACGCGCAGACGCAACACGTCGGCTCGCGCGTCGTCGACGCGCGGCTCCCGTACGACGCGCCGACGGCCGCCGCGGTGGCGCTCACGATGAAGACGCTCCTTCAGTCGAGCACGGTCGCGCCGAAGCCCGAGCGCGCCGCTGCGCCGCCGCCCGTCGAACGCGACGCGACGATCGGCATCGACGCGACCGTGAGCGAGCGCTGGGTCGCGGGGCGGACGATGGAGCCTCGCGCCGGGCTCGGCGTCGCGCGGTGGACGCGCATCTTCGGCGTGCGCGTCGCGGCCGCGTTCGCGTTCACGGCGGGGCCGGGCGTCGACCTCGCAGCGGACGCGTTCACCGGCCGCTACACGGACGCGTCGCTCGCGCCGTCGCTGCGCGCGCGCTTCGATCTCGGTCGAATCGTCGCGATCGAGCCGCAGGTCGGCGCGACGCTGCACCTCACGACGCTCGACGGTGTCGTCGCGCCCGACCTCGCGCCGATCCACGCGCGACGCGCGGACGGCTCGCTCGACGCAGGTGCGTTCGTCGCGTTCCGCGTCGCGGCGAAGCTCGACGTCGGTTTCTTCGCGTCCGTGAGCTACATGACGCGGTACCAAACGTACGTCGTGAGCGATCGGACGGTGCTCGATCTGTCGCCGACGGTAGGAGAGCTCGGTCTGCGTTTGGCGCTGAGGGTGATGTGATGAGGCGCGCTTGGTCCATCGCGCTGCTCGTCGCGTGCGCCGGCTGCGGTGGACAGGAGCAGGTGATGCTCTACGCCGCCGACGCGTCGGTCGAGGACGCGAACGTCGCGGACGGCGCAGCGGCGGACGGCAGCGCGGCGGACGGCGGCATCGACGCGTCGAGCGAGCCGTGCGCGCTCCCGCCGAATCGACTGTGCCGCGACATCGGCGCGACGTGCGCGCTCGACGTCGAGTGCTGCTCGTCGCGATGCGCGTCCGGCACGTGCCTGGATCCGGGCAGCTGCGTGGGCGCGGGCGCGCCGTGCACCTCGCGCACCGCGTGCTGCAGCGGCCGGTGCGAGCCGGTGCCCGGCGCGTCGGGCCGCGCGTGCCTCGACTACTGCAAACCGGACGGACGCGCGTGCGCGCGCGCGCTCGATTGCTGCTCGATGGCGTGCCGCGGCGGCGTGTGCGGCGGCGCGATCTGCGCCGCGGAAGGCGACGTTTGCACGGCGAACGCAGAGTGCTGCTCCGGCGTGTGCGCGAGCGACGGCAAGTGCGCGCTCGATCCCGCCGCGTCGTGTCGAGCGACCGGCGACAAATGCGAGTCGTCGTCGCCTTGCTGCGTCGCGTGCAACTCGACCAACGATCGCTGCGACTTCGGCGCGGGCCAGTGTCGGCCGACGGGCGCGCTGTGCGGTGTCGACGGCGACTGCTGTCATGGGACGTGCACGCAGGGCGACGCCGGCGCGACGGTCTGCACCGCGGCGTGCCTGGCCGACGGCACGGCGTGCGGATCGGCGGCCGACTGCTGCTCGGGCCGCTGCAGCGGATCGCCGGCGACGTGCGGCGCGCCGGTCGCCGAGTGCAAGCTGATCGGCGCGCGCTGCGACAGCGCCGCCGAGTGCTGCTCGGGCCA
>Ga0100403_1004396_pt1 | contig 10016 bp, 8 predicted proteins | sample CryGeymet201501t_FD_83663 | JGI IMG/M metagenome (GOLD analysis project Ga0100403, IMG submission 83663) | Groundwater microbial communities from Crystal Geyser aquifers in Utah, USA - Crystal Geyser metaG 2015-01t | ecosystem: Environmental > Aquatic > Deep subsurface > Groundwater | place: USA...
CCAGGTTTTGATGTGACGATGACGCCTCAATACGTGACCCATCTTGAAGAGACGGCGGAAGCCATCAGTCCAATTATTGGCGTGGATAAAGACGAGATCATCGACACCGTCAAAAAGAGCCGTCGCCGCGACGGCCCCTTCCGACCTGTTCGAATTAAAGACAACCTGACCAAAGATGAAGTTTATCAATTGAAAGTGATCCGATGGGACCATCCGGGAATGAATGTGAACGAAGTGATCGTCCGCTCCTACCCTTTAGCCGAAAATGGTGCCCAGCTGTTTGGCTATGTTGGAGAGATCTCTAGAAGTCAGCTTCCCCGCCTCAATAAAAAATTTGAAGGAAAAATTCATTTCGAACAAGGGGACATCATTGGTAAAAGTGGCCTTGAGGAAGTTTGGGATCTCACCATTCGAGGCGAAGATGGGGTGTCCTACGTAGAAGTGGATGCCCGCGGAAGAGAGGCACCAAGTGAGAATCCAATCTATTTTGGATTCAAGCCAAAACCTTATAGAGCCGGCAACAACCTTGTTCTAACTCTAGATAAAGACATCCAAGAAGCTGCCTACATGGCTATGAACCGTGATGACCGCATTGGGCCGCGCATCGGCGGCGTCGTCGCCATGAAGTCCAACGGAGAGATTTTGGCGTGGGTTAATCTTCCGAGTTACAACCCCAATTTGTTCTCCACCGGCATCTCCTCAAAGCTTTGGTCGGAGTTGCTCAATCATCCATTTAAACCTTTGAGAAACAAAGTGATTCAAGATCACTACTCTCCAGGATCCACTTTCAAACCCTTTGTTGCCGTCGCGGCTCTTCAAGAAAAAATTGTGAATCCAACCACTCTGATTCATTCTCCTGGACAATTTGTTTTTGGCGGAAGGCCTTATCATGATCACAGTCGTTCCGGATATGGATACATCGGTGTTAAAGAGGCCATTGAAAGATCATCCAACGTTTTTTTCTATAAGATGGGTATTTCATTGGGTATCAATCGCCTCGCGGCCTATGCGAAGTATTTAGGCTTAGGAGCGCGAACGGGAATCGAAATCCCTCATGAAGTGTCTGGACTCATCCCAACAGAGGACTGGAAAGAATCGGCCTATGGTGAAGCTTGGCAACCGGGAGAAAACCTCTCAAACGCCATTGGCCAGGGTTTTGTTTTAACAACGGCGCTTCAAATGGCAGTTGGATTTAATGCCATTGGCTTAGAAGGTCCAGTAATGAAACCTTTTATCGTTCGGAAAGTGATTGATACTGAAAACAATGTCCTCAAGGAGTTTGCTCCAGAAGTGGTTCGTGACACCTCTAAACCAAATGCAGAAGGCCTAGTGATTGATAAAAAGAATTTTGAAGTTGTTAAAGAAGGCATGAGAAGAGTTGTTAATGGAGAGCATGGAACGGCACGCTTTACTGCGAAAATGACGGAGTTCCCGACAGTCGAAGTGGCTGGAAAGACGGGAACAACTCAGGTTCGAAATTGGTCCGCCGATGAAGTTTACAAGAAGTGTGATCAGCGCCCCCTGAATCTTCGTCACCACGGCTGGTTTGTAGGATTTGCTCCTTGGGACAAGCCTGAAATCACCGTCGCTGTTCTCGCGCAGCATTCTTGCTCTGGATCGGTTGGAGCGGCACCTATCGCAAAAGACATCATGACGGCCTATTTCAAAAAACATCACCCTGAACTCATGAAAAAGTCTCCAGTTCGAGTGATTGCCGTTCCGACGCCCGAACCAGGTGAGGTCACTGAATAATGAGTTTAGATTTGAAATCAAATATACAAGTTGAAGAGAGAAATTTTTTATCGCGTTTGGATTTAAATTTCGCCTTTGCCATTTTTGCATTGAACCTTATCGGTCTCATCAATTTGTACAGTGCGACCCATGGCATTTTTCATCGAGATAAGTCCAATCTTTTTTGGATGCAGATCGCTTGGCTCACCGTGGGATGGCTCATTTATTTGGGAGTCACTTTGGTGGACTATCGAAGCTTAGTAAAAAAATCCTATTGGATTTATGGCTTCAATTTGATGGCTCTGGGAGCCGTCAGTGTCATGGGAACTGTGTCCTATGGAGCACGAAGGTGGCTTGATTTAGGGTTTATCAAGTATCAGCCCTCGGAGACGATGAAGGTGATCCTGATCTTAGTCATGGCAAAGATTTTATCAAAAATGAAGCCCAGCTCAGCTCTTGGAATTAAAGAATTGATTTGGCCTGCGCTCATTGTTCTGATTCCGTGGGCTCTCACCGTGAAGCAACCCGATTTAGGAACGGCCACTTTGATGCTCGCAACTTCGGGGTCAATGATTCTTTTTGTTGGCATCAAGAGAGGCATACTTATTTTTACGGCGGTGGTCGGAATTGTCGCCGCTCCATTGATCTGGAACTTTGGGCTTAAGGACTATCAAAGAAACCGCGTTTTGACCTTTCTCTCGCCAGGTCGAGATCCTCGTGGAACAGGTTACAACAGCATTCAATCAAAGATTGCCGTAGGAAGTGGTCGGATTGTCGGGAAAGGTTTTCGCAAAGGAACGCAATCTCAGTTGGAATTCCTTCCGGAGAGACACACTGATTTTATTTACAGCGTTCTCAGTGAGGAGCATGGATTTATCGGCAGTTTTATCACTCTCGGTCTTTTTTTCGTGGTCTACCTGATGTCGATAAAAATCGCTATGCAGGCTAGGGATCGGATGGGGGCTCTCATTGTCATTGGTGTCGGGGGGTATCTGTTCTGGCACATGTTCGTCAACATTGGGATGGTCATCGGACTCCTCCCGATTGTCGGTGCTCCGCTGCCACTGATTTCCTATGGAGGGTCAAGTTTACTGACCACCATGTTGGCCATGGGCCTGATTTCCTCCGTCTCTTATCGGAAATATTTGTTTTAGCCGTCTTTAAAGATCTTTTTGAGGGCCTCCAAGAACCTTTCCTCGGAAGGTTCAACTCAAATTAAAAACTTAAAAGATGAGTTTAAAAAAAATGAAGATTAAAAAAGATCGAACTCAATAGGAGCTCGATCTTTTTACTCTCCGAATAGAGTCCCTAATAGAGACCCTTTCCCAAACTAAGACTATGCAAGATGTTTTTGAATCAAAGCCTCAATGTTTTCCTTGGGCTGATTGCCAACGATTTGCTCCACCTCTTGACCGCCTTTAAATAGAATCATTGTGGGGATCCCTCTCACTCCATATTTCGCGGGAGCCGCGGGATTTTGATCCACATTGACTTTTACGACTTTGACTTTTGACTCCATTTGCTGGGCAAGTTCTTCGAGCTTTGGTCCAAGGGCCCGGCAGGGACCACACCATTCTGCCCAAAAATCAACGAGGACCAGTGTCTCTGATTGAAGCACTTCTTTTTCAAAATCAGTGTCTGTAACAGGTTGAGTGAAAGTTTGTGACATCTAGACCTCCCATATTTTTGGTCAATGTAAAAAATTTGGCCATTCTCACCCCGAAGTCAAGGTGGGCCTTAAAATTCCGATAAACTATCGATGGAAAAAAGCTTTCAAGTCCTTATCATTGAAGATGACAAGTCCTTCGGGCAAGGGCTCCAACGAGCTCTTGAGAAAATTGGCATCTCTAGTCATGTTTGTCACACGCCAGAATCGGCTCAAACCTTATGCAGCCACAGTGACTTTTCACTCATTGTAGCGGATTGCATGCTCCCAAGAATCAATGGAGTGGACCTGATACAGCAACTGAAGCCCACCCTCTCCGAGGACACCAAAGTTATTCTCATGACAGGGGTCTTTAAAGACCGAAGCTTTCTCTCTGAGGCGAAGGTGAAAACTGGAGCCGTCGAGGTGCTTTCCAAGCCTTTTGAGATCAAGGACTTTTGCGATAAAGTCCTCAGCCTAAAAGATGAGCAAATTGATCGAGAGACCCCCTTTCACTCTCCACTCCTTCCTTTCTTTTGTCAGGCCAATGTGGATTCAGAGGCTTTTAATGAGATTCTTATGGACCTTGACCATTTAGAAGGATTGGAGCTTCCCTTCCTCTTCTCAACGATCTTAGCCGCCAAATGGACTGGGGCCTTAAAGCTGACTCTACCCACTGGAACGGTTGGAGAAGTTTACTTTGCTCAAGGTCGATTTGATCAAGTTTTTCTCAATGATTCAAAAAGCCTTTTGGGTCATCTCCTCATGGATCTTGGGTTTGTGGAACCGGAAGACTTAGAAGACGCCCTCGCATCAAATAAAAACATACGAATTGGAGAGAAGCTCATCGGACAGCTTTCAATCAGTCCCCACGCAGTCGACCTCGCTCTGGTCGAGCAGATGCTTTTACGAATCAGTCAGCTGATTCAGCGAGGAGAAGTTGAGTTGGAAGTCGAGCCGGGAAAAAAGCCCACTAAAAAAAGTCAACTTCCCCCGATTTCTGAGAAGAGGATGGCGCAACTTTACCTTGAAATCGCCCAGTCCAAATTCGACGTGGAGACTGCAAAAGAGATTCTTGCTCCCTGCTTGCACCTTCCAATTCAAGAAATCAAAAACAGCAACGACAGCGCCTTGGATCCTGGAACCTTAGGCGAGTTTCTGAGGGACCAACCTTTGGGTGAAGCTTTAGAAGCCCTTTTCCTCAGACAGATTCTTCCAAGCCCACCAGAGAATGAGTCAAAAGAATCCCTAGAAGCCATTCGAAAAAAATATGACTCTCTTTGCAAATCTCTTAAGCGAAAGAATCATTTCGAAGTCCTTGGCCTTCCAAGCAAAGCCGTGTCTAAAGACATCGAGCGGGCTTATGCCAATATAAAAAAAACAATGAATTCAAATTTGACTTTGATTGAAAAAGCCGGGGCCATCGAAAGCTTTGAAGAAATCATTCGTCGATTAGATCAGGCTTACAAACACCTATCCGATGATATCTCAAGGGCTCAATACAAAAAGTATCTTGAGGCAGAGGCTCAACAGCGCCTGCAGAACAAATCGCATGAGTTTGATTTGGCTGTTGCTGTGTTTGATTCGGGAGACTATCTTGATTCCTATAAAAGCTTTCAAAATCTTGGTTCACAGAAACTCAATTTTCCTGAACTCAAGTCCTATCTCATTATGGCCAAGTCGAAAATTCAGAAGCAAAAGGTGTTAGAGGGAGAATTGAATGTGATCCCACCTGAGCATCGACAGAACGCGGCCTATATGATGGCTAAAGCCATGGTTTATAAAGGTTCATCCAATTATCCTATGGCGATCCAATACTTCAAGCGCGCCCTTATCTATTCTCCTCAAGCCCAATTCCCGCGCCGAGAGATTGAGTCTTGTGAAAGACGTCTTGCTCGAACAAGTCAGAAAAACAATCTGATCGGCGGCTTGGTCGACGGTCTTTTTTCAGGATCCAGTAAAAAGAAGGCCTCTTAGCTTCGTTCCCTGAACCTCTCTAGGTGTTTCTTTCGACTGAAATTGCTCTCGTTTGCGCCGAGAATTGTCTCACCCATCTCCATTCTATTATTTATCCTTCGTAGAACCTTCGGCATTTGCCATTGAAATCAACCTGGGATGCCCTTGACGGACTATTGTCTCAATTTGAAACACTTCCCCTTGTTGGCTCGAAACTTGAAATAAGCATTTAAAAACAAAGGAGATAACGATGAGTCAGATCATCATGGCCACCATCTGTGCGATCTTTCTATTCAGCTCTCAAATTTTTGCAAATGAAAACCATCCCGTCGGTGGAAATTGCTCAGACGAAGGCGTATTGACCTCCACAAGGAAGCTTGGAATCCAAGAATCTGACTATAAAGTCTTGATTTGTAAGGATGGTAAACTTCAGCCCCTTGATCATTACGGATTTAAAACCCTCATGAACGGCTACTACTCCCTTCATGAGGACTCTTTCGATAAACTCTTTTCCCTTTATGAAAAGATTCAAGAGAGAGAGAGAGACAGATCTCAAGATTCAGACATAGATATGACCGTGTTTAATATAGAAGAGATCAATTTTATAGATTCTATGGTGACTCAAGTGGAGAGGTTTCATCGAGTTAGATTTGTTCTCGAAAGCTCAAATGAAAATGACCTTGATCATCAAACGCCTAAATCCGGGGTGCGATGATAGGAAACGAAACCTTAAGATACATTATCAGCCAGCACTCTCCCCCATCATTGAACATGGCGCTGCTGACTGAGGAAAAGGAAGTATAAAGTGAAACTCAGTGTTTTCATGATAAGTTTTGGATTGCTATTTGGTGTCTCTGCGACAGCTAAGCCTGATTTTCAGAACAGGTATGAGGACCTTTTGTCCAATAAGTCCTTTGATAACTACCCCACTCAGCAGTCGGAAGCCGAAGACGAAATCTCTATAAAAAATCAGCTCAACCTTGCCATCGAAGAGCTGGCCGCGAAAGAAAATGGACTCTCTCAAAAGAAGTCGGAGATTGAATCTTATGGTCATTCAGCTCTTAGCTTCTATGAAGAACTTCGATTAGCTACCGATCAATTGACTCCATCGGAAGTGAATTCCATTTTGTCACTCTCTGATGAGGGCCTCACAAAATACCTCATCGAGACAAAAAGTGAGCCGCTCAAATTTGTTGCGGAAGGATTGCAGACGGCGCGCCCCTTGGTCAAAGATCTCTTTTCGGAACTTGACGACTACATCAATGACTCGATCGACTTTTCTATGGCCCTAGGCCTTCATTCCACTCGTGAACGCTTAAAGCGGGTTCCAAGCACCCCAGAGCTCATCAACTCTTACGGTAAGCTGATCCACTACAAGAACATCTACCTGAGTAAAAAAATTGAGTACGGCGAGGGAAAAGATGCTCAACGAACGACAGCTTTTGGAAACTATATGGAAGCCCTTAGAAATATCAACCAGCAGTTAAACTCGATAGAGGGGAATAAAAGGCCTCGCTCCTTCTATAAGTCTGCTGTAAAGGTTGTTCGAATGCTTTCCTTTATAAGCCCAGGAATCGTCATTGATGCCGCGACCTTTTTAAGGGCTCTCATTGGAATTAAACAACCCGATAAGGCTACAAATTCCCTGATGAAGCCGGCAATGAGCCTGAGTCGAAGGCTTGCAAAGAAGATGAATCTCACCGTGGTTGTGGAAGGGCGAGAGAATCTTCCCGGAGATCCAGTAATGGATGAAGTCTATATCTATACACCTACCCATAGAGACGCGTTAAGGGATCAGATTGGAATTGCAAGCCTAGGAGTTGACAACCTGGTTCCCTTTGCCGCCGCAGACAATTTTATTTGGAATTGGCTCAATGACTACTACAACTTGAAAGACCGGATCATTAATAGACTCAACCAAAACCTCGGATTCATCAGCGTTGGCAAGAGAGTGATCGAGCATCCAATAACTAAATTTATGAAAACTCTTAACGGGACAGAGCTTAGAAATGTTCTTCTCTATCCTGGAGGCCGGCTGCCAGAAGGTCTCGGACACACGATGGGAGTAAGAGAAAAGTTTTTAGATCCATCAGAGGGTCTCATCGGCCAACTTGAAAAGGAAGGATTTCGAGTTCACATCGTCCCCATTTCTATGAGATACAACGCTCAGTTTTTGGGAGAGCGGGCCCTCACCCCTTCTCAAAATCTTCATGTCAAAGTGGCTCCTGTTCTTAGGGACTCCACCAGACGAGTGCTCGCCCGTTTAGCGGGACACGACTCTTTGGGCCTACTGATGAGATATGGGGCCATTGAGGATTTGATCTCAAACGACGAATTGCTTTGGGGAGGACTCCGGGGCTCAAAAATGGAAGCGGCTTTAGACGAGTATCTCTCTCTCAAAGAAGAATCATCCTGTCAGAACTATTTGCGCTAAATAAAAGAAGAGTTCTTGAACACGTTTGCGAGCGATTGCTTCAAAATTATTTTTTAAAAAGAGTTCTTACAAAGTCCTTGCGATCCCCATCCACCTTTGGGCTTGAGGCTTTGCCGCGTTCCTCTTTCATCACTTTATGAACTTGAGCCGGATCGAAAATGTTCTTCACACTTTCTTTTTTCTCTTTTAGGTAAGCTCGGTACTCTTGCTCTTTAGTCAGATTAATTTTACTCAATCCTAAAAAATCGTCTTCCTCTTTTAGGGACTCTCCAGAGACTCGAAAGGACGCCTCATTGGATTCCTGATCTGACCGTTTCAAGTTCGCTTCGGCTCCCTCTCCATCTTTCAATTGAAGATCATCCAAAGAGCCCTGAGGAGGTTTGAGCTGGCCTCTAAATTTTTGAAATTTTTCGATTAAGGCCGCCTCATCCGCTTCGCAACATTCCGCCGTTGCATGAATCAATTCTGCCGGCTGAACAGGACTCGAGATACGAAAGGAAATCACATCGATCACGTCATTTTGCGAAGGATTCGGCGTCAAGTAAATCACCTTGAGATCCGGTCTCTGGGTGGTCACTTGCTGAAGGACCTTTGCCGAGTCAAATTTTTTCCCAAATTCATTCATTATTAAAAGATGGGGGTGGAAGCCCACCAGCCGATCTGACAGAGATCGAGAGTTTTGCAAAGCGTCCACGTCGAAACCGAGCTTTTTCAGAATAATCTGAATAAACATCATTTCGGAGTAGTCGTCCAAGAGCAGGAGAATCTTATTCATAGACTCTAAGGTTATTACCCCCCCGAGGGCCAGAAAAGACCAGTTTTACGGGAAGAACCTCCCCCTATGATCTGGACAGAAGTGCCACTAAAGGCTATAAAAACCTCTGTAAAGGAACACACTATGCAACAAACTGAACGAACTGAGAAAACCCACCTCCCAAAAAGATCTTTTGTGGTGGATTCGGCCAAACAAAAGGTTTCTATTGGATCTGATCAGCCCCTAGCCCTTATTTCCGGTCCTTGCGTGATTGACTCTAAGGAGCTGATTTTCGAGACCGCAAAGTACATGACGGATCTGACTCAAAAACTTGGCATCCCTTTGATCTTCAAGAGCTCTTACGAAAAGGACAATCGCGGTTCGGAAAAGAACTGGAAAGGACCTATGGCCGAAGAAGGTTTAAAAATTCTAAAGTCCGTGAGAGAGGAGTTTGGAATTCCTGTATTAACTGACATTCACCGGATTGAGGATGTGAAAGAGGTCGCTGACTTTGTAGACGTTTTGCAAATTCCTGCCTACATGTGCCAGCAGACCTCTCTTGCCATCGCTTGCGGAGAAACTGGACGTCCGATCAATGTTAAAAAAGGCCAATTCCTAGCCCCTGAGACCATGGGCGGGGTGGTCGGCAAAATCCGCTCAACTGGCAACCAAAATATTCTTCTCACAGAAAGAGGGGCCTCTTTCGGATACAATCGTCTCGTTGCAGATATGAGATCGATCCCTATCATGCAGGAAACTGGCACTCCGGCCTGCTTCGATGCCACTCACGTGGTTCGTCTTTATGGGATTTCTAGCGCCGATCCAGCGGGCGGAGAGCCTCGATTTGTTCCTCACCTCACTTTGGCGGCGGTTGCGGCCGGTGCAGATGCTTTGTTCTTGGAAACCCACCCACGCCCAATGACTGCCAAATGTGACGCTGCTTCGCAACTGAACATGGCTCATATAGAAGACCTTTTAAAAATGGCCCTCGCCGTTCGGAAGGCCATCCAGAAACCTGAGAATGTGGGTGAAATCTCGGCTCCGCCTAGTTAAGCTTTTAGGTAGTGAGAATTAAAAACTTAACGGCCTATCGATACATCTTTTTTGAGATGTTGCCCTCTTTTTTAATCGGGGTGATGGTTTTCTTGGGCATCTTGCTGATGTTTCAAGCCCTTCGCCTCACCGAGTTCATTCTTATTCATGGAGTGGAACTCAAAACCATTGGTCAGATCACTGTTTATCTTTCTGTCAGTTTTCTTCCTGTGATTCTTCCGATGAGCCTGCTGTTCAGTATTTTGCTCACCTACAGCCGAATGAGCCAAGACTCAGAGATCGTGGCCTTTCGAGCCTTGGGAGTGGGTCAAAAACAACTTCTTGTCCCTGCCTTCGCCATTAGCCTCTTTGCGACCGCTATTGCTCTACAAACCGCTCATAATGTCGGTCCCTGGGGAAATTTTAGATTTGAGCGGCTGATTCACGAATTGGGCACACAAAAG
>Ga0100403_1004401_pt1 | contig 10010 bp, 24 predicted proteins | sample CryGeymet201501t_FD_83663 | JGI IMG/M metagenome (GOLD analysis project Ga0100403, IMG submission 83663) | Groundwater microbial communities from Crystal Geyser aquifers in Utah, USA - Crystal Geyser metaG 2015-01t | ecosystem: Environmental > Aquatic > Deep subsurface > Groundwater | place...
CGACCTCTATAACAGCGGTGCGGGACTTCCGTACTCAGCACCGTCAACTGACACTACTAAATTCTTTGCAATGATGTAACAATAATTAAAATGGAAAGTAAACAATTCTCACTAAACGTAGAAGACGGGGATGATATTATTGATGTAGTAAATGTCGGTTCAAGTATTCACGGTGCAACTGCAAAGGTCACTCCAGTCGATGCGGATACATTTCCACTTATTAACAGTGCTGCCGCAAACGTACTCGAGAAGGTTACATGGGCTAATATAAAGGCAGCTATAAAGGTGTACACAGACACTCTTTACGCTGCCGCCCTCGGTGCAGACGATAACTACGTCACTGACGCGGAGAAGGTAGTTATAGCACTAACTAGCGGCACTAATACAGGTGACCAAACCTCGTGATATTAAGAAAATCTGAGAGAAAACATTTACATAAAAAACAAGCAAGAGCACTGTTACATAAAGCTGTCGTTAATGGTAAAGTTATCAAACCAAGTAATTGCGAACAGTGCGGCGGTACTAATCCACAAGCACATCATCACGATTACGAAAAACCGCTAGATGTAATTTGGTTATGTGTGAGTTGTCATTCTAAAGAACATCATTAGTATATGTTATAATAGTAGACACATGGAACCTTCCTACACATCATGACTATGGCAGACCTAGCACAAGTTATTATCAACACTTTTACACCGACTGCTTCTAAGCTACTTGCAGCAATAGTGCTCTTCCTCTCCTTCCTTTTTGGTGATTTATATAACCAAGCAATTCTAGCAGTTTTGATGCTGCTTCTCTTTGACACAATACTAGGCGTGCATAGTGCTTGGATAGAAGGTAGTGCTATTACTTCTCGTAAATTCTCAAGAGTGGTATGGAAAGGGTTTGTCTACATGATAAGTATATCTGCTGCATTTTTCTTAGACCAGACACTTCCTTTTGTTATCGCTCAAACTACCATGATAGCTTTTGTAGCCACAACGGAATTTATCTCAATACTAGAGAACATGGGTAGACTGGGGTACGCTACTCCGAAGAAGCTACTAAATCAGTTAAAAGATTTTAAGTCACAAAAATGAGAAACCTCGTTTACAAAGACATAAAAATTCCCAAAGCTGAGTACGACAAATTACTCAAGGACTATTCTGATTTTATTCTAAAGAACACTGGGATTAAGTGTACCTTCTGGACTGTGGATAAAGACTACACTGATTACCCTACTATTCTTGATACTGACGGTGACGATGTGCTACGACCTAACTTCCTGCAAGACATTGCCAAAGAAGTAACCAATAACTACGGTGACTACGGTACTGACAATGTAGTGACACTCATTCACTCCGACAACTGGAAGTCCGGTAGAACTGCTACACGAAAGGGAATTTGGGGTACAAATTACTCATACAAGTACGGTAACTATCATATGCAGTACGTACGTTTTGATGCCAAGAATCCGGTAAACTCTTTTGGTACTCTTAACCATGAAATTGACCACACGTTTGATGCACTAGTTAAGGTAGAGATAGGAGTGAATGTGAATCCTATTCTTGGTATAGTAAATTACGATAAAAACACAACACACGGGGAACCTACTGCCTACCACGCGTATATCCGTAACAAAGAAAACGCTGACAAGCTAAAAGTCCTCGCCCCCTATTTAGCCTCGGCCTACGCTAAAAGACTAGAGAAGCACGTTATCTACACAAAAGGACTCCAAAACACCGCTATCGGCCTCCTAGAGCGTTTGGTGGAGCTTTGGAAGCAGAGACTTTATCAGAAGAATGGTATTAAAATATAAATATGTCATTAACCTATATTTCAGCAATCGCTAACTTCCTCATTTTACTGGGGGTATTATCACAAGAAGAAGCAACTGTACTCTCTGAGGGTTTAGTAGCCGTGGTGAGCCTTGTAGCGCTTCTGGTGACCCTTTACGGGCGTTACCGTGCGGGTGGTGTGGATATCTTTGGTATTCGTACTGGGGAATAAGATATACTAGTAGTTGGAGAGACTCTTACCCCTCTCCTGCAATACGTTGTAGCAAAAGCACCTCGGCTTATCTAGGTGCTTTTTGCTTTTAACTTGTAAGTACTATTTATAGGTTGTAGTAATCCACAACTTGTTCCTATTATGCACATGTTGACATGTTATAATTTCATGTAATGGAATTATCATTTAATTACAACGGCATGAGTAGCAGCCCTGAGTCTGACCAGTGGTTCGAGGAGATGTTTGCCCGGAGAAAACTTACTAGTGACTACGATGAAGAGCTAATAGCTGATGATGATGTTGATGAATGTGTAGAAGACCTGAGTTTTAATGACAAAGACTTATACTAAAAAAGCACCTTGTTAGGTGCCTTTTCTTTAGTAGTACATTCGGTAGCATGTCCAGATGCGCGCATTTCCTATCGAGAAGTGGTAGGCCATAGCGTCTAGTGCTTGGTAGGGGTCAAGTGCCATCTCTTTTGTTATCACCTCCCCGTTAGCATCTCGGTTCCTTGAAGGGATGTGCCACTGAGCGACTCCAAATGACTGTTCCCTGCCGTAGCTGAGTATGTGATGACTTTGAATATCTGTCTTGTAGCCACTCTCACAACTTACTGTCACACTCATTTTTTCGTATGACACGCCATACTTGTCAGCCTTTTCTTTAATGATTCGCTGTATATCCTCTTTCGTATAAGCAATCTCCACCAGGACTTCCTCTGGCTCAATGATTACCTGCTCCTCAGCATACACTGTCTCCACAATCGGAGAGAAAAATACGTGTATAATAATTCCAAAAACAATTCCAATTCCAATTCCTGCCGCTATTAGAGCCCCGTTAAATAGACTATCCGCCTCTGCTAGTTGCTGTCTTAACCACTTCTTGTCTCTTAATTATTTGCCTAACAGTCGAGCTAACGACTGGGGAATGAAAAAGGAGTATTGCTACTCCTATCTTCACCTATAATTATAGCAATTTATTTACCCTGTTTCTGGTTTATCCCCACCTTTATCTGTTTTGTCAAACCCTTATTTATATCACTAAGTAGCTTTACTTTTACCATTTCAGCCTGGTACTTCTTTAGTAGTTTTTCGTAACGCACACGGTAGGAATCGCGGCTGATGTACGGTGTCTTTTCTGTTGTCATACCTATACTCTACCACAACCTTTTACCGTGACCAGCCACTTTTCCACAATAAACAAACCACCCCGAGAGGTGGTTGTTGGTATCATCTTGCGACGAATAGTGGTCTTTGGTTCACAATGCCGAACTTATCATGTACCAGGAAGTACATTTGTGCTGGCTCTTCGTATCCAAAGGACATACCGTAAGGAGTGACACCGATGGTGGAACCATTAACGATGTATGGTCTAGCTAGGGCAGCAGGGGTAAGTGTGTGGTAGTGGCCGCACACAGTCAGGTCTGCTTTCTTTTGCTTATCCCATTTTTGGCTAATTACTTTCCACAGTGGACCGTGTACACCACCTAACCCATCGTTGTATCTCCAGCCGAGGTGGCCGTGACAGAAGCGGATGGTCTTGTCATATACCTTCACGTAGCTCATGTAACTGTTTTCCAGTGTCCATGTGATACGCTTTTCATCTTTGAAGTATGACTTGATGTGGTGATACATCATCCACTCAAAGCTCTGCTCTTGCTCCATCGCCTGATTTACCGGCTTTTGAGTAAGTTGACGTGAGTGATTGCCAACTGAGCCTACAAGATGTATTTTCAGATTAGGCTCTTGTTCAAGCAAATACTTGATACCGGACACCAACATGTCTTCAGCATACATAGCAGCAACAACAGATGGCATCGCTACTGGTGCATCGTGCATGTTGTTGGTGAAAAAGTCACCACCGAGCCACAGCACTAGATTTTCAACTTGGCTTTCCTGACGGTCAACCCGTAGAAACTTAACTACAAGCTCGAAGAACTTGGAGACACGCTTCTTGGATATTTCAGGATTGTGCTCATTGAGTCCGTTTACTTTGGACTTGGTAACAACTTCTTCACAGTGAACATCTGAAAGTAAAGCAACTGCTGTAGCTGCCCCGTTTACAGAGTTCTTGGGTGCCAAAATCTTGAAGGACTTTGGTGTGCGACTTGTTATCTCAAGTGCACCGTCGAGGGCTTTTTGCAGTCGAGTCACCTCATCTTGCATAGCCTTGTATTTCTTTTCAACCTCGCCTTTTTGGTTGCCTACGTCACGAAGACGGGCTTCCAGTCGGGCCTCTTGTCCGATAGCTTTAGCGGTTTTCTTCATGACGTACTCCTTGGTTTGTGATGAACTTTCCTCTACTATTTTACCATGCCTTGACCCTGGTTCCTTCTTAAAAAGCTCAAATATCTGTGGATTGTTGCGTGCAATACGCCTTACTTCTTCTGCGCTGATATTAAAACGTTCTCCTGCGCTCTTGTATGTAAACTTAAATGGGTTTTTGGTTACTAATTCAATTACTTCTTGACGATATGGATTTGCCATAGCTGTATTATATCGTGCCCACAGTTATCCACCACGACTTATACACAGTTTTTTGTGAATGCTATAATTAATACAGAAGAGGGTGATTAAGTTCTATGCGCGTTAAAATCGCCAACCCTCACCAGTTCTTTTACATAGGAGTTAAACATGACCAGGTTCACATATTGTTATATCTGCCACTGCAAGAAAGTTGATGCAGTGTATTTTCTCCGAGTCACAAAGACTCTAACGGTTTCAGTACCGTTCTGCTCTCCGGAGTGTATGTCTGTTTTTGTCAAAAGAAAGGAGGCCGAAAATGTACATGATGAAGGAGGTGGAGGGAGTAAAGTACATAGCTGAGTTACGGCTCTGCTGCGTCTGCTGCCGAATGTTTTGCATTAACTTTAATGACTACCTCTGGGGCGTCAAGAATGGCATGCACTTGTACCAACATGTGATTTGCCCACCAGCCAAACCAGAGCAGTTACTACTTGAAAGGAAATAACATGTTCAAGTGCTGTATCTGCGGGCTGCTAACCTTGTCACCACTCAGAATGGGGACTAGGTACTACCACTACCATTGTTATAAGGAGAAGAAAGATGAAAATCAAAGGAAACACTAGCAAGCATCACAGAAAGCCACAGTCGCAAGGCGGTGATGATTCTGAGCGTAACATCTCGGTAGTCAACCAAGGGAAGCATGAGGCTTGGCATCGATTGTTCAGTAATCTCCATCCTGAGATTATTGCTATCATCATCAATCAAGTCTATCTTGACCCTGACTATGAGTTTATTGTTCGTGAAAGGAGTACGACATGAAATTCAATCTCGCTGAAAAGCAGCAACAAAAGAAAGCGGAAGACCCTAACGCAATCCCCACGCAATGCTGCGTGATATGCCAAAAGGTTATCCCTGCTGCCTATGGTCGCTTTATGGTCAATGACCGTGAAGTGTGGACATGTTCAAAACGGCACAATGCCGAATACCAGGAGAAACGTGATGATGACTCGAAATGTGCTTGATGCTATGATACGTACCAAAACGGATGAACAGACATTCTTCCGCAAGGCGCATGTTTTCAGCTATGGTGCGGATGCAGATGTGAGTAATGACGTTGCACAGTTTAAGATGCACGCCATTGTCCCCTTCTATGTCCGGAAATATGTGTCAGTCATACTACTGGAGGGCTTGTCATGAAATACGTACTCGTCTTTCTTTCGCTGCTCTACATGCTCGGTGTGTTTGCTCAATCGGATGCGCTACGCAGCGAAGTGATGCAGCACCCCAAAGTGCATGAAGGCAAGTGCCAGTGGAGGGGATACTACGCTCCATGTGAGATATTCTACCGGGAAGCAGATGACTCTATCTTCCTGGTGCTGAATAACGGCAAGCGTGTTACCTACATTGTGCATATCACTAACCAACGAGTGGAGACAATTTTGTATGCAAATCCTCAATACTCGACGTAATAAAAATCCCCTAGCTTAATTGCTGGGGGATTTCATTTTGTACTGGAGGGGTACTTTAAGTAACTAACCAGAGCAACTTTCACACTCCTCTGGTCTTGCCTTGTGTATCATCAGCTTTGGCACCGGCTTATACTCACCATCTACCAATACCTCAAAGTCAAAACCTTCCTTCTGCATCGCTAGGTAATTCTTCACTTCTTGCTCGGTTATATTCTCTCTGATAACTACATCGCCCCAGGCTGAGGTACGTCTAATGGTGTCGTTTGGTTTCATGGTCACTAATTATACCACCTCTATATCTAATGCCAGCTTTCCACATGATGTACATTCTTTATGTACAAAAATCCGGTCCTTTAGCCAGTAGCATGTGCTGGCATATGTTACTAAAAACGTATGTTCACCTTTGTTTTTATGGCACTTATACTTCTTCCGCCATCTTCCAGGGGTCGTGGGGTATTCATTAAGTGGTGTTAGTTTACGCATGGGTATATTTTAACATAACGCAAATATGCACTGGAGGTTAGAAGAAACCTCACCCACACTGCAAAATAACTAACGTATTCATGCCAGGTTGGCATGAATAAACGCAAAACTCTCCCGTTAAGGAGAGTCCTGTGAAAAAAGTAACGGTCTAAGTCCTTATTTTCATTTTATTTTATATCCCTACTCTCAAGGTTCGTATCAGGTTCCAGGAGAGTTTTAATGCTTGGGTACGGTTTCCATCTTGATATGAACGGGGATTGCTCCCACCGTGTCGCTCCTGTCCTACGTGCATCAAAAGGACATTTACCCAGCCAGACGTGATACTGATACACCAGGGCTAGCTTGTGCCTATATTATAAACAATGAACACGCTTTGAACAACCCCTGCATAACTTCTCCTTGTTGAAAACGTAGTAAGCGTACTGGATATTGCCTTCTCTCGGGCCGTTCGACATCTTGCTGACTTTTCCACAGTGGTCACAGTTAACTTTTTCCTTTACGAGTGCTCCGTTGGGTTTTGTTATAGTGTGCATTGCAGTCCGTGAAGTAGTGCTAAAGTTGTCTCCATGTTTTCAAGAGTGAATGGGATTATTACTGTTACGGTGACTGTCATTTTCTTTTTATTATTTTCCTGATAACTTCTGCTGCCTTTTTCTCGGCTGCTATTTCGTACTGATACAAGTAGCCTTTGCCGTTACAGAGCTCGCATGGCTTTGTGTTTTTAGGCGTTGTCATACCTACTTCTTTAAGTCTAATAATCGTTCTCTCATTAGGGCGACTGCGGTATTGTGACCAAAGGCTTGCTGTATATCCAGCACATCATCTAGTGCGTTTGTCTCTTCCCTCTCTGGCAACAAACTCAGAGCCTCATCTATGGCTGCGTTGTGGGTGGAGGTGAGGGATTGGCGGAAATATTCCTCAGCTTCTTGACCCATACCATCAAGATGGCGACCACCATCAATAACGTATCTAAAGCTAAACTCGTTTACTAATTTTTCAATTTGTCGGTTATCTTTCATATACTACTTCTTAGGGGTGAGTAAGGCTTGTAAATGACTTTTTATAATCCTTGCAGTTTCTTTTCCTGTACCTCCAAACTGGTCACGGATGTTTGCTTGGTTAATTTCAGCATCTAATACTTCGTCAATCTTCTCTCTCAACTCCGCATCATGAGTGGTTAGAATTTTTTCAGCAAGGTATCGTGCTCGCACTTGCATGTCACTGTTGCCGTTTTGTACCCAATACGGTTTGATACCCTCTCCATCATAAGGAAATGTCCCGTAAATTAGCTCTGCGACTCTCTCTATTTCAGGTGTAGACATATTAAACTAATTCATTATTAACAATAATCTTTAGTGCCTCGTCTTTTAGCTTAGCTTCCTTGAATATCCGCCACAAAGGTAACTTGTTTGCTTCTGTCAGCTTCTTCCAAAAAGCAATTCTTGCTTCTCCTTTTGTCTTAAAGATAGTTTGTGACATATCACTTGGTTATTTTAATAAACTTCTTTGGGGGGCTATCCTTCTTGGGTAGGTTGCTCATCATGCTCGTATTGAGCAGAATATTGTTCTTGAGTCATAGCCTCGCTGATTTTTCCTTCAACAAATCGTATCTTTGTACCTCCAGCTATCATTCGAGTTTGTCCCGTTTCTTCGTCTACTACAATAATAGCGTGCTCATCGGTCTTTCCTTCTTGTTTGTTTTTCTCCCACATACATAAGTCTGTAAGAATAAATATTTTCTCAGTGTCTTTTTTCATATCTCATATTCCTCCCCAGGGTGGGGGTTAGTTAATTTCAGTTAATTCACAAATAGCTAAGGTAAACTGTCCTTTACTTTTGTTAATATAATCAAGTGCAGAATCCATACCAAGGTCTACATCGACTATGTTGCCATCTTTTACTGCTTGTGATGGGGTAGGTACTGCTAAGAAAGCTTTAGGGTACAAAATGCCGTCCGTATCTTTTATTGTGTATATTTTCATACCTATTTAATCATTACTTCCGCTACTAATCCAAACACTAGAATCCCAGCACCCGCCACTATCATTACTCCTACAGCGATGCCTACATAGAGGTTGCTGTGGTCTTTTGGTTGTTCGGTCATGATGTCGTCGATGAGGTTGGTGTGTTTCATGTTAGTTTTCATTTTATGAGGTACTGTGTAATCACATTCAAACCGTCTTGCTCCGCAATCTTCGCAACGATAGTTTTCTGCTCCATGAAATGCACTCATATTACCTTCCTGACTTATACGCTAGTCTCTGCATCTTACTCCAAGAGGCTAGGTGTGGGTAACAGCTGCTCATAGTTTTGTCTTTAATCTTAATCTCTTTGGTTCTCCAATCTAGGTTTGATACTTTTATTGTCATAGAATTATTTTAGAGTGTAGATAAAGTCTTGACCGTTCTTTGTCTTCACATACTCGCCAGTAATTTCAAATCCTGCATGGCGTAGGTCGCAGATGTATGAACCTAGTCTGCTGATGTATCTAGCGAGTGCTGCGTTTCTACTTACTTTTCCTTTTTTGATTAGTTGGGCTGTTACCCAATCTTTTTGTGATTTCTTCATGTGTTATTGCTTATCTGATACTTTTATATAGTAGCATAGTGCTTAGATAAGTAAACAGAGTTATCAACAGATGATATTGTACATCCCAAACCTTGAGGTTTTCTTCAAATAACCCTTATTTTTAAGGCTCATTATGTATGCTGTGGCGGTCTTGCGGCTCAGTTCGTCATCTACATCGGTAGATAGTTTACTCGCAAGGTACGCGTGTGTGGGCAATTCACCTGTCTCTTTTTTGTACTCGATAATATAATCAAGACACTCTTGCTCTCTAGGGGTTAGGGGTTTCATTTTAGAATGTTGGTTCCTTAAACTCTTCTACCTGATAATCTGCTGTTCCGGCTCGACTTTTATATCCTCCTAGGTTTTCTAGTTGTTTAACTGCGTTAGAGGGAAATGGTGGTAACTCTAGTTCAAACTCATCTGCAAAAAAACGTATAAAGTGGTCGTACAGTCTGTCTATTTCGCCTGTTTTGTTGAGTTGAGTGGTGCTTTGTTTTTTGTATAGCGCGGTCTGTAGTGCCTTCCACATTTCTTTAATGAAGGCAGCGGTCATATCCATACGCACTGTCCTACCCATAACCATTTTAGCGTCAACACTGTTCTCGCGGCATGTTTGCGCCACTTGTTCAAACCAAACGTGCATGGCTGCGTTTTGAGCGCCTGTACGTGGTGAATTTGTAGTTTCAACAGCGTTGAGAAAAGCCAGAGCTTTCTCAGTCTCTCCGTTTAGGATAAACTCTCGAAGTCTGGCTTTTATCTTGCTGTCCATGATTACTTAGCTGTACCAAATGGCACGTCTGCTTCGGTTAGGTCTAGTGCTTCGTGGTGGTCTGTAGAGTGCTCAGTTTCTGAATCCTTTGGCTTAATTTTTGCCTTGTCTTTTTCTTCGGCAGTAAGGTGTAGAAAGTCTCCCTTAGCAACTAGGAACTTGTCAATGTTGCTGTAGGTTTTGTCTCCGTTGACCTTGTTGACTGTACCAACACGGCACTGCCTTCCGATAAATGAATTAAGGTCTTTACCTGTGATACCGTAG
>Ga0100403_1004405_pt1 | contig 10006 bp, 11 predicted proteins | sample CryGeymet201501t_FD_83663 | JGI IMG/M metagenome (GOLD analysis project Ga0100403, IMG submission 83663) | Groundwater microbial communities from Crystal Geyser aquifers in Utah, USA - Crystal Geyser metaG 2015-01t | ecosystem: Environmental > Aquatic > Deep subsurface > Groundwater | place...
CCAAATACGGGAGCAAGTGCAGGATCGGGTGCGATTACGATCCAAGGAACAAATTTTGATGTGACAAATGGTGTAACCATTACTGTGAATGGCAACGCTTGTACTCCAACATTTGCGATCTCTCCAACTTCTGTAAGCTGTACGACTCCGGCCATTGGAGGCGGAGCACTCGATATTCCATATGATATTATCCTCACTTTAAAAGATGGAGATGATCAAACGACGACAAGTGTTGGTGCTTTTACTTATAAGATTGCCCCAACGGTGACAAACATTTCTCCAAACGTAGGCCCATCAAATGGCGGGCAAGCGGTAACGATTACCGGAACAGGATTTGATACCGTCAACGGCGCCACAGTCACGATTGCAGGTACAACTTGTACTACTCCAGTGGTCGTCAATTCAACCACGATTACTTGTACAACAGGCGTTCACAGTGCTGGTACTAATAATGTTGTCGTAACCAACAGAGATGCGAATTTACAAATAGGGACATTAGTAAGCGGGTACACTTATCAGATACAGCCAACTATTGCCAACTTTGTTCCTAGCTCTGGTGCCCTCGCTGGTGGATCAACAGTAACTGTCAATGGAAATGGATTTGTTGATGACACCATTACGACAATAACTATCAATGGAGTTCCTTGCGCAGTTCAACCTGGAGTTACAGTGACACAGCTCTCTTGTATTACAGGCGGACCTAATTTAGAGGGAACTTATTCTGCAACTGTGACAAATACAAATGATAGTCAGAACTCAACCACGGCCAATGCTTTCTCTTATTATCCAGCACCGACCATAACAACAATTGCTCCGAGTTACGGACCTGTTGCAGGATCAGGACCAACCTTTAGAGTGTATGGAACAAAGTTTGCTCAAATAGGTGGGACTCCTCCTATTATTCGCTTTGATAGAACGGGTTCATCTGTTGATTGTGCTACAGTTACAGTTATTGATGCCAATACATTAGAGTGTGCCAGTTCTCCAGCTCATGCAGCTGGTTATGTCACAGTGACAGTCATCAATCCTGATGGTGATGCTCAATTTGTCGACTTCCCTCTTGGTTTTAGTTTTTGGGCCCAACCTGTCGTCTCTTCAGTTAATATTCCCAATGGTCCTGCCAGTGGTGGAACGAGTATTACAATCACCGGATCTGGTTTTGGTGGAGCGACAGGCGCAACGATTGGTGGAATTGCTTGTACGAGCTTCGCCATTGTCGATGCAAACAATGTCACTTGTACGACCGGTAATAAAGCAAACACAACGACAATTCCAGCTTCAGATATTGTCGTCTCGACATTTGACGGCCAATCAGGAACTCTGAGTTCAGCCTTCACTTATGATCCGCCACCTCGAATTGATAGCGTAGTGAATACTGCAACTCCTGGAGTAAGCGCAGGACCTCTTGCTGTGGAACGAATATAACGATAACGGGTGATTTCTTTGTTGCGGGAGCAACTGTTGCAGTTGGAGCCGTCACATGTGCAACTCCTGTCGTAGCTGCAACATCTATTACTTGTGACACAGGTATCAACTCGGCAGGCGCTAAAGATGTCGTTGTCACTAATCCTGATGGACAAACCTATACATTAAGCAGCTCTTTTACCTACAGAGCGGCACCTACAATCACAGGTGTGGCCTTAAGTGCAGGAGCTCTTGGTGGAACTACTAACATTACATTAACAGGAACTGGCTTTGTCGCGAACGCTCTAGTCGATATCGATCCAGGTGGAACTCCTGCAAGCTGTGGATCTGTTTCTGTGGTCAGTTCTACTTCTATTACTTGTACGACTTCAGCACACGCAGCTAGAACTTTTGATGTGCGAGTGACTAATGAAGAAGGACAAACTGGCACTCTCGCTGGTTCTTATACTTATCAAGCTGCTCCGACAGTGAGTTCACTCTCCGTCTCAAATGGTGCCTCAGGTGGTGGAACAGCAATGACCATTACTGGAACTGGATTTTTAACTGGTGCGACAGTAGATTTTGGCGGTTCATCATGTGGAACAGTTGTCGTTGTATCGCTTACATCGATTACCTGTACCACTTCAACTCATGCAAATGGTGTCGTTGATGTAACTGTCACAAATGCAGATACACAATCAGGAACCTTATCAAGTTCATTCACCTATCAAGGAGCTCCTACTATTTCAGGAGTTTCTCCAGCGGGTGGCGATATTGCCGGAGGCACAGCAATTACAATCACTGGAGACCAATACTTTGCTGGTGCGACTGTAACTCTTGATGTGGCCGGTACTCCTGCTGTTTGTGCTGGTGTCACCGTTGTAGATATCAATACTATTACCTGTACGACAGTCGCCCATGCCGCAGGAGCAGTCAGCGTTCGAGTTCTTAATACCGATACTCAAGCAGGAACTCTCGCCAATGGATTCACTTATCGCCCACCTCCGACTGTTTCTTTGATCTCGCCAACCGGAGGACCAACGGCCGGAGGAACTGCAGTTACCATTTCTGGAGCTAACTTTATTTCAGGTTCTACAGTCACTCTCGCAGGCGTCGCATGTACTTCAACCACCTTTGTAAGTGCAGCAACTCTTACTTGTACTAGCGGTGGTCCAGGAGCGGGTCTTGGAGACGTGGTTGTAACTTTACCAGATACACAAACAGGCACACTCTCAAATGGATTTACTTATCAGAATCCACCTACTGTGACTTCGCTTGATATCACTTCTGGTTCAACCTCTGGTGGCTTAATGATTACATTAACGGGAACTGGATTTGTCACAGGGGCAACCATTTCATTAGGTGGCGCAGCTTGTACCAGTCCAACATTTATGAACAGCACAACATATACATGTATTACTCCTCCGAAAGGAGCTGGAACCTATAGTATCACTTTAACAAATGCTGATTCTCAAAATGCAACTTTAGGAAGTGCCTTTACTTACTTGTCCATGGCCCAACTCCAATGGCAACGTGGAGCTGTTTCGCCTAATCCGCCAGATCCAGATACCTTTGGACCAGCTGCAATTAACATCACCCATACTTACACTCTGAAGAACGTAGGTAATGCGAGCAGTAGTACTGTCACGGTTTCAATTGGTGGTACAAATGCTACGGGTTGGTTTAAAGGAACTGATACTTGTTCAGCGGCAACACTTGCAGCTGGAGCGAGTTGTACAGTCCAAGCAACTTTCCTCGGAGGAGGATTGCCGACAGGAGCCTATACGGCGACCTTAGATGTTACTGCAACTTCTGGAGGAAGTGACTCCAACACAATGAACGGGAGCGTTCCATGAGAAATTTATTATTCATTATTCTCTTTACGCAAACAGTATTCGCTGCTGATGTTCAAATATGTTTTGAAACCGCCAATCATTATGGAGATGGAAATCAATTCATGGACATTCCAAAGGAATGTTTCGATACGCTTACGTTGAGAAATGCCGCTAAAGCTGAAGATGAAAAATGGTCAGTGGTTGGTGAGAATAATCTCATCATGATCAAAGATCTTCAAAGCACTAAAGTCACATCGATTGCCGGAAGCTATTCTGAAATAGATGATATTAAATCTATGTTGATTGATTCTGATCGCGATGAACTCTATGTTTTATCAACTCGTAACGAAGTTAAAGTGTATTGGCTTAAACTGCCAGGCAATGTGGCGCCAAGAAGAATCGTGCGGAATCCAGAAGGCTCGAGCATTGATAAAATGGTTCTTGATCCCATTAAAGGTCAGCTATGGCTTTATGGATCAAGAGAAGAAGAACTGATTGCGGTCAACCGCGATGCTAATCTCATGATGCCGCCAGAGAGACAAAAGCTCAAAATCCTTTCTCGTCACCCTGCTTCACAGGTTGAAGAGCTCAGCTTTGACAAAGACAGCAAAAAAATTAATTTCAAGACGCGTCAAGGGCGCAGAATGATAGTCGAAGACTAAGGATTTCCTTTTCCCATATCCTTTAAAAACTGCTACTTTAGGCTTCAAAATGGGAGTCCAAATTATGAGTAATTGTCATATTCATCGCGAAGCACTCGAAGCTGTTAAAAACTTTTCCCTTCCTCAAGAATTACCCTTTGGGAAAACGATTGCTCCCGTTATGGTTAAGGTTCATTACAATAAAGGTGAATGGAGTAAATCAGAGCTTCTTCCCTACTCTCCCCTAACATTAGATCCAACATGTAAAGTTCTTCATTATGCTCAAGAAATTTTTGAAGGAATGAAAGCTTATCGAGTTGAGGGTCAAGGTCCACTTCTCTTTAGACCCGAAGAAAATTTAAAACGCTTTAATATGTCAGCAAGAAGAATGGCGATGCCAGAAGTTCCAGAAGAAATTTTCATGGGAGCTGTTGAGGCGATGGTAGGAGCTTGTGCCCCTATTATTCCACGTCGCAGTGGTGAATCACTGTATATTCGTCCTTTTATGTTTGCCAGTGAGAATGGGCTCGGTATAAAGCCTGCTGAACATTTTATTTTCTTAGTCGTTGCCTCACCTTCTGGTGCCTATTTTTCAGGCGGCAGTGTCCAAGTTCAAATCGAACGAGAAGCTATTCGTGCCTGTCCAGATGGAGTTGGCTTTGCCAAAACTGGTGGTAACTATGCAGCCTCTCTTCTCTCTATGATAGAAGCGAAAAAGCAAGGCTACGATCAAGTCTTATGGTTGGATGCTCTTCACAAAAGAGATATTGAAGAACTCTCTGGCATGAATTTTTTTGCGGTTTATAATAACCGTTTAGTGACACCAAAACTCACGACGACGATTCTCAATGGAATCACTCGTAAATCTCTTATTCAACTTGCCCGTCACCAAGGTCTTCAAGTGGATGAAGAGACAATCAGTATTGATCAAATTATCGCTGATATAAAAGCTGGTAAAATAACTGAAGCTTTTGCTTGCGGTACAGCTGTTATCATCACTCCAATCTCTCATCTCGGGGAGAAAGATGGAACTCGTTACGCCCTTCCACAGGCGGTTGGTGAAGTTTCGATGAAGCTTCGCAATGCCCTGCTTGATCTTCAAGAAGGACGTGCCCAAGATTCGTTTGAATGGGTAAAGAAAGTTGCCCCTTTGACCTAGATCAAATGAGGCAAGATATAAGCGAACGAAAATCCGACGAGATAAATAAAAACACTAATGTAATAAATGATAAGAGAGTTCTTTCTGGTATCAGCACAAGCTTCCCCTTTTTCATTGATGGGGCAAGGTGCATTTCTTTGCGTGTACTGAAGAACTCCGCCTAAAACGAGCAGCACACCACCAATCGCAAACAGCCAAGTTTTGTGCTCCGAGATCCAAATCAACTCCGGATATTGTGCGAGGAAACCTGCCATCGCTGCGCCCATTCCAAGCCCTACAATTAATGCAGGCAATGCACAGCAGAGCAGCGTTGAAAGCGAAGTAAAGAGCGTGAAAAAGTTTAACACTGCTTTCATATTTTCTTTTTCTCTATTCCTGCAACATTAAATCCAGACTCTGTTACTAATTTAGAAATGGTATCGTCATCGATAATCTTTCCTTCTTTAAAAATAATGGTAACTAATTTGTTGTCTAGATCAACATCGATTTTCTCAACCTCTTCGCGCTTAGAGAATTTCTTTTCAACACCGTTGGCGCAAAACGAACAAACCATGCCCTTCACTTTTACTTCAACTTTATCTTTTGCAAAAGCTGGAATCGATACGAGCAGGGCCAGTGACATTAATAGTGCTTTCATTTTTTCTCCTTATTAGAATCTAACCATAAAGTTAATAAGCCATTTATTATCTAAAGAACTACCAAGTTCCCATAAAACATTTTTGTAAAACATGCGAACAAGTGGAGTCACTTCAGTCTGCTGCGTGGCCTTGGGGTTGTGGTCAACTTGTAATATGGCCCAGATATTTAAATCTTTAAATCCTGCTAAGAATGGAGCGAAACCAACTCTGCCTTCGTAAGATTCTTGATTCTGCCAATCAGTAATGGTCGAAGTGTATTTGATCATGGTGTAGATCTTTCGAGATTCCCAATCGGCTTGAACTCCAGTTCTGGTAAAGTATTTTTCTTGCCCATTCATTTGTTCAATACCCGGTCCACCAAACAAATAAAGATTTCCTTGCGACTCCCAGTTATTCCATCTTTTAAGGAGAAGTCCTAAATGAAGATTAGTCCATTTATGATCACCTTTTTGAACGTGCATAACACCAGTTCCAAGCCACCATTTAGGAGAATAAACGAGAGTATTTTCAGATCGATCTGCACTGTTAATAGACATAAAAGAAAAAGCATCTTCGTAGGCCACCGGATGGGCCCAAGCCGAAAAACTCAAACAATAAACCATCGTAACTATCCACTTCATATTCTCTCCTTTAAACTAGAATACGCATGACCTACTCAAAATGTGACATGTCACATTTTCGCTTTTTGCTACGTATACTGGGTAATGAATGAAGAGATCGGATCAAGAACTTATGATTGCTTATATTGATGGAGACCAAAAGGCTTTCTCTGAGCTATATTCACGTTATAAACCACGTGTTTACGGATACTTATGCCAAAAAGTTGCCCCCCTTGAGCGGGATGACCTCTTCCAAAGTGTCTTTATGAAGCTGCATCATAAGAAGCATCTTTATAAGGCAGAATATGCTTTCGCCCCTTGGTTCTTTACCCTGATTAAACATGAAATTATTGATGTTGCTCGCCGAAACTCAAAACGAACAACAGAACCATTGTTTGATGAACAGCATTTTCAAGTTGATCAATCGGAGCAGTCAGATAGTGTCGAGAAAATTGAGAGTTTAAACCTGAATGAGCAGGATCAAAGACTTCTTTATTTGAAATTTGTTGAAGGCAAAGGTTATCAGGAACTCGAAAAAGAATTTTCAAGTAAAGCAGCGACTCTTCGAAAAAGAGTGAGCCGATTGATTGAAAAACTCAAATGGAGGAATTCCCATGAGTGAGAAAGAATTTTTAGAATTCATGAAGGCCAATCAATCCCCCTCTCAAAAATTAGATGAATTGGTAATCGCTCATCAAGGCAATCTGATTGCTCAAGATAGAATATTAGTCTTCGGAAAAGTCGTTGGAATTCATGCTCTTGCCGGAGCCGCAACTCTTGCCGTTTGCCCTCAGTTTGGCTGGAATCCTTTTGGGGCAAATCCTCATACTGTTCATATCTTTATGGTGTACGGCATGTGGGCCTGTGGACTTTTCTGTGGTTCCCTTTTTATGGTGCTTGGAGCTTTTTTAAAGCTCGCCCTTTTACCAAAATCGAGTCTGAGTCTTTATTACCGACACGGAATCAGAAATTCTTTTATGCTTTCGAGTCTCTTTCTTTTTATGATGATGACCGCCGGAGCGATGACTTCAAGTGATAATATCTTTTTAGGTTTTATCTTTGCTCTCTTTTGGTGGTTTGGTGCCTTACTGATGGAATCTTTGTCTTTTGGAACTCGAAAACTCATTCAACATCTCTAAAAAAAAGGCCCTCCGAAGAGGGCCTAAAATAAATCTCTATAACTAGATTTTAGTGTCCACCCAAGCTCTCAAGGCTAGGTAAAAGTTGAAAACACAAAATACAAATAAAAGTCGGGAATAATGCACCTAAAAGAATTCCAACAGGTGAAATATTATTATCTTTAAAAGAACCTTTCAAAATTCCAAAACCAGCTGGGTTAGGAGCGTTGGCGATAACAGTCAAACCACCACCTGTCACAGCACCAGCGACTAAGTTGTACTTAGCTGAATCTGAAAGTTCAACTAAAGATCCTAAATATGTAAGTGCAGCATTATCAGTTATAGCAGTTAAAGCTGTTGCACCAAAGAAGAGTGCAAGGTCACCCATTTTTGTAATGACTTCTTGTAGCCACCATTGTTGTTGAGTTCCTAAAACAACGAGACCACCAAGAAAGAATCCTACGAGGAGAGATTCCTTAAGTTTCGCTTTATCTTGATATTCTTCAGTCACGACCATGAAGCCTAAGAAGAATAAAAAGAGACCTAAAAAGAAAACCATATGATGTGCGGTATAAACAACGAGGGCCAAAAAGATAATATGGACAAGAGTTATCCACCAAGTTGGAACCATGTAGTTATCATGCTTTTGCTTGATCACAAGTTTTCCTTGAAGTTCATTTTTGAACATAAAGGCAAAAGTTACTGTTGAGATGATCACAGCAATTACGGCCTTATAACCGAAAAACTCTAGCATGTGGGCCATTCCCCAATGCCATTTACTCGCAACCATTAAAACGGGAGGAGCTGCAAAGTGAGTAAGTGTTCCACCAACTGAAACGTTCACAAAAAGCAGACCAATCGTTGCGTACTTAAATTTGTCTGACATTTTATTTGAATAAAAATAATCAAGAAGAATGAGAGCAGTAACGGTCATGGCAGCAGGTTCAGTGATAAACGAACCTAAGAGTGGCCCCACGATGAGAGCTGAAATATAAAATCCCATCTGCGGAGGCAATGGAATCAATTTCGCAATTACCGTAATTATTTTTTCAGCAAGGAGAATAATGGGACGAGTTCCGGCAATACACATAATGACAAAAACAAATGCTGGCTCAGTGAAATTCAAGCTTTCAAGATAATGAATAGCTCCTCCGATCACTGTATGCTGATTGTCATAGACTACAAAGCCTTCATAAAAAGAAAAAACAACGATAAAAACAGCACTCCAGATTCCGAAGACAGCTTCAACTTCCCCTAAAAAGTGAAACAAGTTTTCACCGATTGAGCCTTCCGGATACTTGTGGGCCAGATGTTGAAACTTTGAAACGAGAAAAGTGTGAAATACGGCCAATGCGAACAATGCCGTCCCCCACATTTGTACTGAGGTTGGGTTCATAGACTTACTCCTGAAAAGGTAGATGATTTAAATCAATGATATCACTCGAATTTTTTGACGCAATAAAAAAGCCCCCAATTTTGGGGGCTTATTTAATTCGCACTGCGTCAAAGAGATAATTAACCGTCAAATCCGATTGATCCCACTGGACAAGCTTCCATTTGCTCTTTGCACAATTCCGTTTCTTCTGGAGTTGTTGGCTGCTTATAAACGTAAGCATTTCCATCTTCATCTTCAGTAAAAAAGTCAGGTGCCCCAGTGTAACAAACGTTACAGGCAATACAGCCTTCGCCATTGTCATCATCTGGATCTGTACAATACCAAGGGCCAGCGATGTTTTTCTTGTGCTTTAGGTTCTTATTAGACATGGAAGTCTCCTATTTGGATAAAAGTCTGAAATATCTGATTTAAGGGCTCAAAAATAACTCAATTCACCTCGAATGTGAAGAGTGTCTGAAGATTGTTTAATGTTCTTTTTCTCGCAAAGGCCCTTGAGTTTCACCTCAGTTCTTGAAATTATATTCCCTTTCCAGAAAGTGACCTTTTTAGAGGAGTGTTTCATGTCTCAAACTCTTAATCGCGCTCAAGCTTGGGCCCAAAATTCTTTTTTCGAGCAAAGCTCAAGAGATGAGATCAAGAAGTTGATCGACAATAAAGATTTGGCCGAAATAGAAGAACGTTTTTATCGCGAGCTTGAATTTGGAACTGGTGGCTTGCGTGGAATTTTAGGCGCTGGCGCCAACCGTATGAATAAATATAATGTCCGAAAAGCATCTCATGCTCTCGCGACTACCATTAAAAAAAGTTTACCCGCGCCTTGGTCTGTAGCCATTAGTTACGACTCTCGCCACTTTTCTTTTGAATTTGCCAAAGAAGCGGCCAGTGTTTTTGCTGCTAACGGAATGAAAGCTCTGATCTACCAAAGAATGAATCCCGTGGCCTTGGCTTCATTTGCCGTTCGCCACAATAATTGTTCTGCAGGGATTATGGTAACAGCAAGTCACAATCCTCCAAAATATAACGGTTATAAAGTTTTTTGGAACGATGGCGCTCAAGTGACTCCACCTAACGATAAAAACATTATTAATGAGTACAACGCGATTACTGATTACTCTCAAATTCCTGTGGTTGATTTTGATCAGGCCATGAAGGAAGGAAAAATTCAGTGGTTAACAGAGAAAGATGAGGATCTCTATTTTGCAGCGATTAGAAAAAG
>Ga0100403_1004409_pt1 | contig 10003 bp, 7 predicted proteins | sample CryGeymet201501t_FD_83663 | JGI IMG/M metagenome (GOLD analysis project Ga0100403, IMG submission 83663) | Groundwater microbial communities from Crystal Geyser aquifers in Utah, USA - Crystal Geyser metaG 2015-01t | ecosystem: Environmental > Aquatic > Deep subsurface > Groundwater | place: USA...
GGACGCTTTAGCGTCCTCCTTTCGCTTACCGTTCGGACATGACGCGTCGACTCCTTCCATGGCTCCTGCTCCTCGGTTGCCGCGAGCCTGCCGCGCCCGTCGCGGCACCTGTGGCGCCGCAAGCGATCACCGACGGCATGGTCGACGTGGGTGGCGTGTCCTTGCACATCCACTGCGTCGGCGAAGGGACGCCCGTCGTCGTGCTCGAGGCCGGCCTCGGAAACGACGCGACGACGTGGCGCGAAACGCAGCCGGAGATCGCGCGTTTCACGCGCGCGTGCGCGTACAATCGCGCAGGAACCGGATACAGCGGGCCGGCCGCGAAGCCGCACACGAGCCGCCAAATCGGCCGCGAGCTCCACGCGCTTCTCTCGGGCGCGCACATCGCCGGACCGTACGTGCTCGTCGGCCACTCGTTCGGGGGTCTCAACGTTCGGATGTTCGCGAGCGAGCATCCGAACGACGTCGCAGGGATGGTGCTCGTCGATGCCTCCAGCGAGGATCAAGACACGCGCATCTTCGGGCTTTTGCCCGAGGACCAGCGCAAGTCGATGCGAGCAACCTTCGGCGTCGCGTCGGAAGGGATCGATTTCGATGCGTTCGTGGGAAGCATGGCGGAGGTTCGTGCGTCGAACCGCGCGCTCGGAGACAAACCGCTCGTCGTCTTGACGCGCGGACGCGCCGAGGCGCGCGCGGACTTCCCCGCGGAGCTGCGCCCCAAAGCGGAGAGCGCGTGGCAAGGAATGCAGGCCGAGCTCCCGCGTCTCTCGACGAACAGCGTGCACGTCGTCGTCGCGAACAGCGGGCACTTCGTGCATCACGACGCGCCGCGGATGTTCGTCGCGGCGGTCCGTACCGTCGTGGACGCGGCGCGCGCGCATGCGGCGGTCGATCGGACCGTGATCGACGGGCTCGCGGCGAAGGCGGCATCGTTCACGGTCGAGCGTGCGCTTGCGCGCTTGTTCACGGAGGGTGCCTCCGCAGATTGGTTCGCGCCCGCGTTCGTTCGCGAGGTCGGCGCCGGCCAGCTCGACGCCGTGCCGAAGGAGCTCTCGGCCGGCCTGGGTGCGTTCAAGCGCGTGGCGCGAGAAGGGGAGCGGTACGTCGTCGTTTTCGAGAAGGGGACGATTCCGGCCGACGCACGTCTCGATGAAGACGGCCGCTTCGTGATGCTCCTCTTCGATCGGCCGGCGCGCGCGCCGGAGCCGGTCGGGTCGGCAGCACCCGCGGGCTCGGCGCCGCCGCCGCCGAAGCGCTCGCGCTGACCGTAACCTGACCGTCCAACACGGCAGCTCGGTCTCGGCTACGATACGGAGACCGCGCCGCGCTAATCGGGGGAACCGTCGACGATGTCTGCAACGGACCAACAAGTCGTCGAACGAGCGAGCGCCCGGATCGGGACGACGCTTCGCGACAAGTACAAGCTCGAGAGCGTCCTCGGCGCGGGCGGGATGGCCGTCGTCTACAAGGCAACCCACCGCAACGGGAAGGAGTTCGCGGTCAAAGTCCTCCACCAAGAGCTGTCGCTGCTCTCCGACGTTCGGACGCGCTTCCTTCGCGAAGGTTACGTCGCGAACAAAGTGAAGCATCCGGGTGCGGTGAGCGTGATCGACGACGACGTCGCAGAAGACGGCGCGGCGTTCCTCGTCATGGAACTGCTCGACGGGCACAGCGTCGAGGAGCTCTGGGAGCAACAAGGAAGGAAGCTGCCGCTGGCGCAGGTGCTGACGCTCGGGCATCAGCTCGCGAGCGTGCTCGCGGCGGCGCACGCGAACGGCATCGTCCACCGCGACATCAAGCCAGCGAACTTGTTCCTGACGACGGATGAACAGCTCAAGGTGCTCGACTTCGGCATCGCACGGCTGCGCGAGGTCGCGACGAGCCACGCGACGCAGACCGGGATGACGATGGGCACGCCGGCGTTCATGGCTCCCGAGCAGGCCATGGCGAAGATGAGCGAGATCGATGGGCAGACCGACCTTTGGTCGGCCGGCGCGACGATGTTCACGCTGGCGTCGGGCGAGCTCGTTCACAACGCGGAGAACGCGCAGCAGCTCCTGATCATCGCTGCGACGACGCCGGCGAAGTCCTTCGCGTCCGTGATGCCCACCGCGCCGGCACCGGCCGTGAAAGTGATCGATCGCGCGCTCGCGTTCGAGAAGCAGAACCGATGGGCCAGCGCCGCGGAGATGCGCGACGCCCTCCGCGACGCCTACGCGACGATCTTCTCCGGTGCTCCGCCGAGCGCGCTCCTCATCACGCAGCCTCCCGTATCGTCCGCCGATCCTCGGATGCGCACGGCGCCGATGGAGAGCGCGCCGCGCGCATCGGCGCCTCCGCTCGTCGATGTGCCTTCGAGCGCGCGCGGATCGACGCAGCCGCTTCAGCCGACGCCCGCACGGGCGATGGTCGCCGAGGCGCGCCCGCGGCTGCCCGGGCTCGTGACGGAGCAGCCTGTTGCGCGCGATCGTACGAGCCGGGCGGCGCTCGGGTCTCCGAAGCTCCTCCTGCCCGTCGTCGGAGGCGCGGTGCTGCTCGTGACCATCGTGATCGTCGTGGTGCTCACCACGCGCGGCGAGAAGGATCCACGCGGCTCGACTTCGACAGTGTCATCGAGCGCGCCGGCGGCTACGAGCGCGACCGCGCCGCCCGTCGCACAATCCGCGCCGCTCACGATCCCTTCCTTGAACGAGCCGACTGTGACGATCGACCAGCTTCCGGTCGCCTCGACGAAGCCGTCGGCGAAGCTCCCAGTCGCGCCCCCGCCGGTGAGCCCGCCGGGCGCGACGGTCGCGGCGCCGACCAAGCCAACGGCAACAACGCCGCCAAAGGCCAACTGCAACCCGCCCTACGTGATCGACGGGAGCGGAACCAAGAAGTGGAAGGCGGAGTGCCTATGAGACTCGTCCACGTTCTCCGAACGCTCGCGTGTGTGAGCGTCGTCGCGACGCCGCTCTTCGCAAGCGCCGCCGATCCCACGAAGGCGGAGTGCATCGCCGCAAACGAGAAAGGGCAGGATCTCCGGCGCGCGAACAAGCTCACGGCGGCGCGCGCGCAGCTCGTGACCTGCATCGCTACGAGCTGCCCGGGCCCCGTCCGCGAGGACTGCGCACAGCGCATCACCGAGATCGACGCCGTGATGCCCGCGATCGTGTTCGAGGCCAAGGACGGCGCGGGAAACGATTTGGCGGCAGTCCGCGTGACGCTTGACGGGCAGCCCTTCACGGACCGACTCGACGGTCGCGCATTGCCTGTCGATCCGGGCGAGCACCGGTTCATCTTCCAGGCCGAAGGCCGACGGATGGTCGCGAAGCAGATCATCATTCGCGAGCGGGACAAGACCAGGCACGAGAAGATCGTGATGGTCGCCGACACGAGCACGGAGCCAGAACCGCCTCCGGCGCCTACGACGAGCGCGACGATTCCGACATCGCCGCCGCCTCCTGCGGCGCCCGATACGCCGCCGAGCGGCGGACGGCCGATCAAACCGATCGTCCTCGTCGCGGGGGGCGTCGGCGTCGTCGGGCTGGCGGTCGGCGTGATCACCGGCCTCATGGCGGGCTCGAGCCATTCGTCACTGACCAACGAGTGCAATGGCAACAGCTGCCCGACGAGCGCGCAGAGCGATCTCGACAGCTTTCACTCGATGAAGACGATCTCGACGATCGGCTACGTCGTCGGCGCGGTCGGCCTCATCGGCGCGGGCGTTCTGTACTTCACGACGGGGAAGACGAGCGCTCCTACGACGGGCGTGTGGATCGGGCCGACTTCGGTGGGCCTGGGCGGACGGTTCTGATGCGACGAGTCGTCGGCTCCGCGTCGGCTCTCGCGCTGTGCGCTCTGCTCGCAGGGTGCCCTGCGCTGCTGAGCGACGATTGGGAAATCAATGCCGACGGCGGCGCGGGCGGCGACGACGCGAAGGGTGACCGACCGGGCGAAGACGCGTCGGACGGCGGAGTCGGCGTGGATGGCGGCGACGGCGGGATCGCCGACGGATCCGACGCGACCATCGGCGATGCGTCGGATGCGAGCGATGCCACGCAGCCGGACGCACCGACGCCTGACAGTGCTCCGGACGTATCCACGCCGGACAGCGCACCGGATAGTCCCCCGGACGCGCCGCCCGACGTGGTCGATGCCGGTTGCCCCGTCAACACGCCAACGCTGTGTGGCAGCACGTGCGTGAACCTCCAAACGAATAACCAGAACTGCGGCGCGTGCGGCCACGATTGCCTCGGGAGCACGTGCAGCACGGGACTCTGCGCAACGACGACGCTCGCGAGCTCGCTCGGCGGACCGTGGTCCGTCGCCGTCGATACGACGAACGTGTACTTCACGACGAACTGGGGTCAGTTCGACATCGTGAGAGTTCCCGTCGGCGGTGGCTCCGCGACTTCGCTCGGCACGACGACCTATCCGATCGGGATCGCGCTCGACGCGACGAACGTCTACTGGGTCGACGGCACGGACAACACCGTCAACAAGGTCGCGAAGACAGGCGGCTCCACGACGCATATCGCGAACAGCCAGGCGTACCCTTACCTCGTCGCGGTGTACGGAACGAAAGTCTTCTTCACGAATACGAACGGCGGCACGGTCAACTGGGTGTCGAACGCAGGCGGCACCGTGACTCCGTTGGCCTCGGGCCAAAACTCCCCGCAGCCGATCGCCGCCGACGCGAACAACGTCTACTGGGGAAACAACAACGGATGCGGCGGGAGCGGCGGAAGCATCTCTCAGACTCCCGTTGGCGGCGGCAGCATCACCGTTCTCGCGACGACGACCGGCGGATGCCCGCGAAGCGTGGCCGTCGACGCGACGCATGTGTACTGGGCGGACCGGCTCGACGGGACCGTGAAGCGCGTGCCGATCGGAGGCGGAACAGTCGACTCACTCGCGGTGGGCCAAGATTGGCCGGAGACGCTCGTCGTCGATGCCACGTATGTGTATTGGACCAACCGCCAGGGCGGAACGATCATGAGGGTTCCGAAAATAGGCGGCGCAACTCTCACGCTAGCGAGTGGGCAGGGGACGCCGCAAGGCATCGCGGTCGACGGCTCGTACGTGTACTGGGCGAATGACTTGCCGGGCACCGGCACGGTGATGAAGGTCGCGAAGTGAGAGTCCGCAAGCGCCGCATGAGATCGCTTACGCGTGTCGGAGCCGTCATGGCGTTGTGCACGCTGCTCGGCTGTCCCGCGTTCCTGAGTGACGACCGGCAGATCGCACCGGACGGCGGAGCTGGCGAAGACGCCAAGGCCGACGGACCGATCGGTGACGACGCGTCGGACGGACGCGGCACCGGCGACGCGACGGACGGTGGCCTCGCCGACGGAACCGATGCGGCTGCATTCGACGGCCCTCCTGGGGACGCGGGCGATGCGTCGATGGCCGACAGCGCGTCGGACGGAGGTTGCCCCGTCAACATGCCGGATGTCTGCAACGGTGTGTGTGTCGACAGACAGACCGACGCTCGCAACTGTGGCTCGTGTGGGCGCGACTGTTTGGCGGGGACGTGCGCGAGCGGCTCGTGTCAGCCGATCGTTCTCGTCTCCACGCTGAACAACCCGACGCACATCGCGGTCGACGCGACCAATGTTTATTGGCTGAATCACGGAGACAACATCAACAAGGTACCGATCGGTGGCGGCAGCTCGACGCCGCTGGTCAGCGGGCTCAGCACTCAGCTCATTGCGCTCGCCGTCGATGCGACGAACGTCTATTACGCGATCTACAACCCCGGCTCGATCAGCAGTGTCCCGATTGCAGGTGGAACCGCGACTCCGCTGGTGACCGGCTCCTACAACCCGGCCGGTATCGCGATCGCGAACGGTAGCGTCTACTTCTCGGATCAATTCAACACGAGCACCGGCACCATCTACTCCGTCCCGACGGGGGGCGGCAGCATTCAAACACTCGCGGGCGCCGGACAGAATCCAGGCCCAATCGCGGCGGACTCGACGAACGTCTATTGGTCATCGGCCCTCGGCTGCAGCAATCAGAGTCCAGTGTTCAGGATGGCCCTCGACGGTGGCTCGCCGGTGGCGCTGGCGACGAATCAGCAGTGCCCACCATCGATAGCGATCGACGCCACGTTCATTTTCTATTCGGAGTTCACGATAGGAGGCGTCAAGAAGGTGCCCATTGCTGGCGGGAGCGTGACGCCGCTCACCACCGCCTCCGCTGGTGTCGTCCTCGTCGATGCGACGCACGTGTATTGGAACGGCGCAAACGGTGGCATCTACAAGATGCTGAAAACGGGTGGCGCGACCACGACAATCGTGACCGGCCAAACGATCGGGGGCCTCGCGCTCGATGGAAGCTACGTGTACTGGACGAACAACATCGCGAGCCCCGGAGGCAGCGTCAGGAAGGTCGCGAAGTAAGCACTCACTCGCCCGTGGTGGCGGCGCCGGCGTGCGGACTAACCGCCGTCGCCGGGGAAGTCGCGACGTAGGCCCTAGCGGCGCGTGTTACTCTTCGATGATGTTGAGGCGCGCGTTGCTCTGGCTCGCCGCGCTCGCTGCGGTCGTCGTCTGTTTGTCGGGATGTGCGTGCAGCGAGTCGGCCCCGACGTCACCTGATGACGCCGCGATTTCCGCAGACGCCTCGTCTCCGGACTCCCCACTCGCAGACGGCGGCGCGGACGCGAATGTGACGACCGACGCGACGCCCGGATGTTCGAGCCCGGGCGCTCTCGATCCCACCTTCGGTGATGGAGGCGTTGCGGTCCCGTTTCTTCCAGGCAAGATCAACAACGCGCAGGCTGTCGTGATCGAGCCGAACACGCAGCGGATCCTCATCGGCGGCACGACGACGCTCGACAGCGCGCTGCAGGCATGCGTCGTCACCCGATTGCTGCCGAGCGGCGCCTACGATCCGACGTTCGGGATCGGCGGCGTCGCACTCGGGAAGATCGACGGGTGGGATTGCTCGCTCGACGACATCGCGCTTCAGGACGACGGAAAAATCGTCGGCGTCGGTAGTATGGGCAGGCTGCCCGAGGGCTCACAGGGTGTCCTCGTACGCTTCGATGCGGACGGTCGCGTCGACACGACGTTCGGCGCCGCCGGCTTCGCGACGTTTCGCGTCGATTCCTTCAGCCAAGGATGGGGCGTCGCGATCGACGCTCGAGGTCGGATCGTCGTGGCGGCGCAATCGATCAGGGGAGACGCGCAGAACGAATCCTTCCGCTACCTGGCACTTCGGTACCTCAGCGACGGAACGCTCGACCCGTCGTTCGGGACGAACGGCTACGTCGTGACGACGTTCGGCGGAACGTTCCCGGCGCTGGACGATATTGCGAACGACGTCGTGATCCAAAGCGACGGCCGCATCCTCGTCGTGGGCGGCGCGAATCCCGAAGTGAGCGTCGAGAACTTTGGTGCAATTCGGTTCGACGACGACGGCACCCGCGACCCGACGTACGGCGTGGATGGGGGCGCGATGGCGTCGTTTGGCGTGGGCGCGACGGCGAACGGTGTCGCGCTCGATTCGCTCGGGCGTGCGGTGCTCGTCGGGGAAACGGGGATGGGCAACGCCGGGATCACGCGACTCCTCACGAACGGGTCCGTCGACACATCCTTCGGCGACGGCGGAACGTACGTCCTGCCGGCGAGCGGCTCGACGGTCCAAGGTGTCTTCGTCTCGCCGTTCGATGCGCGAATCGTCGCCGTCGGATGGAGCCACATGGCGGGAATGGAGGTCGCGCGGTTCGAGCCTGACGGAGTCCCCGACACCTCCTTCGGCAATCAGGGGCTGGTCGCTCTGAGCACTTCGCCTCACGGCACGTTCGGCTACGACGTTGCGATCCAAGCCGACCGAAAAATCGTGGCGGTCGCCACGCGGGGCGATGCGCTTCCAACGCCCAAACAAGATTTCGTCGTCGCGCGCTTCTGCCCGTAAGGCGCGCGCCACTTGGCTCCGTAAGGTCGAGAAGGGGCGGCGAGCGTGGGAACGCGTCGACCCCTTCGGGCGATCCGGCACGTGTGACCGCTCGTCATCCGTGCGCCAAGACGACACGTTCAATGCACGTCGCACGCGAGGCGTGAACGTTCGCAGGCTCGCGCGGCGCTTCGAGGTCGCGCGCGCGCCTCGCCCGAGGCGCAGGCTTCATCCGCGATCGACGAGGCGCGCAAGCGACGCGATGCTCGTTGCGACGATTTCTCGCGTCGGCATGAAGGCTACGGCGAGCTCGCTCGCGCTCGGCGACGACCCCTCGACGACGCCGCTCGTGCTCGATGCGCTCGCGCAAACGGCGACGCTCGACGGCTTCTCTATCTTTTGCGCGCGGCGCGAGGGCGCGTCGGAGGCTTCACAGCGGCCCCCACTTCCGAAGGATCGGCCCGTCGGCGATAGACCGTAAGCGCTTCGTCTTCTCCGCCCACGAGTACAGGCTCGTCACGACTCCAACGAGGCCCGATCGCTGCGCCACCTTCCGGCACTCTGCCTTCCAACTGTCGTCCACGCGTTCTGCGTGGCAGCCGTCGTGCAGCGCCCAGAGGTCGGGGGACTTCTGGAAGTCCTCGTCGAACAGCGATCGAATCTGGGGTGGGCTCGCGCTTTTCACGAGGAAGAACCGCGCTCCGCTCTCATCGATCAGACGCGCGACCGCGGGACTATCGTGATGGTCGATCGCTGCTTCGAGGGCGCCTAGAGCCGCGGACACCTCGCTTGCGAGATCATAGTCCGGTGGCGTCGTTCGAACGGCGATACCTCGTTCGCAGCAGACGACACCAAGAGCGGCGCCACTGGGCGCCGTGACTTTGCGGTCCGAGCACGCGCCGCCTCCACGAATGATCGCGCGCCCGTCAGTCGTGATGGACGTCCACGCCTCGGCGGAGGCGAGCGCGCGATCGCTATCGCAGGCGCGCTCCCACTGAGCCTCGCTGCACGCGACGAGATCGCGCCGCAAGCACTCCGCGACCGCGCCGAGGTAGCTGCGCGTCGTGATCCCGAACCGCGCTGCCGCGAACGACGGCGACCACGCTCCGCCGCCGCTCCCGCCTGCAGGAACCGTCACGGACCACGTCGCGTCGGGGATCTGGCGTCTTGCTGTGGCTTCAGGCGCCGCGAGGATCTCGATCTCGGTGATCCCGAGGTCTTGCCAGGAATCTCCCGGCCACTCCTTGTCGACGACGAGTCGCATTCGCGTCGTCGACACGTTGAAGCCACGCAGGACGACGTCGCGCTGCGTGCGCTCCGCTTCGCCCTCGACGTTCGGACCTTCGTCGAACTCGAGATGGAATTTCGCGGGGCGCGCGTTCTGGAGGAAGTACTTGCTCTCTGCACTGTCGCCGACACCTAGCGTGACGCGCACTTCCGCGACGTGCGCGCGCGAGAACCTTGCCTCGATCCATTCGCGCTGCGCTCCACCGACGAGCTTCACTTGCCACGCCGTCGTCAGGCGGCCGTCGAACGCATCGTCGGGCGGGTGGGCTCCTTCGCCCGCACGGGCATGGATGAAGCCGATCGCTGTGACGCTCGTTGGTCGAATGGGCACGAGCGGCGCGTTCGAGGCTGATGGTGCGAGCGCGCCGGGCGCGGTCGGATGCTGCGAAGCGCTCGGCATTGCAGAGGCGGTTAGCGCCGCAGATGACGCCGCCGATGTCACGTCGCGGGCTCCGATGAAGCGGACGCCGAGCGCGATCATGCCTGCGAGCACGGCGGCTCCGAAAACACTGCCGGCGATTACCACCGGCGCTCTGGAGCGCGTCCCCGGAGAGGATGCCGCCTGCTGACCGGTCCAGGGTCGTGACGTCGATCCAACGGGCTTCGCCGATGGAGGAAGAGGCGTGTACTCCGACACGTGCGACAGGTCGGTCGCTCGTCCAACGCCACCGCTCGACGGCGCGGCCTGCGTGCGCCCGAGCACCGCCGAGATCCGCTCCGCGGCAGGCCGAGCGCGCGCAGGTGCAAACGGCGCGAGGGCGGTCGCGATGTCTGCGACACGCGGCGTACGAGCGGTCCGATCCTTCTGGAGACAGTGCGTAACGAGCGTCGA
>Ga0100403_1004412_pt1 | contig 9998 bp, 11 predicted proteins | sample CryGeymet201501t_FD_83663 | JGI IMG/M metagenome (GOLD analysis project Ga0100403, IMG submission 83663) | Groundwater microbial communities from Crystal Geyser aquifers in Utah, USA - Crystal Geyser metaG 2015-01t | ecosystem: Environmental > Aquatic > Deep subsurface > Groundwater | place: USA...
CGAAGTCGGCGTTGCCGCTGAAGCTGATCTCGCGACGGCCACCCCATGCGATGCGACCGACGAGGCTGGTGTTGTTGATGAGGCGCACGGCTTCGAGGCCGTTCGCGATTGACAGTTCGAAGTCGGTGATGCTCGCGAACGCGCTGCCGCCGCGGGTGATGGCGGCGGTGACGCTGAACGGGTTCGCGGTCGGCAGCACCGGCGTGGGGGTGGGCGTGAGCGCCGCGGCGTCCTTGCCGAGCCACGAGCTGCTGTACGTGAGCAGGCCGCCTTGCGCGAAGGAGAGACCGAGGTTGGAGAGCACGCAGCCGGTGTAGCGGATGACCTGCGGGCCGCGGATCATGCTGACGCTGTACGGCGGCAGCGCAGCGTCGGCGCTGAACGCGGCCTGCAGTGGCGTGAACACGTGCTCGTACGGGCCCGCGCCGGAGGTCACGGGCGCACCGAGGGCGGCGCGGAGGAGGTGCCCGAGTTCGGCGGGGAACGCGATGCCATCGAAGCTGCCCTCGACGACCTGCATGCCCTTGTACGTGGGGTTGCGGTCGAGGATGCCGCGCATCTGCAGTTCGCTGATGGGTTCGGGACCATCGCGGAAGCCCTCGCCGCTGAACGGGAACCAGGCGCTGGCGGCGACGCCGGTGCCCCAGGTGGTTTCCTTGCCGAGCCCGAGGGCCGAGAACGCACCGATGTTGCTCATTCGTCACTCTCCTTGGTGGGGGTGGGCGCGGGGGCGCGCCAGGCGGGATGCTGGGCGAGATCGGCCGGGAGGAGGTCGAGGTCGTACGTGCTCCCCTTCTCGAGGAGGCCGAAGCCGTTGACACTGCAGGTGGGGTACGCCCACACGCGCAGGCGCGGGCTCTTGGTGTTCTTCTGCGTCACGTGGGTGCTCCTAGAGGGTCTCGGCGAGTTCGCAGTCGGCGGTGATGACGCGGGTGCCGACGTAGTAGCTGCCGGTGGGGCTGGGGACGGTGTCGACCGGTAGGCGGATGACGGGCACCGTCAGGCGGTTGCCGAACGAGCGGTCGCCGTCGATGAGAGCGCGGATGTGGTCGACGCGGGCCCACAGGTCGTTCTCGCGTTCTGTGCTGTCGGCGCGGTTGAGGGTGACGTAGATGCGCAGCTGCACGGTGCGGATGCGCCTGCCCATGCCGCCGACGGTGGTGTCGTCGGTGGCGCGGGTGGCGTTGACGTGCACGGCGGGGAACGCGTCGCAGTACGGGAACTCGCGGGTGGTGAAGGTCGCGACGTCGGCGGCGAGGTCGGCGTCGGTGGCGAGCAGGTCGCGCACGTACTCGGTCAGGTCCTGCACGCTGGACTCAGCGAGGCTCACAGCTTCCCTCCCCCACCGGTGACGGTGCGCTTGAACGCGCGGTCGAGCTGCGCGGCCTCAGCGGTCGAGCTCGCGCGCGCGGCCTTGCGTGCCTCGACGATCAGGCGACTGATGAACGAGTTGGTGATGGCCTCGAAGGCGGTGACCGTGTCGGCCGTGAGGTACATGACCTGCCGTGGCCCACCTTGGCCGCCGCCGGCCCAGACGCCGTACTCGCGACGACTACCGATCTCGATGAGGACGTCGTCGCCGTACCGCTCGCTGGTGGTGTAGCCCTCGCCCCAGCCGGTCTCGAGGTCGCCGCGGAGTGCGCCGGTGAGCTGCATGATGTCTTCGGCGTGCGGGCTGTCGCGCTTGACCGCGCTGGCGAGGTACTCCTCGGTGAGGCTGAGCCAGCCGGGGTGGCCGCGGCCGCCACCGCCGGAGCGTGCGCCTCGTTCGTGCGCTTCGAAGATCTCGGGTTGCGCGACGGTGCGGTAGTGCTCGACCCATTGCATGCCGAGTTCCGCGAGGCCGTCGTGCACGTCCTTGTCGAGCTTCTTCAGGAGGTCGCGTGCTTGGCGGCTGCTGTACGCGTACTCGGCGCTGATCACGTGGGCCCGATCTCGCCACCGCCGTCCGGGTTGGAGAGCGGCCCGAAGTACCCAGCGCCCATCTGCCGCAGGAGCGGCGCGCTCTTGCTGGTGCGGGAGCGGAGCATGGCGCTGAGCGCGTCGGTGTAGGTGATGCCGTAGTCGGTGAGGCTGCCGAGGGGCGCGATGAACGCGGCGCCCGATTGCAGGGCCTTGAGTTGCTTCATGGCGGCCGCGCGGTACTCGGTGGCGGCGGTGCGGTCCTCTTGCGGTTGGATGCCCCGGGAGGGGTTGAGGAGGAAGGCAGCGGCGAGCTGCTTGACGATCGGGCCGAGCGCGGTGCGTTCGGGGTCGGTGGCGCCGTCGGGGGTGGTGATGCTGCCGTCCGTCGCGCGCGTGTACGTGGGGATGCTGTAGAGGGTCGCGAGCGCGCCGCGGACTTCGTCGCCGGCGGTGCGGATGTGCGCTTCGGCGCGGGCGCGCTGGACGGTCGACCACGCTGCCGCGTCCTGCTCGAGGTACGCGGCGAGGCTCTGGGCGCTGATGATCACGGCTTCCTCGCGCTCGCGCGCCGCTTCCGTTTCGCCGGCGCCTTGGCGGGGGCCTTCGCCGGCTGCTCGGCCGGCGCCTCCGCACGTTCGGGCGGCAAGAGCGTCAGGGACTTCCCGACGAGCTGCCGCTCTTGGTCAGGCGTGAGGTCGAGCGTGACGACGCTGCCGGGCTCGAGCGCGGGCGCACGAGCGACAAGGTGCAGGTGGTAGTTCACAAGATACTGGCGTCGCATGGTCGACCTCCTTCATGGCGACGAACGGGCGGGGGGCCACCCGCTGTGGATGGCCCCCTGCACTAGGCGATCGCTCAGGCGACCGCATCCTCGAAGAAGTAGCAGGACTTCCCGCTGACGAGCTTCTCGACGTGCGACCAGCCGTCCTTGACGTACTCGCTGCCCTTGACGCCCTTCTTGGGGTCGAAGTCGCGGACGATCGCGCTGTCGGTCGTCTCGAAGGTGAAGAAGCTGGTGGGCGTGTCGCGGCTGGGGCTCTCCTCCTGGTAGTACAGGAGCGCGTGCTTGCCCCACACGCGCGAGAGCACGCCGGTCTGGCCGGCGGCGGCGCTGTTGTACCGCGCGCGGCCGACGACGATCTCGTCGAGCTCCAGCATCTGCGCGACCGCTTGCGTGGTCGCCCAGCCGCCGACGAGGCCACCGCTGGCGGCGTTGCCACCGAGCGGGAACGCCGCGGCGACGATCTCCGCGCGCTGACGCAGGACGCGCCACACCTCCGCACCAACGATCATGCGGTTCGGGCGCTGCAGCGGCACGTCGAGCGCGGTGAGGATCGCGTTGACCGGATCCGCGTCCGCGTGGCTCCACTGGGTGGTGCCGGAGAGCTGCGTCTTGTACCCGCTCCCGTACGTGGCGGCCGCGAACGCGAGGTCGGCGACGCGCTTCTCGCGGGCGAGCATGAGGCGGTTCTTGATGCCTTCGACGGCGCGACCGAGGGGGTCGACGGGGTCGTCGGCGTTGGCGATCGCTTCGCGCGGCACCCAGGAGCCGAGCGCGTAGTCCTTGACCGCGTACTCGTCGTCGGACAGGCTGATGACGATCTCGTTCGCGTCGGCGTTCGGCGCGGTGCGGTCGGCCTGGACGTTGAAGGCTTCCATCTCGTCGAGCACGTAGTACTTGTCGCTGCGGTGCTCGACTTTGATGCGGGGCGCCACGCGGTCGGCGACGAGTTCGTCGTTCCGGTACGCCTGGCTGATGTTGGTGAGCGCGGTCTGGATGTGGACGTCGTTCGGATCGAAAGCGTATCCCATGATTACCTCACCTCCCTCAGAGGGCTTCGCTGTTCTGCATCAGCAGAACGGGGATGATGTCGTTGTCGGCGCTGGTCGCGAGGGCGATGCCGACCGCGTTGACGCCGGTGGCGGCGGTGACGCCTTCGCCGGCGGTGGTGGCGGTGACGTACGCGCCGCGGGCGATGATGCCGGCGGTCTTGACGCGCGCGACGCCGCCGATCTGCACGGTCGCCATCTCGCCGCTGGCGACATCGAACTCGGCGACGCCGATGATCGGCGCCGCGGCGTCGACGGCCGCGATGACGGTGTTGTCGGCCGAGCCGACCTTCACGAGGCAGTGGGCGCCGATCGCGCCGCCCGCTGCCAGCGGGATCTTCTGTCCGCTGATGTTCACGCCTTACTCCTTGGGGTGCTCCGCCGTCTGGCGGAGGTGGGGGTACCGCTTGCGCGCGAGCACGACGAGGTCGCGCTGGCGCGTGTTCGGCTTGGCGGTCTTCTTGACTTCGGTGATGGCTTGTTCGAGCGTGATGCCGGTGTGATCCGCGGGGCTCGGCGCGCCGGTGAGCTCGCCGCGGGGCACGAGGCCGACCTTGGCGAACTCGAGGAGTGCCGTGGTGATCGCGCGGCCGGGCTTGACGCTCTCGGTCTTGCCGTTGCGGGCCAGCTGCAGGGTCGTGGTGGCGCTCTTGTCGGCCTCGAGGGCGGGCGTGACCAGCTTGATGATGCTGGCCGGGATGCCGGCGTTCTGGAGGGCTTCGAGGGCGGCACGGTGCTCCTGCTGGAAGAGGCGCGCTTCGGTTTCCTCACGCCGACCCCGTTCGGCGGCGAGCTCGCGAGCGAGCAGCGTGGCCTTGGTGGGTCGGAGGTCGGTGAGTTGGATGGGCTGCAGGCCCGGCATGAAGGGTCGGTTGGTGAGGGCGCCGCCGACCATGATGGGTCCGGTGTCGGTGCCGGTGCGTTGATCGCGGACGCTGTCGGCGACGCTCACCGAGTACCAGGCCCACTCGCCGGCTTTGATGCCGTCGGCGGCGGGCTTCGAGAACTCGATGAGGGCCATGACGCGTTCGTCCTCGAGCTTGAGGTCGAGGATGTACCCGGCGGCTTTCTGGTCGTCGGGGCGGACGCCGTCGGCGTCCATCGCGTGGCTGTAGTCGACGGCGATGCGGGGCTTGCCGTCGGGGCCGAGGCCACCGAAGACGCCCGCCTTGAAGTTGCGGACCCAGGAGTCGAAGTGCTCGCGGGTGAACTCGATCTCGCCGTACTCGTCGTGGTGGAAGGCACCGAGGTTGAGGATGTTGACCCAGGCTTTGCGGCCGTCGGTGAGGGTCTTGGGGCCGACGCTGACGAGCACGCGGCGGGTGAACTGCTCGGGCACCTCCTCGGCGTCAGGGTCGGCCGGCGGCTCGTCGTCGGTGGCCTCGAGCTCCGTGGGTTCGTCCGGGGCGATCGGGTCGCCGAGCGTCGGGCCGTCCTCGCCGGGGATGACGGGCACGGTGACGTCTTCGGCGCCGGTCTCGCCCATCGTGCGGAGCACGAGGCTGGCGGCTTCGCCTTGGAGGATGACGTCGACGACGGCGGCGTTCGGGTGTTGCTCGGTGAGCTGGTCGCGGACGCTGTCGACGACGGCGGCTTGCTCGGGCGACCAGGGGCCGGCGGGCTCGTCGGGCGTCTCGGCGAGTTGCGGCTCGTCGTCCTCGGGTTCGTCGGCCGCTGGCGGCATGTCGGGCAGCGCCGCGGTCACCTGGTCCTCGGGCATCGCCGGCGCACCGCCGGGCACGTCGGCGCCCTCGGGCGGGGCGGCGGCCGCGGCTTGCTTCTTCAGGATGTTCGCGATCGCGCCCGTCAGGTCGGCGTCGCCGGCGGCGGCCGCTTCCTGCATGGCGTCCCGGAGCGCGGTGGGCGTGTCGAGCTTCCGGAGCGTGCCGGGCTTGCGGTGGGCGTTCGGGAGCGCAGCGAGGCGCAGGCGGATGCTGTCGAGGGTCATGGGGCGAGTCCTTTCCGTGCGCCGGGGCGCCAAAGAGAAGCGTCCCCGAATCGGGGGCGCGCTGCGGTCGGCATGCGGGACGGGGGGTCAGATCACGATGCGACGCATCCACTCACCCGTCTCGGGGTCCTCCTCCTCGAGCCAGCACCGGCAGTAGATGTCGCACTCGGTCGTGCCATCCCCCGGAACCGCCGGCAAGTCGCTGACGCCCGCGTACACGCCAGCGAAGCTCGGGCAGTCCGCGCAGTGCTCCTTTACCGTCGGATCCAGCACCCACCGCACGCGACCCACGCGCACGCTCGGGTCGCTCTTCGCGAGCTCCTCCCGCTCCGCGCGGTTGTCCGTCCACGACTCCTGGATGGTCGCCCAGTAGTCATGGGAGGCTTCACCGGTCACGATGCCCATGCGCAGGCGCATCGCCTGCTCGAGTTCCTCGGCGGGGAGGTTCAGGTCGGGCGTGAGACGATCGCGGAGGCGCGGGATGACGTCGGCGCTGAGGTGCCGTTCGAAGCCGGCGAGGCGTTCGGACTGCCGCACGAGCGCCGCGGCGCTGGGTGCGTCGCCGCCGCCGAGGCGGAATGCTTCGTTGAGCGCCTTCCGGTACTCGCGCTTCAGCGTGCGCTCGAGCTCCGCGAGCTTCGCGGTGAGGCTGATGCTGCGGAGGGGCGCTTCGGTTTCGAGGACGGCGCGCATGGCGTCGCGTGCCCAGAGGTCGTACGCGCGCGCGACCCACTCTTCGAACTCGGCGGTGCCGACTTCCCAGCGGGCGTTCGAGCGTCGCTTCCGGGCGCCGGGTGCGCGCGCGAGCGTCATGGGCTCATGCTGGCACGCGCTCGTGTGCACGTGCGCGGTTGTGAAGCGTGCGGGCGCGTCGCGCGTGGGTTCGGCGGCCGCCGGTTGCGCGTCCTGGCCGTCGCCATCCTGGTCGGTGACGCCGTCGTCGGGGGTCGCGATGATCGGCACGCCCAGCTCCGACGCGAGGGCTTCGATGTCGACGTCCGGTGCGCGCGCGCCCGTCTGCATGAGGACCGAGTAGAACTGGAGCATGAACGCCTGCAGGAAGTCGCGGTTGGCCTTCGTGAGCTTCGCGGGCGCGAACGACGCGTCCGGCAGGTCGCGGCCGAAGTTGAAGTCGATCAGCGGTCGCGCCCATTGGTGCACGAGGTTCGCGAGCATGTCGCCGATGAGGGCCTCCTCGCTGAGGAGGAACATGTCGGCGAGGACCTCGACCATGTTGTAGCTACCGCCCCCGCTCGCCTGGTTGGCGAGCTTGTCGGGGATGAACATCGCGCGCGTCTTCTTGAAGTCCAGGTGGTCGAGGTACGCGGTGAACTCCGCCTGCTTGCTGTCCCCGGTCATGAACTCCATGTCCCAGGAGCGTTCGAACCGGCTGCTGCCGTCGGGGCCGTACGTCTGCTGCAGCGGGAGCGCGACGGCGGCGCCGCTGCGGGATTCTTCAGCGATGCGGATCGCGGCCTCGCCGGCTTCGTCTTGCTGCGCGCCGTCCGGATCGTCCGGATCCACGGGCTGCGGATTGGGCTCGTAGAAGACCTTCCGCTGCGGGATGCTCTGGTCCTCAAAGTACCGGTTCGCGAACTGGTAGATCAGCTCGCCCCACCACCAGAACTTGTACGCGCGCCGCGTGCGCGGGTTGCCGTACGGGTTCCCGAACCGGCGGTCGTGCGTGAAGAGCAGCGTCTTCTCGATCGGGAGGGTGACGCTGTTGCCGGCGGTCTCCTTGAGGCCAGCGTACTGACCGCGTTCATCGAGGAGCAGCTCGACGCCGCTGGGGTGCAGGTTCTTGAGCTTCTCGAACACGGTGGCGCGCCCCGACCAGATGAGGGTGCCGTCGCGTTTGATGGTGGTGTCGCGGCTGCCGTACACGCGTTCGAAGGCGCTGAACCCGAAGTCGAGGGAGTGGAGCATCTCGCGCGCGAGGGTGGGCCAGATGAAGTCCAGCTCGTACTGGAGGAACTCGCGGACGGTCGGTTCCGGGTGCCGCACTTCGGGCGTGATGGTGAGGACGGGCAGCTTGATCATGTCGAGCGCGAGGCCGATCTGGGGGTCGAGGGCGACGCGTTCGAGGATGTGCGGGTCGAGGCGCTTGAGGCGGTCGTCGCGGGGGTCGGTGACTTCGGTGAAGTACCGGCCACTGCCGTGGACCTTGGGGTCGGGGGGGCCGGTGAGTTCGCCGGATGGTGCGCGGGTGGCGAGCTTGAGGACGCGGGTGGCACGCGTGGGCCCGAGGAGGCGCGCGAGTTCGTCGCGCTCGGTGCGGTTGAGGTCGAGCACGGTCACCTCCTGACGGGCGCGGGTTGGGTTCGGGAGCGGGTGGGGCCGGCGGCGGGGCGCGCGGCGCCGGCGTCGGGTCGACTGCCGAGGTCCCAGTTGCGGCTGGTGGTGTCGACCTGGTCGTCGTGCTCGTCGGCTTTGGTGCCGGTGAAGCTCGCGTGCTCGTCAAGCCAGTCGGGGAGCCAGGGGGCGGGGGTGGTGGGGACGCGGATGCGGCCGGCGGCCCATGCGGCGGCGGCGGGGAGCGCCCGCGCGAACTTGTCGCTGCGCGGCGCCCACGTGCGGAGCCGAATCCCGGGGAGGGTGACGGGCTTGCCGTTGATCTCGTACGTTTGGCGCTTGCGGATGTGGTTGACGACGGCGGCTTGGTTGGCGACCTGCTCGATATCGAGGACGACGCCGTACTCGGCTTGCCAGCGGTGGCAGGCTTCGTGGATGCGCGAGAGGTCCCATTGGCCGCGTTCGACCTTGAGGATGTCCATGCCGCGGTCGTCGTTCGTGCCGCCCCAGTGGGCGGCGGCGGCGAGGACGGTGTAGTCGGCGGTCTTCCGTTCGCTGGCGGCGAGGTCGACGGTGACGGTGATGCGCTTGCCGGTGGTGGGGCCGTCGTACCGGGCGGGTTCGCCGCGGAACAAGGCTCCCCCGCGGGGGCGCGGCTGGCACATGTACAAGCTCCACCAGTCGTGCTCGCCGACGAGGCGCTCCTGCTGCCGGAGGAACTCGATGGGGCGCCCCTCAGGCCAGAGGCTCTCGCCGGCGTCGGTGATGGCGGGCAGTTCGATGACCGGCCAGCCTTGCTTCTGCAGGCGGCCGATGGGGTCGTCGGGGTGCCAGCGGGTGTGGATTACGAGGACGCTGGCGCCGGGGTGCAGGCGCGTGAAGGCGGTGCTGGTGAGCCAGTCGAACGCCTTCTGGCGCATGGTCGGGCTTTCGGCTTCCTCGCGGTTCTTGAGGAGGTCGTCGACGATGAGCAGGCCGTTGACCTTCTTGCCGGTGAAGGGTCCGCCAACGCCGGTCCAGAGTACGTGGCTGCCGTTGCGGGCGCGCCAGCGATCGAGGCCGCCTTCGAGTTCGAGGTTGGCGCCGCGCGCGACCTTCTGCGCTTCGCGGGATTGGTCGCGCGCGAACTCCTGCGCGTACGTCGCGTACGCGTGGCTGAGGCCCGGGCGGCGCTGCATGAGCTGCACGAGACCGTGGAAGGCGGTGAGGCTCTTCCCGAACTGCGGCGGCGTGGTGATGCACAGCTGGATGCTCTCGCCGGCGTAGACGCGTTCGAAGGCGTCGGCGATCGGGGTCAGGTGCTGGGGGCTGTCGAGGTCTCGGCTGACGCGGGGGACGTACTCGAGGAGGGGACTGCGGGCGCGTGCGCGGGTGCGGCGTTCGGCTTCGAGGCGGAGGCGGTACGCCTGGTCAGTCCGTGAGGCCGACATCGTTGAGGGCCTCGTCGAGTTCCTCGTCGGTCATGTCCGCGGGGTCCTTGCGGAGGGTGACTTCGCGGCGCTCGACGAACATGCCTAGGTGCTTGCCGAGGTGTGCCCAGGCTTGCACGCGCGCGCTGTGGCTCGATCCTTCGCCGTACAGCTGGGCTTCCTCGCGGAGGCCGCGGAGGACGTCGGCGCGGCTGACGACGGCTTCGTCGTCGCTGTCGGCGCGGAGGCTCGCGAGCTTGGCGGCTATCAGAGGTTTCTCTACCAGCTTGGCGGCTTCTCGATCGGCGTAGGTCGGGCTGTAGCCGGCGAGCTTGGCGGCTCGGGTGGCGGTCATGCCGGGTTCGAGCATGTGTCGGCAGAAGGCGGCCTGGCGGGGTGTGAGCGTGCGTGCCACGGCGGCCTCCTTTCCGGGGGCAGGTGGGCGCCCGCTGCCGAATGGGTGACGGCAGCGGGCGTCAGGAGGTCCCCGCGCATCCGGGGTGGTGCCAGCGGCGAGAGTCTCACTCGCCCGAGTCGCATTGGTTTCACGGTTGAGGCCCAGGACGGGGCCTCGCTGCGATCGTGGTTGCGCTGACTCGCGGATCTGGCCGGCA
>Ga0100403_1004416_pt1 | contig 9994 bp, 13 predicted proteins | sample CryGeymet201501t_FD_83663 | JGI IMG/M metagenome (GOLD analysis project Ga0100403, IMG submission 83663) | Groundwater microbial communities from Crystal Geyser aquifers in Utah, USA - Crystal Geyser metaG 2015-01t | ecosystem: Environmental > Aquatic > Deep subsurface > Groundwater | place: USA...
ACTACATTCACGTCTTTGAGGAGGACGGCGGACAGACCATCGGTTCGTGCCCTTATAATTCTTCGTGGATTAAATTGGGATATGGGGATGATGAATTTAAGGCGCTGCGGAACCGCCCGATTCTCTGCGTCGGCTCGATATGCGGGGAGTCGGCGATGGTGAAGAATTACCTGACGCTGATGGTCAAGGAGTTGAAGCGGATTCAGCCGAACACCGGCGAGCCGCAAGACCAAGCGGTGCACAATCACCTTTGCCATGCGTTTCAAAACACGCCGCTGGGGCCGCGGCAGTGGAAGAACGAGGAGAGTCCGATTTACACGGTGGGCTACATTCGGCCCCGTGAGACGGTGGAGATAAAGGGAGACCTCATTCTGAACAGGGCCGGTAACGTTCCGGCGGTGATTCACCAATGGGACAGGCACCAAAACCTCTCGGCTCTTGTGCGGAGGCTGTACCTTGATTGACTTTGAGCCGATTGACAACGAACGGTTTGCCCAACTGGCCGGAGTTCATTACGACTGTGAGTATTCCGCTACCGCTCCGCTGTGCTACGGAATAACCCATCGGTTGCGTCATCATTTTGGAAAGATGCGGACGCTCGGAAGGATTGTGCTGATCGCCGATTACTCCGATGATTCCGCGGACAAAGAATTTGTGGATTCCGTGCCGGAGAACGTGCAGGCAATCTTCGCCACGAACGCCGACCACGAACACTCACGGCTCCACCCGATTCCCATCGGGCTTCATTACAGCAGGGAGCGGGAGCAACGGCTGGTGGAGCACTCCAAAGCCGGGCCGTTGAAGAGAGAGAAACTGATGTACGTCAATTTCTTCCGGGACATCCCTCGTCCCTCAAAGCCGCGGGTCGGGCTGTATGAGATGTTCGGGGGGCTTGAATGGGTCACGTGCAAAGGAGGCGGATTGGACAACCGGATTCCCCAAGAGGAGTTCTATTTAGACTTGCGGCGCCATGATTACGCTCTATCCCCTCCGGGTGCCGGGCCGGATTGTCACCGCCATTGGGAAGCGATGGCCTTGGGCTGTATTCCCGTGGTGTTGCGGTCGAAGGCAACCGAGGGGTTGTTGGCGGACATGCCCGCCTTGCTGGTGGACGATTGGGGGGAGGTCACGAAAGAAAGGCTTGGGGATTCGTTGCCGAAGTTGAGGGAGCGATTTTCTTGGCCTTCCATGCGTAAATTGGACTTCAATTACTGGAAGGAGAAAATCAATCATGCTGTTGACCGTCTGCGGAATCCCGCGTAGCGGAAGCACGGTGTTGTGGCAAATCACCAGAGCCGCCTTCCCCGGAGACCAAATCGGAAAAGCCCATCCGGGAATGTACAACCACGAGTCGGCGGAACAGGTCATGCTCGTAAACGGCGAAGTAAAGACCGTTGACGTTCGGGGCGTTCCGGTGTTCGTCTCAATCCGCAACCCGTGGGACGTGGCCGCCAGCCGCTTCCGGTTCCGGGGCATACGGACGGCGGAAGACAATAATCTCCAAAGTGAAGCGGGACTTCATGCCGAGTTGGAGGAAATGAAAAAGGGCTTCAACGGATTAGAGAAATTGAGGGGCTATGAAAAGACCGTCATCTTTCGATACCATGAGTTCTTCGGAAATCTCATGGTCATCATTGACGGCCTTGAAAAGTTTATGGGCTGCTCATTCAACCCGGAAGCAAAGAAGCAGTGGCTTGAAGAGTTTTCATTTGAGAATAATTTGAGGCGGAGCAACTCCGGGGACAAGGACGTGTTGCGTCATTACCAGATTTACCCCGGACACGTCGGGGTAGGGGTTCCGTGGACGTGGAGGGGAATCATCCCTCCTTGGGGCTACAAGATGATGGATGAATACTGCAAGCCGATTGCCGAGCGGTGGGGTTACGTTGACCAAACGGGAGAGTTCGGGGGATGAACGTCCTAAGTTTTTCACTGTACGGCAACAACTCCAAGTACCTTCGGGGTATGTTGGCGAACGCCCTACTGGCCCCCAAGATTTATCCGGGCTGGCTGGTGGTTGTTTTCTGCGAAGGCCGGAACAATCATTTGGAATTGACGCGGGCCGGGTGCCACGTCGTCGGCATGGGTGAATCCAAGGGGCACTCCGGGATGATGTGGCGGTTCTTGGCGGCTTGGGAGCCGGGGATCGAGCGGGTCTGCTTTCGGGACGCGGACTCCCGGCTGAACGTGCGGGAGAAGGCGGCGGTGGACGAATGGCTTGAGTCGGGGCTGGACGCCCACTGTATGCACGACCACCCCTGTCACTGCTCTCTGCCGCTCTTTGGAGGCATGTGGGGCGTCAAGGGCGGCGTCTTGTCTGAACCGTGTCCCTTCGTTCGATACTCCAAGGTTTACTTGAATCATGGAGACGATATGCGGCTGCTGGATAAATTCGTGCTGCCTCAAATTAGGAGCAGCCTGCTGCGGCACTCGTCGGTCGGGCTGCCCGTTCAGTGGGGCAAGTATAAGCCGTTCCCGGAGCACCCCGAATGGAAAGGGTTTGTGGGACAGCAGCACGACGCGGCGGGTAATCCGGTATGGCCGAATACTTGACGCCCACCCCGTTGTGGAGTAAATTAAATTTGGAGGAACAAAAACATGGCTTTAACCGACGCACAGACTGCGACTGTGTTTGTAATCCTCGGTGTGCCCCAAGGGGGAGCCGGGGCGGTTGCCGAGCAGGTTGTCTCTATTCGTGGGCCGCTCTACGAGAACTTCGATTTCGCCGGTTTGATTACGGCCATCAATACCAAAATCGCCGCCCTTTCTTCCGACCAAGAGACGCTGGTGGGTGCCCTGCTTACGCGGTGGGATGAATTGAAATCCTACAGCGTGGTACGCATCAAGCGATCCGGGTCGGCGTCAGGGACGTTGGCGGACTACCCGCAGGAGCGGGAGAATATCCGCCGTGATTTGGGCAACATCTTGGGCATGGTGGTTCCGACCGGCGGATTTGTGGCGGAGATGAGACGGGCCTTCGGCGGTGGACACAGGATTGTGCGATGAGCCTGCACGATGAAATCAGGGTGGCCGCGTCCAACGCGGAATACGTCGCGGCATTGGCGATGGGGAAATCCGTCTCTTTTTTGCACTTAAACGCCGCCGCCGTTTCCTTGTATGTCTCCGAGCGGCAGGAACCAGTCGTGTACAATCAAACGATGGCTTCTTCTTTGAACCAGAGAGGAGAGGTCTTGTTGCTGTTCCCCTTCCAGACCGGATTTGCCTACAATTCGACGACCGAGGCGGCTCCGGTTGCGGTCGGCGACATCTTTACCTATGAAGGAAAGCGTTACCGGGCGATTGAGTTTTCTTTGGGAGACAACAATTGCGGCTACCTCATTCGGGGAGTCAACGAGAAGAAGTACGCGGCCTTCGTGGCGTGAGGCGGACATGGGAAATCAGGTTAATTTCTTGGCCGGATTGAAGGGCATCGTCAACGGCACGTCCGTTCCCGGCGGACTGTCTTTCAACGCCGCCCGCACTCATGTCGGGTGGAAGCGGTATGACCTGACCAACCCGGAGTTCTTTTCCGATTTGGTTGACAGCGGGCCGCGGGTGGTGATCAATATCCCGCACTTGATGGACTTCTACATCAACAAGGGCGGCACCTATACTACGGTCATGGACGCCTATTTCGGCTTCTCCGAGTTTACAGACGAGGATATGACGGATATACTTAACCTGATAGATGCGTTGAATGACCGATTGAAGTCCGTGGCGAATTGGAGCGGCTACGCTCCGCCCACGGGCTGGCAATACTCATGGGCCAACCATGAGATAACGCAACGCTCGATTGTGATGTTGGCGCGGTGGAACTTTTGGACGAGGGCGTGTTGAGATGGGCTGGTTGAAGCAGGCCGACCCCGAACTCCATGCGTGGCTCCGCCGCTTGACGACGGAGAGTGGAAACTACGCCAATATGCTGCTCTCCGCTTTGCAAACCACGGCGGAGCAGGAAAGCCGCAAGTCCTTCTGGGACAACTTCGATACCGAGGGCCGGTCAAGCGGCAGCCCTTGGAAGCAGTTGGCCGAGCGCACGGTTCGAGAGCGAACGGCGGCGGGCTATGGCCCGCGGCATCCGATGCTGGTGCGGAGCGGGGCGCTGAAAGGGGCGGTGCTTTCGGCTCAAGTCGAAAAGACCGCGGAAGGCGTCTCATTCAGTGCCGGTTCACAGGGCTACAAACTCAAGGCGGAATACGGGCGCAATCCGCTGACCGTCGGCGACGAACAGATGCGAAAGATTGCGGACGAGATGGGCGGCCGCGTGGAACGGTTCGCCAAGAACGTTCAGTTGTCCGGTGCGGGGGTTCCGGCAAAGTTGGTGAGAACATAAAGGAGAACCATCATGGCGGAACCCGTACTTTGCGACAGCAGTTACCTCATTGCGTCAGTCCTTCACGGCGCAATTGAGTTGGCCCACCCGGTCTCTTTCCACGTCCGGGAAGAGGTCTCGTTTCTGCCCATCCGGGCGGGCGTGGTCTTGGGGCCGGGCTGCCGCCCCATCGTGGCCTTGGACTTGGCGGCGGTTGTGGCCTGCTTGGACTTGGACGACGACATCGCGGCCGGAACCAAGGCGTCACTGGTCATCACGCTGCAACAATCGGATGGGGGAAGCACGGTCATTACATGCGCCAACATGAAGCGCGGGAGTTCGGCGTGGGAAGGCGACGCGGCGCCGTATCAGCGGGCCGTGGACTTCGCCGTGGAAGACACGATGGCGAGTTCGCCTCTGTCGATCACCGTTTAAGGAGGAAGGAACATGGCGTTTTGCGCGTGTCTTTTGGCGAAGAACCTTTCGGCGGCCGAGCCGTTTCTGCCGGATGCCAACAAACTCGGAGTGCCCGAAGCGGCGGACAAGGTGGTTTTACAGCAAAACCACGTCGGGCCGAATGGCGCGAACTTGAAGTTCGGCATCACCAACAACCGCCGGGTCGTGACCAACATCAAGGTCGAAGGCGAAGAGAAGCCGGTACGGTTCACCGGGCAGGCTTTTTGGACTTGGGACGAGCGGTTCGTCGCCGAGTTCGGGGGTGACGTGAACAGGTGGTTAGCCCAGTTCACTTTCAAGAAAGCGGGGGATTGTTATGTCGCCTGATGAGCAAGAGAAGGTGCAACAGGAAGCGCGGGCGTTCTTGGCCGCTAAATTGCGGCTGGTCTCCGGGCACGTGTATCCCGACCTACACCTGTTGTCGGACGAGGAACTCGTGGCTATGGCCGCCGCCGCCGGGATTCTGACGGACGGAGACGGCATGGCCTTGTTCAAAGACGAATTGGGCAAGGCGGAAGGGGGGGGTGCTCCGCGGGAGCCGCAACAACAGCCGCAGCCGCCGCAGGAGTTGTCGTATCGCCAGCGGCTCGGCTTGGCCCGCATCTACCTTTCTTCGCGGACGACCAAGGTGGAGAAGACCTTGGACCCGCAAACGAAGCAGGTGGTGGAAGCGAGAATCACGCAGGCACCGGAAGATTCTCCGTGGAAACAGTAAGGCATGGATACCTTTCAGCGGTTTTCGTTGCAGTTGGATGTCTCCAAGGCATTGGCTTCTCTGGATGCGCTCCGGGCCAAGGCCGCGGAGACGCTCTCTTCTGATAGAAAAGTACGTTCAAGCGTAAGACGAAATATTCCCGGCGTTGAAGCGGCGGGAATGACCGCCGTCGGTTCCACCGTGGGGGCTGCGGCCGTCCGGGAGGCTATGGTTCGCAGCGGGCAAATCAAGGCTCCGATAGGCGCTGTTCCACTTTCCACCAACTTCGTACAAAACGAGGTTCCGGCCGTCTTGACCAAGGCCGACAGTATTCGCGGGCTGGACAAGATGAAAGTCGGCATATTCTTCAACCGGAACTACAAGGGCGCCCAGAATGTCTTTGTGCGGGAATCAGGCCCGCGTGTCCGCACGGAAGGCATGAACCGGGAATTACGGAGGAAGTTGGAGGGCTTGGGGCCGGCGAAGCCTTCGCCGATGGGTAAAATCGGCAAGGTATTATCCGGCCATTCGGAGTACCTGCGAAGCATAGCCGAGGGATTGCGGCTCCGCGGGGCAAGTAAGACCGCGGCCATTGGGGCGGCCTTGGACGCCTACACCCCGGTAACTGGAAACCGGATGAGGACCTTTGAACGGGCTTTTGGCGGGGCAAAGAAATTATTTGGTTCCGGGAAAGCCGGGGTCGGACGCCCGGCTTTCAACACCCCGCTTGGGTTCGTCAACTGGTTCGGACGTTCAACCCCGCTGGGCCGTGGAGCGGCAAGCATCCTTCCGGGCATGGGGCGCTCGGCTTTACGGGCGGCCCTGTCTCCGGTGACGCTCTCCGGATTCGGCATCGGCTTCACGATCAAGCACATTCTCGAAAACATCGGGGAGAGCCGGTTAAGAACGCAGGAATTAAAGAAGAATATTTACGACAACCCGATTTACGATTTAACGGTTCGCCGTCACGTTAAAATCGCGGGAACCGACGCGGTGAAGTTTCACGCGGACTTGGAAAAGTTCGCGGACATTGCCGCCTATACGCAAACGTCCGAGTTGGGGCACGTCGCCGACTCCATTTGGTATTCTTTGACCGGCGGGACGCGGGAGTCAACTGCCGAAAAAACCAAGCGGGCCAGAGACCTTTACGTGAAAGGTTTTCAGACCGGATATAAGATGGATGTAACAAGACCTTACGCCTTCCTTCGGCATCTGGCGAGAGCGTCGAAAGTGGAGGTTCTTCACGATGCCCATAAAATCCTATCGAGAAACAGTTACGTTGGCTCTTTTGCTTACACGATGGCGCACATGTTCGGGACGGGAGAGGGATGGGCGGAACGCTTTGGCGCCACAGTGGCGCTGATGGGCAGACCCCCGGAAATATGGAGAAATGCCGTTGAACAAGCGGTTATGAAACGAGCCGAAGAGGCGGAAAAGATATATGCTGAAAGGGAGCGGCAGGCGGAAATTTTCATGTCCGACTCAAGGCTACAGTCGTTCCACCTTCACCGCCGCAGGGAGATTCGTGAGTTCCAGCAAAAAACCCTGCTCCCCAAGGTGTCCAAGTTGATCGGCGAAGATTGGATTTCAAATTAGGAGAGCATGATGAGCCTCGTAATCGCGGACGCGGTATTTTCCAACCCCGATGCTATTGACCCGACGAGTCCCGGAAACTACTGGCACTCCATTGAGGAGATTGCCGGGCCGGAAATGAATCTCAAGGAACTCGATTATCCGGGCGTCGGGATGGGGGCCATTTTCCTGAACGCCAAAAAAAGAAGGATTACGGGCACGGTAATCATCATCCAAGATTCGTATGCCGATGTCGCGGCCCAAGTTGACTCCATTCAAACGTCCTTGCAGTCCCCGCCGTTCGACGTGACCTTGCCGAGCGGACAGATGCACGAGAATTGCTGGGGAGACCCGGCCGGCGCGTTCAAGCGGGGCATCATCAGGAAAATGGACTTAAATTCCGGCACCTACTTTTCCTTGTGCGGTTTTTCGATCATGGTGCCGCTGTGAGGCCGGGGATGAGAACCGGCTCGATGCCGGGAGACGTGGCCGATGTTTTGAAGGACTTTTCCGTCAAGTCCTCGTCGAACATCGTGCGGGTTCAGTTCCGCCCGCAGGCTCCCTTCGGCGGGCGGTACTTCGGCGTTTACGTCAACTCCCGGCTGGCCGGTGTCTATTACGTCGCCTCCGAAGAGTTGTTTTCCGCCGACTTCCCCGCGCCCACGTCTTCGGCGTATGCGTCCGTTTACGTCGAGGATTTCGCCGATTGGCCGGTGGGCTACGATCCTCGGCTGGGGGTGGACGAATTTGAGGCCGAGGCCGCCGACCGCATCGCCTTAAAGTGGACGGCTGCTCCCGTTTTCTCCGCGGTCAACACCGGGGCCTTCACGTCCCCGTCGTTCGACGGGCTAAAGCGGTATGCGAATTGTATGCAGGTCGAAAACAATCCGCTTTGGGGCCGGCTGCGGCTTGAGACCGTGACCGTCGGCGGCGTGACCTCAATGAACCTATACGCGGGCAATACGCTCGTGGCCTACGGCTCCCGCACCGGGGCCGGGACATTTACGCTGGTGGAAGTGGACTCTTCCGGCGTATCGGGGACGGTGGATTGGGACGGCAGCGGCGGCGACGTTGACGCCGAAGATGAGGCGTACTTTGACGCCCGCTGGCCGTCCGCTTACCAGATTCACTACTCCACCTACACGTTGTCGTTCCCGCGGACGCCGGAAGCAACGCTGTACGACGACGGCGGCTCAAACAATTTCCGGTTTGTTTCCGGGAAGTTGGATTCCGGGGTGTACGAGGCGGCGATCTTGGCCGTGTCGTCCGAGGGCGTGGTGGACGCGGCAACCGCGGCATCGGCGACGGTGACGATCAATGCCCCGCCGTTGCCGCCGACGGACTTGGACTACCTAAGCGGCGATGCCGAAGCGACGACCGTGGCGTGGACGGCATCGGGAACGCTTTACGACGTGACGTACAACGTGTACGCCAATAAATTTATGGACGAGGCGGTGGATATGTCCGAGCCGGTCGGCAGCACGGCGTCCACCAGTTATGAGTTGCCGGTTCCCGGACACACCTTGGCGTCCGCCTACGGCCCGGTGGTGGAGGATGATTGGAGCGGCATCCGCCGGGTGGTGGTGCGGGCGGTGAAGAACGGGATTGAGGAGAAGAACGGCATTGAGTTGCGCATGGAGTTCGACTCGGACGGGGTGTACGTTGCGAAGCGTCCGAGCCACGCGGCCATCGGCGACGTGGAAATCAGCGGCTTATCCTTTGACGTGACGGGTTGGTACGACGGGGCGGAAGAGGAAGGCGCGGCCACGCAACTCAAGTTGTTCCTTTGGGCGGACGGGGACTCGCCGGATTGGGATACCGCGGAAGACACGCAAGCCCTGACGGCGGGGGCGTTGCAGAAATCAGCCGTGCTCTCCGGGAGCGTCTTGTACGCCGGGTACTACTGGATTTCGATCCGCCCGGCGACGGCGGGTGGAGTCTTGGGCAACGCGATGCCGAAGCGGCGGATTTATCTGTCGGATGCGGAGCCGAACGACGTGAGCGGCTTGGAAGCGAAACCGGCAAGGGGATAGGCATGAACTCCGGGACTGTGGCGCTGTCGCAGGGGAAGGACGTTTGGGTCTTCACCCTCGAAATAGACGGCGAACCGATTGAGAACGCCCATCCGTCCTTGGTCAGAATGGAGCCGGGGCCAGACCCGACAACGATTGAAGTGGAAGTCCCCTTCTTGAAGACCGGCGGAAGATTCCGGGCGGCCACCAACCCGGCACGGCTGTCTGAAAAGTGGTGGTGGAAGCAGAGGGGTTCCACGCCCTGTGCGGTATATGCCCGGAACACCACTTCCGGGTTGCGGCATGTGGCCTTCTGCGGGGTCATCACCGAGGTACAGCACGGCATCGGCGAAGACGTTGGGGTACTCAAGATTTCCGACGCTCGTTGGCTGCTTTCGGGTAAGCCGCTGGTGGGCCGGTTTGTCGCCAACCACAACGTGAGTTATACCGTTGCGGAGAATAAGGCCGCCCGCGACAACGCGAAATCGGCGTTGGATAAAACCCAACAAGAGTTCACCCAATACATGCGGGATTACAAAGAAGGCGGAGCCGACCCGGATAAGATTGAAGAGTACGGCACGAAGATTAACAAATTGAAGGCGGACATCACGGCGAACCAGTCGGCCATAGACGCGGCCTTGGCCGCCGGCCCGCCGATTATCTACAAGCAGCGGGAAGACCCCATCTTCAACGAGAAGGGGATGCCGAATATGTTTCGGACATCCTATGGCCCGGTCTTCACCTATCCGTGGTTCAACGTGAACCCCGACTTTGGGCTGCCCGGCGTGGAAACCAATCCTTCGGTTACACAGCAATACGAGGGCGCAATCAGAGACCCGCTCAAAATCGTGCCGGGCCGCACGGCGGAGTTTTGGTCTCTGGCCGACATCTGGCAGTACCTTTACAACACGACGTACCGCGGCTCCTACCCGGACGCTACCGGCGACG
>Ga0100403_1004419_pt1 | contig 9987 bp, 8 predicted proteins | sample CryGeymet201501t_FD_83663 | JGI IMG/M metagenome (GOLD analysis project Ga0100403, IMG submission 83663) | Groundwater microbial communities from Crystal Geyser aquifers in Utah, USA - Crystal Geyser metaG 2015-01t | ecosystem: Environmental > Aquatic > Deep subsurface > Groundwater | place: USA...
GCGCGGTCGCGGTAGAGCGCCTGCGCCTCAGGCGCCGGGCCGCGCCGGGCGCCGATGGCCGCGATCTCGATCACGCGCACTTGCGCGCCCTGCGCGAAGGTCAGCACGTCGCCGGGGCGCACGCGGGCGCCGGGCTTTTGCGTGCGCTGGCCGTTGACGCGCAGACCCTGCGCCGCCGCTTTCGCCGCCAGCGCGCGCGTCTTGAAGAACCGCGCGCGCCACAGCCACACGTCGAGACGTGCGGCGCCCTCAGCGTCCCCGCCCTCCGGCTGCGCGCCCTGTTCCGGCGCTTGCGGCGCGCTCACGCCGGCCTCAGAGCTTGTCGCGCAAGGCTTTGAGGATCGCGAACGGGCTGTCCGGGTCGGGCGCGCGGCGATCGTTCTGGTTGCGGTCGGGCGCCGCGCGCTCATTTTTCGCGCGGTCCTGCGCCGGGCTGGCGGTGAAGGCGCGCGGGCCTGAGTCGTCGCGGCGCGCGCCGCCTCCCGCCCCGCCGCCTGAACGCTCGGGGCGCGCCCTGGGGCCGCCCTTTCCGCCGCCTGCGCCCTCGCCGCCCTTCTTGTCCCAGCGCCGCTCGCCCTTCGGACGCTCAGACCGTTCCGGCCGCTCTGCGCGCGCGGCGTCGGCGGGCGCGGCGTCGGAGTGTGCGGCCTCTGCTGGCGCGGACCCTGCAGGCGCGGCGGCGTCGCCGGTCTGCGCCGGGGCGCGCGCGCGCGGGCCGCGCGGCGGTCGCGGGCGCTCCCGCGCGCCCGCGTCGCGGGGCGGTCGGCGCGGCGCGAGGGTGAAGGTGTAGAACGCCTCGGTCTCGACCGGCGCTTCGGTCTCGACCGGCGCCTCGGGCTGCGCAGAGTCCGCCTGAGCGGTTTCCGCCTGTGCGGGCGCGGGCTGGTCTTCTGCGGTTTGATCTTCCGCAGGCGCCGCCGCCTCGGCTGCGGCCGCTTCGGGCGCCGTGCTGTCGGGCGTCACGGCGGCGGGCGCTGTGTCCGGCGTCGCTTCAGCTTTATCCGCCGCAGCCTCGGGCGCCGCAGTCTCAGGCGCGGCAGCCTCAGGCGCCGCAGCCTCGGACGCCGCCGCCTTCGCCGTCTTCACCAAGCGGGGCTTGGGCCGCTCGCCGCGCTCGGCGGCGTAGCCGAGGCCCTTCATCAGTTCGGCGAACTGCTCCAGCGTGCAGCCGGTGATCGACAGCATCTCAGGCGCCGCCTCAAAGCCTGCGCGCGCGTCGCGCTGGCGGATCATGTCGGCCAGCCGCTCCAGCATGTCGATGCGCAGCGCGCGCGATCCGCACAGGCGATACCCGGCGCGGGGATAGAACCCCTCCGGCGCGCCGGGAACGGCGGCGATGGTCACCAGGCCCGGCGGCGGCGCGGAGGGAAACTCGTCGAACTTCGCGTGCAGCGCCCAGAGCAGCAGGCGAAACCGCGTCGGCGCCGGTTTCAGCAGCGCGGGCATGAACACATGGTGCTGGCCAAAGCGCACGCCGTGCTTGCGCAACAGCGCGCGCCCTTCCTGATCGAGCTGCTTGATGTCGTCCTGCACCGCGCGGCGCGGCAGCACGCCCAGCGCCTCGATCAGCTGAAAGCCCACGCCGCGCGCCAGCCCGGTCATCGCCGGATCGTCGCGCATCGCGGTCAGCGGCTCGAACAGCGCCTTGATCCGCCGCTCGATCCAGTGCGTGAGGCGGCGCGTCACCTTGTCGGCGATGGCGGGGTCGGCGCCCTCGTCCACGAAGGCGCGCACCGAAGGGCTGAGCGGGTCGGACCCCGGCTCCAGCCTGCCTACCGCGTCGGCGCCCCACATCAGCCCGCCCTGATCGGTCACGTCGATCTCGGTGTCGGGGGCGTTGTAGAACTTGTCGGCGCGCGCGCCGAGATGCGCCTGCAACGCCTGCTGCGACGCGGCCTTCAGCGTTTTCAGTTCGATCGCGCCCGCCTCGGGGTCGGGCCGGAAGCGAAAGCCCTCCAGACGCCCCACGGCATGGCCTTCGACGATCACCTCGCCCGTGTCGCTCACTTCGGCCACGAGCCTCTCCTTCTGCTTCAGGCGCTGCATCAGCACGCTGGTGCGCCGGTCCACGAATCGCTGGGTCAGCCGGGCGTGGAGCGCGTCGGACAGACGGTCCTCCACCGCGCGCGTCCGCTCCCGCCAGCCGCCCGGATCGTCCAGCCATCGCCCGCGATTGGCGACGTAGGCCCAGGTGCGGACATGCGCAAGGCGCTTGGACAGCGCGTCGATGTCTCCGTCGGTCCGGTCGAGCCGCGCAACCTGCCCGTCGATCCAGTCGGAGGGTATAACGCCCGCGTCGCTCAGCAGGAACCGATAAATGCGCTCCAGCAGCGCGGCGTGGTCGGCGGGCGCGCTCTTGCGGAAATCGGGGGTCTGGCACACGTCCCACAGCAGCCGCACCGCCGCGCCGCCGCGCGCGCGCTGCTGGATGTCGGGATCGGCCCACAGCGCGCGCAGCGCGACCATGTCCTCCGCCTCGCGCGCGCGCACCAGATTGGGGTTGGGCGCCTGCGCCTCAAGGCTGCGCAACAGCGCAGGCACCGCGCCCATGTCGAGCCGCGCGTTGCGCCAGTGCAGTTTCGGCGCCGGGTCGAAGCGGTGCGAGACGATGCGGTCGATGATGTCGGGGTCGGGCGCCGGGGCCTCGCCGGTCACACCGAAGGCGCCGTCGGCCAGATGCCGCCCGGCGCGGCCCGCGATCTGCGCCAGCTCCTGCGCCTCCAGCGCGCGGTGGCGGCGGCCGTCGAACTTGGAGAGCCCGGCGAAGGCGACGTGGCGCAGGTCGAGGTTCAGCCCCATGCCGATGGCGTCGGTCGCCACCAGATGCTGCACGTCGCCGTTCTGATAGAGCGCCACCTGCGCGTTGCGGGTGCGCGGGCTGAGCGCGCCGGTCACCACCGCCGCGCCGCCCTTCTGACGGCGAATCAGCTCCGCCAGCGCATAGACCGCCTCGGTGGAGAAGGCGACCACGGCGCTGCGCGGCGGCAGGCGCGAGATCTTCTTCGATCCGGCGTACTCCAGCCTGGAGAATCGCGGCCGCGTCACGAAGCGCGCCTTCGGGATCAGCGCGGCGATGCGGGCGCGCATGGTGTCGGAGCCGAGAAACAGCGTCTCCTGCGCGCCGCGCGCGCGCAACAGGCGGTCGGTGAAGATGTGGCCGCGATCGGGGTCGGCGCAGAGCTGGATCTCATCGACCGCCACGAACTCGGCGCCCCAGTCGAGCGGCATCGATTCGACGGTGCAGAGCACGTATTGCGCGCCTGCGGGGGCGATCTTCTCCTCGCCGGTGATCAGCGCGGCGGCGCGCGGGCCGCGCAGCGCCACCACCCGGTCATAGACCTCGCGCGCCAGCAGCCGCAGCGGAAAGCCCATCACGCCGGAGCGGTGCGCCAGCATCCGCTCGATGGCGTAGTGCGTCTTGCCGGTGTTGGTGGGGCCGAGCACCGCGATCACGGTGGCGTCGCGGTCATCGGGGTCGCGAAAAGGCGCGTGCGGCGGGGCGGCGTTCATGGACGGGCCTTTCGCAGGCTTTCGGGCGCAGCCGCAAGTGCGCGGCGCAGCGTGGCGTCAGATGTCGCGCCCGTCCACGCCGGGGGCGAGCCGCTCAACCGCCTCGCGCGCGCCATCGAGATGGGGATTGAGCCGCAGCGCCTCGCGCTGGACGCGCAGCGCGCCTGCGTCGTCGCCGATGCGTTCGAGAATCACCCCCAAGCCCGTCAGCGCGCCGAAATGGCGCGGCTCAAGCATCAGCGCCTGCTGGATGTCGGCCACCGACAGCCAGAATTCATCCTGCAGGAAATGCGCGGTGGCGCGCGCGTTCCAGGCTTCGGCGAAATCGGGCGCCAGCGTGATCAGCGCCGAGAGATGCGCCACCGCCTTGTCGTATTCCTCGGCCTCCAGCGCCGCGCGCCCGCGCGACAGCAGGAAATCCATGCTGTCGGAGCCGGAGACGGACCAGATTTCGGCGATCCGGCGCTGGATCTGGCCGGGGTTCGGCGCGTTCTCCTCCGCCAGCGTGGCGAACAGCGCGTCGAGCGCCGCTTTCGGCGCGTCCTGCGTCCCCTGCGCCGCGTCCTGCGCCGCGCCCTGCGCATCCCGCGCCGCGTCGGGCGCGTCCTGCTGCGCGAGCGCCGACCCCGCGATCAGCAGCAGAGGCGCAAGGTAGCGTCCGAGGGTGATTGCCAACATGATCCCAAGCCTTATCGTCCGCCGCAGACATCATGTGGCGCCTTGTCGGCGCGCAGCAAGGGGAATGCGACATGCTCGATCCGTTGGCCAAGGCGCTTGAGGCGCTGCGCGAAAAGACCAAGGGCGAAACGCTGGAGGGGTCGGTGAAGCTGGACTTCACCGATCTGGGCGCGCTGCGGCTGGATGAGAACGGCGCGCGGATGGACGACGGCGCCGACGCCGACTGCACCATCATCGCCGACCTCGAGACGTTTCGGAAGATGTTCGACGGCGATCTCAGCCCCACCGGCGCCTTCATGACCGGCAAGATCAAGATCGACGGCGACATGGGCGTGGCGATGAAGGTCGCGAGCCTGCTTGGCTGAAAATGGCCCTCTTGGTCCGGGCTCGTCGCCGCTTGCGCTGACCGCCGCCGACGGCGTGCGGCTGCGCGGCGCTGTCCTGCCCGGCGGCGAACGCGGGGTTGTGCTGCTGTTGCCGGGGCGCACCGAGTTTTGCGAGAAATACGCGGGCGTCGCAGGCGATTTCGCCGCGCGCGGCTTTGCCGTCGCCTCGCTCGACTGGCGCGGGCAGGGGGCGTCGGCGCGGCCCGTCGGCCACCCGCGCAAAGGCCATGTGGACGACTTTTGCGCCTTCCAGCGCGATCTCGCCGCATTGCTGGCGGCGGCGCCGGTGGCGGCGGCGCCGGGGCCGCGCGTGATGGTGGCGCATTCCATGGGCGGCGCCATCGGCCTGCGCGCGCTGGTGGACGGGCGGCTGACGGTGTCGGCGGCGGTGTTCTGCGCGCCGATGTGGGGGCTGGCGCAGGGCCGCGCGGTGGCCCTGGCGGGGCGGCTGATGGCGGAGGCGGCGGTGGCGCTGGGCATGGCGCGCGCCTATGCGCCGGGCGGCGGCGACGCCTCCTACGCGGCGTCCGATCCCGAGCCGAACGTGCTGACGGCGGACCCGGAGCAGGCCGCATGGCTGGCGGCGCTGACCCGCGCGCACGCCGACAAGGCGCTGGGCGGGCCGACCTTCGGCTGGCTGCGCGCCGCCTATCGCGAGATGGCGGCGCTGGCGCCGCTGCGCTTGCGCGCGCCCGCGATGGCGGCGGTCGGCGGCGACGAGGGCGTGGTCTCGAAGGCGGCGATCCGCGCCCGCGCCGCGCGCGACGGCCTGCCGCTCACCGAGATCGCGGGCGGGCGGCACGAACTGTTCATCGAGACGCCGCCCCGGCGCGCGCGGCTCTGGGCGGCGATCGACGGCTTTCTCGCCGATCAGAAGCTCTGAAGCAGCGCCAGCGCCTGGGCGTGGATGCGGGCGTCGCCCGCCGCCAGCACCCGGCCGCCCTGCGGGCAGGGCTGGCCGCGCCAGTCGGTGATCATGCCGCCGGCGCCCTCGATCACCGGGATCAGCGCCTGCACGTCATAGGGCTGCAACCCCGCCTCGATCACCAGATCGACGCAGCCCAGCGCCAGCAGCGCATAGGCGTAGCAATCCATGCCGTAGCGGGTGAGGCGCGCGCGGTCGCGCACCGCCTCGAAGCCCAGACGATCCTGCGCGGTCCCCACTTCGGGATAGGTGGAGAACAGCGTGGCGTCCTCCAGCCGGGCGCAGGGGCGGGTGGACAGCGCGCGGGTCTGCGCGCCGCGCCGCCACGTGGCGGCGGACCAGCCGTCGCCGCACACGCCCTCGAACCGCTCGCCCGTGAACGGCTGGTCGATGATGCCGATCCGGGGCCGCGCGCCGTCGTTCAGCGCCACCAGAACGCCCCAGCTGGGCGCGCCGGAGATGAAGCTGCGGGTGCCGTCGATGGGGTCGAGCACCCAGGTGAGGCCGGAGACGCCGGGGGTCGCCGCCGCCTCCTCGCCCAGGATCGCGTCGTCGGGCCGACGGGCGCGCAACACGGCGCGCATCGCGGCCTCCACCGCGCGGTCGGCGGCGGTCACCGGGTCGAACCAGCCCGCGCCGCCCTTGTCCTCGACGCCGAGCGCCGGCGCGCGGAACCACTCAAGCGCGGGCGCGCGGGCGGCGTCCGCCGTCAGACGCGCCACATCCAGCAGCGCGGTGAGCGCGGCGTCGTCGAGCGTTGCGCCGTCGAGCGTTGCGCCGTCGGGGGCTGCGTCAGCGAGGGGGAGGGTCATGCCATGCTCCGTCGCCGCGTCAGAACGGCGATCAGAGTCGTGCGGCGCCGGTCGGCGTGCGTCAACCGGCGCCGCAAAGCCGCCTCAGGCTGCGGCGCTGAGGACGCGGGCGAGGTCGAACAGCCTGCGGCGCTGCTCCTCGGGGATCGCGTTGTAGGAACGCACCAGTTCGATCGCCTCGCGGTCCACCATCAGGTCGCCCAACTGCGCCGCCGCCGGATGCTCCGCCGTCTCGGCGCCGTCGATGCCCTCGAAGTAAAACGAGATCGACGTGTCCATCGCCTGCGCGATGTCCCACAGGCGGGACGCCGAAATCCGGTTCATGCCCGTCTCATATTTCTGAATCTGCTGAAACTTGATGCCGACGCGCTCACCCAGCTGCTGCTGGGTCATGCCCAGCATCCAGCGGCGGTGACGCACGCGCTTTCCGACATGCACATCGATGGGATGTTTCATTGGCCTCGCCCTCACAAAAAAAACATAATCAGTGATGCAAGCAGCGTGCCAGGTTCCGAAAGGGTGCTTTCTTAAAGAGTTAACGGCGCGAGAGTCGCGGCTGCGTCATACACGCTAAGGGCGTATGACCGACCTTGAGGGGCGAAGCGGCTGCTGGCGTTCGCCAGTTTACCGCTTCGCCCTGTTCATCTTTCGCAAAACGCATCGCAAAATGCGAATCCACCGTCACCCATTCGCTTTTCGCGACTCGCGCTTGCGGTCGTTGGGGTCGAGCAGCCGCTTGCGCATCCGCAGCGACTTTGGCGTGACCTCAACCAGTTCGTCGTCGTCGATATAGGCGATGCATTCCTCAAGGCTGAAGCGGGTCGGCGTGGTCAGCGTCACCGCCTCGTCCTTGCCCGAGGCGCGCATGTTGGTGAGCTGCTTGCCCTTGAGCGGGTTCACCTCAAGGTCGTTGTCGCGCGAATGCTCGCCGATCACCATGCCCATGTAGATCTGTTCCTGCGGGCCGATGAACAGCCGCCCGCGATCCTCCAGCTTCCACAGCGCATAGGCGACCGAGACGCCGGTCTCCATCGAGATCAGCACGCCCTGACGCCGCCCCTGCATCGGCCCCTTCCACGGCGCCCAGGAGTGAAACAGCCGGTTGAGCACGCCGGTGCCGCGCGTATCGGTCAGGAACTCGCCATGATAGCCGATCAGCCCGCGCGAGGGCACATGCGCCACCAGTCGGGTCTTGCCCGCGCCCGCCGCGCGCATCTCGACCAGATCGCCCTTGCGCTGCGCCAGTTTCTCGACGACCGTGCCCGCATAGGGCTCGTCCACGTCAATCACCACTTCCTCGATCGGCTCCAGCTTCTGGCCGTTCTCCTCGCGCATCAGCACGCGCGGGCGCGAGATCGAGAGCTCGAAGCCCTCGCGGCGCATGTTCTCGATCAGCACGCCCATCTGAAGCTCGCCGCGCCCGGCGACCTCGAACGCCTCGCCGCCGGGGGTTTCCGAGACCTTGATCGCGACGTTGCTCTCGGCCTCGCGCATCAGCCGGTCGCGGATGACGCGGCTCTGCACCTTGTCGCCGTCCTTGCCGGCCAGCGGACTGTCGTTGATGCCGAAGGTCACCGAGATCGTCGGCGGGTCGATCGGCTGGGCGTGCAGCGGCTGCGTCACCGACGTGTCGCACAGCGTGTCGGCCACGGTCGCCTTCGACATGCCGGCCAGCGCCACGATGTCACCCGCCTGCGCGCTCTCGACCGGCTGGCGCGCGAGGCCGCGGAACGCCAGCAGCTTGGAGACGCGGAACCGCTCGACCTCATGGCCGTCGCGGCTGAGCGCCTTGATCGCGGCGCCTGCGGTCAGCACGCCGCTCTCGATGCGCCCCGTGAGGATGCGGCCGAGGAACGGATCGGCCTCCAGCGTGGTCGCCAGCATGGTGAAAGGCTTGTCGGCGTTGACGACCTGCTTTGGCGCCTCGATGTGGCGCACGATCATGTCGAACAGCGGCGCAAGGCTGTCGCGCGGCCCCTCCAGCGTCTCGTCGGCCCAGCCGTTGATGCCGGAGGCGTAGAGCACGGGAAAGTCGAGCTGCGCCTCGGTGGCGTCCAGCGCCACGAACAGGTCGAACACCTCGTTCAGCGCGCGGTCCGGCTCTGCGGCGGGCTTGTCCACCTTGTTGAGCACCACGATCGGCCGCAGGCCCAGCCGCAGCGCCTTGGCGAGCACGAATTTCGTCTGCGGCATCGGCCCTTCGGCGGCGTCCACCAGCAGCGCGACGCCATCGACCATGCTCAGGATGCGCTCGACCTCGCCGCCGAAATCGGCGTGGCCGGGGGTATCGACGATGTTGACCCGCACGCCGTGCCACTCGACCGAGGTGCACTTGGCCAGAATCGTGATGCCGCGCTCGCGCTCCAGATCGTTGCTGTCCATGGCGCGCTCGGCCACCGACTGATTGGCGCGGAAAGCGCCCGATTGCTTGAGCAGTTCATCGACCAGCGTCGTCTTGCCGTGGTCAACGTGGGCGATGATGGCGATGTTGCGCAGGTTCATAAGGTGTTGCTTTCGGGGCATGAGGGCTTGCGCGCTCCATACAGGGGGGCGGCGGGAAAACCAACCATGCTTTTCAACGGGCGTCCGGCGTGGGCTTTGTTGCGCGCCCGGCGCCAGTGTCGCCGCGCGATGCGGGGGTGACGGGGCGGCGCCGGGAGCCATAATAGCGCGAGGAAAACGACCAGAGGAGAAACCCGATGATCGCCACGCCGCTCACCCGCCGCAGGCTGCTGGGGGCCGCCGCCTCCGCCACCCTGCTCGCCGCCGCGCCCGGCTTCGCCGCCGCGCCCTTGCAGGGCCCGGCGCGCACCGCATATCGCCGCTTCCGCCTCGGCGATTTCGAGGTCACCACGCTGCTCGACGGCGCCGTCGCGCTCGACGGTCCGTATCCGATCTTTGGTGAGGACCAGTTCGCCGAGGATGTCGCGGCGCTGGCGCAGGCCAACCTGCTGCCCGCCGACCGCATGACCATCAGCTTCACCGTGACGCTGGTCAACACCGGGGCCGAGCTGATCCTGTTCGACGCCGGCAACGGCGCGGGCCGCAGGCCGGACGCAGGCGCGCTGTCTGGCGCGCTGGCGCAGGCGGGAATCGCGCCGGAGCAGATCGACGTGGTGGTGATCACCCACATGCACCCCGACCACATCGGCGGGCTGATGGAGAACGGCGCCCCCGCCTTTCCCAACGCGCGCTATGTCACCGGCGCGAAGGAGTTCGATTTCTTCTCGAAAACCCCGCCCGAGCGGCTGGCGGCGCTGATCGCCGCCAACGTCGCGCCGCTGGCGGAGAAGATGACGTTCCTTGAGCCGGGCGGCGCGGTGGCGCCGGGCGTCGAGGCGGTGGCGGCGTTCGGCCATACGCCGGGTCAGCTCGCCTATCACGTCGAGAGCGCGGGGCGGCGGCTGATGATCACCGCCGACGCGGCGAACCACTACGTCGTCTCGCTCCAGCGCCCCGACTGGCACGTGCGCTTCGACATGGACAAGGAGGGCGCGGCGGCCACGCGCAAGGCGCTGTTCGGCATGATCGCGGCGGACCGCATCCCGTTCATCGGCTATCACATGCCCAGCCCGGCGGTGGGCTATGTCGAGCCGCTGGGCGCGGGGTTCCGGTTTGCGCCCGAGAGCTATCAGCTCAGCCTCTGACGCTAGAGCCGGTCGCGCAGCGCATACCA
>Ga0100403_1004421_pt1 | contig 9982 bp, 4 predicted proteins | sample CryGeymet201501t_FD_83663 | JGI IMG/M metagenome (GOLD analysis project Ga0100403, IMG submission 83663) | Groundwater microbial communities from Crystal Geyser aquifers in Utah, USA - Crystal Geyser metaG 2015-01t | ecosystem: Environmental > Aquatic > Deep subsurface > Groundwater | place: USA...
CTTCGATTCCACGTGCGGCTTCGACGCCGGGTCGCTCAGCGTCATCGGGTCAGCCCTCCTGCGCCATGGCCTGCGCCGCCGCCTGCTGCGCCGTCTGCCGCGTTTGCGCAAGCGCTATCGCCGCCGCCGCCGCGCCGGCGGCGCAGGACCAGCTCCGCTCCGCCGCCACCCACGCGCGCCCGGCCTGTCCCAGCCGCGCGCGCAGGTCGGCGTCGGCCATCAGCCGCGCCAGCCCCGCCGCCAGCGCGGTGACGGAGCCCTTCTCCACCATGATCGCGCCGCCCGAGTCCGCAGCCAGCTCCGCCAGCGGGCGCACGTCCGACACGACAAGCGGCCGCGCCATCGCCATCGCCTCCAGCGGCTTGAGCGGCGAGACCAGCTCGCACACCGCGCAGGGCCTGCGCGGGAACGGCGCGATGTCGATCAGGCTGTAATACGCCGCGATCTCCGTCTGCGGCGCCCGCCCCGGCATGATCAGCCAGTCGGCGAAGCCGCCCGCAGCGGCGATCGCGCGCAACTGGGCCGCGATCGGTCCCGCCGCAGCATGATGAGGGCCTTCGCCGCCGACCAGCAACAGCCGGAACGCGGCGCCCTGCGCCTTCAGCCGGGCGCAGGCGGCGGCGAGGTCATCCAGCCCCTCGTAATCGGCGAAGGCGCCGACATAGCCGATCACCGGCGCATCCCCGGGCGCATCCCCGGTCGTCTCCGTCGGCAGGCCGAGCCGCGCCGCCAGCGCCCGGTCGCGCGGGATCGGGCGCAGCCGCGCGGCGTCGCAGCAGTTCGGCGCGATCAGCACCCGGTCCGCCGCCGCGCCGCGCGCAATAATCTCGTCGCGCATGGCGCCGTTCAGCGTGAGCACGGCGTCGGCGCCGCGCGCCGTCAGCGTCTCGAGCCGACGCTGCGCGGCGAAGGCGGCCGAAGCGGCGAAGCGCGGGTCGCGCGCGGCGTGGGTGATCTCCCAGAAGCCGCGCACCTCGTAGACGAACGGCAGCCCCAGACGGCGCGCCGCGATCAGCGCGGGCAGCGCGGTCATGTGGTTGGATGCCGCCATCACTGCAGCGGGATCGAGGACGCGCAATCGCGCCTCCAGCGCGTCCGCCGCCGCCGCGACATAGGCCGCGACCGGCCGCCCACGCTTGCGGGGCGCGGCGATCCGCTGGTAGCGTACGCCGTCATACACCACCGTCTCCGGCGCAGCGGCGGCGCCCGGATCGCGGTCGGGCGACAGATCGCCGGGAAAACCCGGTCGCGTCACCGCCGCGACCTCGAACCCCAGCGCCCGCAGGCCGCCGATCATGCCGTGCGAGCGCATCGCGTAGCCGTTGGTGGTCTCGGGCGGGGCGTTGTTGAGCACATAGGCCACTCGACGCGGCGCGGTCGATGGCGAGAAGGATGACGGCGACGGCGGGATCAGCCGCGCCGCCAGCGCCGCCTGTCCCAGCGGCGCGCGCGTCATCAGGCCCAGGTGACCGAGCGCCACGCCGCGCGGCCGCGCGCTCTCCAGCGCCGCCTCGAACCCCGCCAGCGCCGACTCGGCGGTCTCTGCGTCGACCGCCTGCTCCGCCGCCCAGAACAGCGCCCGCCAGGCGCGCGGCGCGGGGTTGCGCGCCACCAGCGCCTGCGCCTGAGCCAGCCGTTCCTGAGCCAGCCGTTCCTGCGCCAGCCGCTCCTGCGGCGTGGCGGCGGGCGCGCGGCGCGGCCGGGCCAGCCGCGCGCCCGCGCGCTCCAGCGCCATCGCAAACCGTGCGGCCCGCTTCATCGCCGCAGGACTATGGAGAATGGCGAACATCGCGATCCGTTTCCGACGACCCCGCCCCGGGCGGCTCAGCGCCACCGCAGCGCAAGCGCCATATACGCCATGGCGGCGCAATAGGCGACAGGGCGGATAATCCGGGTGCGCCGGAGTATCCGCCGCAAGGCCCGCCGGTCGCAGGCGATCAGGCTGCGGCGGAAATAATGCAGATGATAGAGGCGCATCAGCGCGGCCTGCGGCCCGTCGCCCGCATCGCGCAGCAGCCCGGCCATCCCCAGCGCCTTGCGCCGCGCCGAGGCCGAGATCCGGTCGCCGCCGTCGCGGCGATAGATGAACAGCGCCGTCGGCGCCAGCGCGATCGCCGGCTCGCAGGCGAGAACCGCGCGATACACCGCCCAGTCCTGCGAGGAGGCGATGTCGGGAAACGCCACCCCCTCCAGCGCGCCGCGCGCGAAGATCACGCCGCCGAACGGGCCGAGGCAGTTGCGGAACGCCAGCATCCGCCGGATGCGGTCGGGCCGGGCGCGCTGCGCCTCGGCGTAGGCCTGCCGCACCGGGATCAGCGCGCCGCCGGTCTCGTCGAGCCGCCGCGTCACGATCACCCCGGCCTGCGGCGCCGATGCGATGGCGGCCAGCGCCGCGCCAAGCCAGCCCGGCGCGATCCCGTCGTCGGAGTCGTGGAAATGCACGTGGCCGCCCCGGCTGAGCGCAAGGCCTGCGCGCCTTGCGGCGTTGGCGCCGCAGCGCCGGGCCTGTCGCACAAGGCGCAGGGGGGCCGGGAAGTTCCGCGGCGGCGCGCAGGGCGGCGTCGAGGCGTCGTCCACGATCACCACCTCGATCACCGCGCCAAACCCGGTCGCCGCCGCCTGCGCGGCGATCTCCGCCAGCAGCCGGTCGAGCGCCGCCTGACGGTCGCGCACTGGAATGACGATGCTGAGCATGACCGGCAAATGACGTTCCTTCCGCCATGGTTTCCAATTCGCCGCAAACAGGCGGCTGATATCCGCAACTGCGCTCTGGATACTGCGGGCGTCCTGCGTCTATAAGCCATGCATTGTATCTCGCAGACGCAACATGCGCCTCAGGCGGCGTCTGCAACGGGAGAAAACCGGATGACGCATGTGGCGGTATTTGTCGGCACGCGGCCAGAGGGCGTGAAGATGGCGCCGGTCGTGCGCGCCCTGCGTGAAGCGCCCGGGTTTCGCTGCACGCTGATCTCCACCGGCCAGCACCGCGAAATGCTGGAGCGCGCGCTGGCCGACTTCGGCCTGACCCCCGACACCGACCTTGCGGTGATGCAGCCCAACCAGACGCTGGCCTCGCTCAGCAGCCGCCTGTTCGCCCGCATCGACGAGGCCTTCGAGACGCTGAAGCCGGACTGGGCGCTGGTGCAGGGCGACACCACCACGGTGATGGTCGCCGCGCTTTGCGCCTTCTATCGCGGCGTCGCGGTGGGCCATGTCGAGGCCGGGCTGCGCAGCCATGATCTCCAGGCGCCGTTTCCCGAGGAGATGAACCGCCGCGTGGCCGGCATCGTCTCGGGGCTGCACTTTGCGCCGACGCAAGGGGCGGCGGACAACCTGCTGCGCGAGGGCGTCGATCCCGCGCGCATCCATGTCACCGGCAACACCGGCATCGACGCGCTGATGCGCATCGCGGCCGAAGTGCGCGCCGAAGCGCCGTCGCTCGGCGACGCGGTGGACGGCTTTCTCGCGCGGTTTCCGCGCTTCGTGCTGATCACCGGCCATCGGCGCGAGAACTTCGGCGAGGGCTTCCAGAACATCTGCCGCGCCATCGCGCGGCTGGCCGACGCCCATCCCGACACCGGCTTTCTGTACCCGGTCCATCTGAACCCCCGCGTGCGCGAGCCGGTGAACGCCATCCTGTCGGGCCGCGGCAACGCGCTGCTGACCGAGCCGCAGGACTATCGCCGCTTCGTGGCGCTGATGGACCGCGCCCACCTGATCCTGTCGGATTCGGGCGGCGTCCAGGAGGAGGCGCCGAGCCTGGGCAAGCCGGTGCTGGTGATGCGCGACGTGACCGAACGGCCCGAGGGCGTGGCGGCCGGCTGCGCCGAACTGGTCGGCGCCGACGAGGCGCGCATCGTCGAGCGGGTGGGCGCGCTGCTGACCGACGCCGCCCAGCACGCCCGCATGGCGCAGGCGCAGAACCCCTATGGCGACGGACGGGCGGCGGGCCGCATCGTCGCGGCGCTCGCCAACCCGCCCGCCGCGCTGCGCGGCGCCGCCTGAACATCCACCCCATCCCCAATCATTGTCACGTCGAGAAAGGTTTTCCAGCATGCGCAAGTTCAGCACCGTCAGCGTGGTCGGTCTCGGCTATATCGGCCTGCCGACCGCCGCCGTGATCGCCAGCCGCGGGGTGAAGGTGATCGGCGTGGACGTCAACGCCCGCGCCGTGAGCGCGATCAACGAGGGGCGCGCGCATTTCTTCGAGCCCGAGCTCGACGCGCTGGTGGCGGGCGCGGTGCGCAGCGGCAATCTGCGCGCGGTGACGGCGCCGGAGCCGGCCGAGGCGTTCATCATCGCCGTGCCCACCCCGGTCGCCGAGGACATGGCGCCCGACCTCTCCTATATCGAGGCGGCGGCGCGCTCGATCGCGCCGGTGCTCAGGCCGGGTGATCTGGTGATCCTGGAATCCACCTCGCCGGTGGGCACCATCGAGCATGTCTCGGCGCTGATGGCCGAGGCGCGCCCCGACCTGCGCTTTCCCGGTCAGCACGGCGCCCGTCAGCATGGCGACGCGGCGGACGTTCTGATGGCCTATTGCCCGGAGCGCATCCTGCCCGGCCGCATGATCACCGAGCTGGTGGAGAACGACCGCATCATCGGCGGGCTGTCGGAGGCGGCCACCGACGCGGCGGCGGCGCTTTACGGCGTGTTCGTGCGCGGTGAGCTGCTGCGCGCCGACGGGCGCACCGCCGAGATGGTCAAGCTGGTCGAGAACGCGTCGCGCGACGTCTCGATCGCCTTCGCCAATGAGCTGTCGAAGGTGTGCGACAAGTTTGGCCTCGACGTCTGGCGGGTGATCGCGCTGGCCAACCGCCATCCGCGCGTCAACATCCTCAACCCCGGCCCCGGCGTCGGCGGCCACTGCATCGCGGTCGATCCGTGGTTCATCGTGCACGCGGCCGGCGATCTGGCGCCGCTGATGCGCACCGCGCGCGAGGTCAACGACAGCAAGCCGGCCTATGTCGCGGCGCAGGTCGCGGCCAGGGTCCGGCCCGGCGAGCGGATCGCCTGTCTGGGTCTGGCCTACAAGGCCGACACCGACGATCTGCGCGAAAGCCCGGCGATCGACGTGGTGGAGCATCTCGCCGCGAACGGCCTCGGACCGCTGCTGGCGGTGGAGCCCAATGTCGAGACGCTGCCCGCAAAGCTGTCCGCGCTGGGCGTCGAGAAGGTCGATCTGGAGACGGCGCTGGCGCAGGCCGATCTGCTGCTGCTGCTGGTGGACCACCGCGAGTTCCGCGAACTGGACAGGGACTTGCTTGCGGGGCGGCGCATCCACGACACCCGCGGCGCCTGGCGAGACATCCCCGCCGCCAGCGCGCGTTCGGGACCCCGGGCCGTCGCCTGATCGGCAGCCATGGCGAGGAGGGCCATCGATGCCCAGGGACATACCCGACTTCGGTCCATCCGTCGTCGACCGCACGTTGGTCCGCCGGATTGATCGTCAGCGCTGGATCGTCAGCGTCACGCAGGGTGACAGGGCGTTGCATGTTGGCGGCGGACATACGCCCGTCTTGCTGGCGCGCGAAGGCGTTGACGTCGTTGCGCTCAGCGCCGACGCCGCCACGGACGCGGCGCTTGGCCGCGAGCCCCAGGCGATACGCGCCAGGGTGAAGCTGATGGACGGCGTTCTGCAGGACCTGCCCGAAGCGGCGGCGTTCGACACCGTGATTCTTGAGCAGGTCTGGCGCAGCGCCGCCAGCGCGGACAGAATTATCGCCGCCGCCGCCGGGCGGCTCGTCGAAGCGGGCGTCATGATCCTGACGGCGCCGCTGGGTCCGACAGACGATCCGGCGGATGATGCGGCCCTGGCGATCGGTTTCGTCGACATGACCTCTGCGATCGAAACAGTCGCCGAGATCGCCCATTTCGCGGTCGTTGACGGTGAGACAAGGATGGTCGCGCGCCGTCTCGCCGCCGACGCGCCCGCGCGGAAGCTGCGTGCGGAGACCCTGCTGGACGTCTGCGAGGACGCGCTTCTGGCGCAGCAGCTGTCGTCGCGCCGCGCGCGACAGGACGATCGGGGCCTGATCGACAGGCTCGCCGCCGATCTCGAAACCGCGCGGGATGCGCTGTGCGAGCGCGATCTGGACTTGAACACCCTGCGCGCCGGGGCGGCGGGCCATCGCGCCGCCCTGTCGGCGTTGCAAGCCGGCCTTACGACGCGCGACGCCGCGCTGAAGGCGGCGCAGGACCAGCTTGCCGCGCGCGACGCCGCGCTGAAGGCGGCGCAGGGCCAGCTTGCCGCGCGCGACGCCGCGCTGAAGGCGGCGCAGGACCAGCTTGCCGCGCGCGACGCCGCGCTGAAGGCGGCGCAGGACCAGCTTGCCGCGCGCGACGCCGCGCTGAAGGCGGCGCAGGCCGATCTGGCGGCGCGTGATGCGGCGCTGAAGACCGCGCAGGACCAGCTTGCCGCGCGCGCCGCCGCGCTGAAGGCGGCGCAGGCCGATCTGGCGGCGCGTGATGCAGCCCCGCCCATTGGCATTGTTGGCGAGGACGGCGCTGCGCTGAGCGATGCGGCGCTGGCGCGGCTGGTCGAGGCGCTCTCCCGCGCGCCGCTGCGCCATCGGCTGGCGCCGACGCCGGAGAGGGTCGCGGCGCTCTGCACCGACATCGCCAAACGCGACTTCGCCGCCGATCCCACCGCGACCCTGGTGCTGGCGTCGCTCGCGCAGCGGCTGGATCCCAGGCCATGGCGCGAGAAGTGGCTGGCGTTCGCCCTGAACAAGGCCGGCTTCGGCGCCGCAGCGGCGCGCCGTCTGGCGCTGCTCGGCGACGACGTGGCTCTCTCCGACAGCGAGCGGCGCGCAAGGGCCGCTCTGGCGGCGGCCCACCCCGAGGCATGGCGCGCGGCGCGAGGGAAAGCGACGACCCCGGATGGCGCGCCTGCGGCCATTCCCGCGGATCGGCGGCGCAGCGCATCCGGCGGGCCGCTGCGCGTCGCCTGCGTCGCCGATCCGTTCACCCGCCGCGCCTTCGCCCCGGAATGGACGCTGCAGGATCTGACGCCCGAGCGCTGGGCGCGCGAGATCGAGGCCTTCGACCCCGATCTGGTGTTCATCGAATCCGCCTGGCAAGGCGTCGATGGCGCCTGGAAAGCCCGAATCTCCAGCGCCGCGCCCGAGTTGCGGGCGCTGATCGCCTGGTGCCGCGAGCGCGGCCTGCCGACCGCGTTCTGGAACAAGGAGGACCCGGTCCACTTCGCCACCTTCCTCGACGCTGCGCGGATGGCGGACTTCATCTTCACCACCGATCTCGACTGCATCCCGCGCTATCGCCATGCGGTCGGCCACGACCGGGTGTTCCTGCTGCCGTTCGCGCTCCAGCCGAAGTTCGACACGCCGCTGGCCACCATCCCGCGCAAGCCCGGCTTCAACTTCGCCGGCTCCTACTATCTGCGCTATCCGGAGCGGCAACGCGATTTCGACCGCATGATCTCGGTCGCCGAAGCGATCGGCCCGGTCACGATCTACGACCGCAACTTCGACAGGCCCCATCCGCACTATACGTTTCCGGACAAATTCAAGAAATATATCCTTGGCTCTCTGCCGCCTGAACATATAAGCCAAGCTTACAAGGGCTATAAATACGGCCTCAACATGAGCACCATCAAGCAGTCGCAGACGATGTTCGCGCGGCGCGTGTTCGAGCTGATGGGGTCCAACACGATCGTGGTGAGCAATTTCGCCCGTGGACTGCGGATGCTGTTCGGCGATCTGGCGATCAGCACGGACGACGCGGCCGAGGCGCGTGCGCGGATCGAGGCGCTGGAGCGCGACCCGATCCGCTGGCGCAAGCTGCGGCTGATGGCGCTGCGCAAGGCGCTGCGCGAGCACACCTATGCGCACCGCGCCGCTTTCGTCGCCGAAAAGACGCTGGGGATCGCGCGCGATCCCAATCCGCTGGCGGGCGCGCCCGAGGCGATCGTGACGGCCGTGGCGCGCGACGCGCGCGAAAGCGCGGCGCTGATCGCCGCGTTCCGCGGCCAGCGCCACCCGCGCAAGACGCTGTTTCTGGCGACGCCGGAGCGCGGGCCCGAAGACGCGCCCGACATCCGCCGCTTCGCCGACGCCGGCGCCTGCGCGGCGGCCCTGCGGGCCCGGCGCGGCGAGGGCGGTTATCTGTGCCTGTTCAGCGCGCGCGACTGGCATGGCCCGGAGTATCTGGGCGATCTGCTGGCGGCCCGGCTCTACGCCGAGGCGCCGGTGTTCGCCAAGGCGTCGCCGGATGCGGCGTCCGGCGAGGACCCCGAGTATCGCGCCCTCGGCGCGACCCCGGCGCGCGCCGCCGCGATCCGCTTCGACGCCGCTGACGACGCCCTGCTGGCGCGCCTGCTCGCAAACCCCGAAGACGCTGTGATTGTCGGCTTGCCGATCCAGGCGCTGGATGCGTTCAACTACCTGCGCGACGGCGCCGACAGGCCGGATGCGGCGGCTGTGGCGGGCGATCTGACGGACATCGATCAGGGGCTGTCGATGCGCGCCGACATCGAGCTGATGGCGGAGGCCGCGCGCGCGCTGACGCAATGGACGCCGTCTTCGGCGCACGACATTCCCCGCCTGCCGACGGCGGAACTGGCGCGGATGTTCGCGGGCGCCAGACGATCTGGCCTGACTCTGAAGGCGGAGGGCGACGCGCTGACGCTGGTTTCGAAGCTGGCGCCCGGCAAGCATGGCTATCTCTACGCCGCCGAGGCCCTGCCGCGCGAGACGCTTAATCTGGTGGACAACAGCCAGATACGGCTGGAGGCGGAGACGACCGGCGGCCTCGAGCTGCGCACGGTGTTCGAGTTCCAGAACGCGGATGGCGTGAAGCTGTCGCACAACATGCAGAAGGCGGGCGGCGACCAGGCGCTGACCATCCCGCCAGACTGCCGCTTCGTGCGGCTGGGCCTGCGCGCGCAGGGGCCGGGTGCTGCGCGGATCGGCGCCCTGCTGCTCGGCGCCGCCGCCCAGCGCCCGGCGCTGCTGTTCTCGGGGACCCGGCGGCTGGTGCTGACCAAGCAATATCCCGCGCCCGACGATCTTTACCGCTACGGCTTCCTGCACAGCCGGGTGCGCGGCTATCGCGCGGCGGGCATGGGCGTGGACGTGTTCCGCCTGTCGGCGGAGGGCGGCGCGCCGTTCCGGGCCTTCGACGGCGTGGACGTGATGACCGGCGACGCGGCGCAGCTCGACGCATTGCTGGCTTCGGGGCGCATCGAGCATGTCATGGCGCACCTGATCGACGCTGCGATGTGGGATGTCCTGTCGCGGCATCTGGACCGGGTGGCTGTGACGGTGTGGGTGCACGGCGCGGAGGTGCAGCACTGGCGCCGCCGCGCCTTCGAGTTCGAGCGGCTGGCGCCGGAGGAGATCGCGCGCCAGAAGGCGCTGAGCGACCAGCGCATGGCGTTCTGGCGCGGGGTGATGGAGAACCCGCATCCCAACCTGAAGCTGGTGTTCGTCTCCCGCCATCTGGCCGAGGAGGTGATGGCGGATGTCGGCGTGCGCCTGCCCGAGGGCGCGTATCGCGTGATCCACAACCCCATCGACACCGACCTGTTCGCCTATCATCCCAAATCCGCCGATCAGCGCGCGCAGATCCTGTCGATCCGGCCCTACGCCTCGCGCAAGTACGCCAACGACCTCAGCGTGGCGGCGATCCTCAGGCTCGCCGAACAGCCGTTCTTCAGCGAGCTGTCGTTCCGGCTGATCGGCGACGGGCCGCTGTTCGAGGAGACTCTGGCGCCGCTGCGGGGGCTGGCCAACGTGACCATCGAGCGGCGCTTTCTCACCCAGCCGCAGATCGCCGCGCTGCACCGCGCGCACGGCGTGTTCCTGTGTCCCACGCGGATGGACAGTCAGGGCGTGTCGCGCGACGAGGCGATGGCCTCTGGCCTCGTCCCCGTCACCAGCGCCGTCGCCGCCGTGCCGGAGTTCGTGGACGAGGATTGCGGCGTGCTGGCGCCGCCGGAGGACGCCGACGCGCTGGCCGA